>Ga0163155_10006731_pt1 | contig 11045 bp, 9 predicted proteins | sample OliLakLV19SP4G1_FD_148611 | JGI IMG/M metagenome (GOLD analysis project Ga0163155, IMG submission 148611) | Freshwater microbial mat bacterial communities from Lake Vanda, McMurdo Dry Valleys, Antarctica - Oligotrophic Lake LV.19.SP4.G1 | ecosystem: Environmental > Aquatic > Freshwater > Lake >...
GCAGTACGCCGAGGTGTCGAATTTGACCTCGGCGTACTGCGGCGTCCGGCCCGTGTTGTTGGCTTCGACGACGATCGATTGGCAGGTTCCGACGAGGCTTTCGAGATGGGCCGCCAAGCGCGCGTCCCCAACGGCCCGGAGGCGGGCTGCCCTCGCCTTACCGGCACTGCGGCCGACCTGGGGCATGCGAGCGGCTGGCGTGCCGGGGCGGTGCGAAAATGGGAATGCGTGGACGTAGGTAATGCCGCAAGCATCGATAAGGTCGAGCGAGTTTTGGAACTGCGCCTCGGTTTCCGTCGGGAAGCCGGCGATGATGTCTGCGCCGAACACGATGTCGGGCCGGAGGCGACGGACGCGCTCGCAGAAGCCGATCGCGTCGGCCCGCTGATGGCGGCGCTTCATGCGCTTCAAGATCAGGTCGTCGCCCGATTGCAGCGACAAGTGCAAATGGGGCATCAGCCGGTCGTCCGTGGCGATGGCGTCGATCAACGCGTCGTCGGCCTCGATTTGGTCGATCGACGATAGCCTGAGCCGCGCGAGTTCTGGCACCTCAGCGAGAATGCGCTGGACGAGCTGTCCTAAGGTGACGGCATCGCCTTGTGTCTGGGTCGCGCCGTCATACGACGTGATGTCGACGCCGGTCAGGACGACTTCGTTGTAGCCTTGCGCGACGTGGTCACGAACGCGGGCGACGACGTCACCCGGTGGCACCGATCGGGACGGCCCGCGTGCGTAAGGGATGATGCAGAACGTGCAGCGATGATCGCAGCCGTTTTGAATTTCGACGGTGGCCCGCGCGCGTCCTTTGAAGCCGTCGATCAGATGCAGCGCGGTTTGGCGCACCTGCATGATGTCTGAGACCCTGACTTTAGCGGCGTTTGCGATGGCCGGTTCGGTAGGGTCGTCCGTGGGAGCTGGCGTTCGGGCGAGTTCGGCAAACGTCGACGCGCGCATTTTTTCGGCGTTGCCGATGACATGGTCGACGTCCGGCATCGCAGCAAAACGGGCTGGATCCAACTGGGCAGCGCAGCCGGTCACGATAATTCGCGCGTCCGGCCGCTCGCGTTTCAAGCGGCGGATGGTTTGTGCGGCTTGGCGGACGGCCTCGGAGGTCACAGCGCATGTATTGACGATAATGGCGCCATCGAGCCCAGCTTCGCGGGCATAGGTCCGCATCACCTCGGCCTCGTGGGCATTGAGCCGGCAGCCCATCGACACGATGTCGAGCGTCGATGTGGCAGCATCTGGTATCGTGACGGTGGGGGCACCATTGCCTGCACCGGGATCGCTTTGCGGGCCGGGCTGCTCGGGCGGCGCGGTCACGCGGCCACCCGAATGGTGTTGAGGTCGAGGACGCCACTGTGCTCATGGGCGACCGGACCAGTCATCACGATCCGGTCGTCGGGTCGCCAGGATATGAACAGCACGCCGCCGGGTAACGTGACCTCGACATCGCGGCCTGTGTGGTTCAACCGGTTGGCACAGACGACGGCGGCGCAAGCGGCCGATCCACAGGCCTGGGTCAGTCCGACGCCGCGCTCCCACGTGCGGAGCTTGAGCGAGGTTTGCGATGTGATCTGGGCGATCGAGATATTGGCGCGCTCGGGAAATATCGGGTGGTTTTCGAGCAGCGGACCGGCACGGCCGAGGTCATGGGCGTCGACGTCGTCGACCCAGAATACCGCGTGCGGGTTGCCGACGTTGACAACAGCAGGCGAATGCAGAACCGGCGCGTCGATCGGGCCGATCTGGAGCTCGATATAGCGGGTGTCGCGAAATTCTTCGGCCAGCGGAATGTCGGTCCAGTCGAATTTCGGCTGACCCATCCCGACGCTGATGCGGTCGATGCTTGCGACCTCGGCGGGAAGCAGACCGGCTGCCGTTTCGAACAACAACTGCGTCTTTCCGGTTCGCTCATGTTCGGCAAAGGCGACGCAGCGCATGCCATTGCCACAGGCGCCCGACAGCGACCCGTCGTTGTTGTAGATGCGGATCGTCGCGTCCGTGCCGGGAACGCCTGGCTTCATCAGCAGCATCAATTGGTCGAATGCCAGCCCCGGAAGGCCAGCAATCGCAACGGCTTCGTCTGCGGACAGTGTTCGGTTTGACGCACGCACGTCGACCACGAGGATCTCGTTGCCGAGCCCGTTCATTTTGCGAAATGGGACATGATTCGTCGTCATGAGTTCCTATATGGCGAAGCGCGCTGTGAATAACAAACCGCCGTTTCGCGACATTATGTGCCGCAACGGGGTTCCGGCGGCCGGGGACTGGAGAGGATGCGATGGAGCTGAGCACGTCGTGCGAATGCAGTGCGTCCCACCCTGGGACGGATCGACCATCGCCGTGGGTCGCGGCGCATCTACCGGTTGCCGAGGCCGGGCAGCGGCTGCTCGACGTTGCGTGTGGGGGTGGGCGGCATACCCGGTTGGCGCTGGCGCGCGGTTACCTCGTAACGGCCGTTGATCGGGATGTGGCGCAGATGGCGGACTTGGCTGGTCAGCCTAGGGTCGAGATCGTTGCGGCTGATCTTGAAATGGACCGGGGGGACATGGCGACGGCTCCGCCGTTTGCGGGCAAAACATACGATGTCGTGATCGTGACCAATTATCTGTGGCGGCCGTTGTTTCCGGCGATCGTATCCGCTGTCGCTCCGGGTGGACTGTTGATCTACGAGACGTTCGCCCGTGGGCAAGAGGCGTTCGGCAAGCCATCCAACCCGGACTTTCTACTGGAACCCGGCGAACTGTTGGCGCGTATGTGCCCTGAGCTCATCCCGATCGCGTTCGAGCAGGGGCTGCTTACAGGGCCGGACCGGTTTGTACAGCGACTGACGGCCGCGGGGCGCGAACGGTCGATACACCATCCGCTGCCATCGATCCGCCCGGAAACGGCGGTGTGACCGTGCGGAATAGATTTCAGAGGGCTCAAATGGTTTATCGATCTCTGCACCTGACTGTGGCGTTGGTCACGGCGGGATTGTTGATGGGAGCATCCACCGGGATGGCTTGGACGACCCACGAGGCCGAGGCGCGGACCCTCACGAAAGCTGCAGCGCTGCCAGCGACGAAGCTCAAAGTCGAGACGCTGACAAGCGGCCTCGAATATCCTTGGGGGCTACAGTTTCTGCCCGACGGCCGGATGCTGGTGACCGAGCGTCCGGGGCGGCTGCGGATTGTTACCAAGGACGGCAGGCTGTCGCCGCCGATCGCTGGCGTGCCTCAAGTGGTTGCGCGGCAGCAGGGCGGCCTGCTCGATATTGCGCTGGCGACCGATTTCGCTACGAGCGGAACGATTTTCCTCGGGTATTCCGAACCGCGCGAGGGTGGCCGTAACGGGACCGCCGTGATGCGGGCCAAACTCGAACTCGCAGCCGATGGTTCGGGCAAGCTGACCGGCGGCACGGTGGTTTTCCGCCAGAAGCCCGACAGCACTGGCGGTTACCATTTCGGGTGCCGGATCGTCGTCAACGCCGATGGCTCGCTGTTCATCACGCTCGGCGATCGCTATTCGCTCCGGGACGAGGCGCAGAATGCCAGCAACCATATCGGCAAGGTCGTGCGCATTACAGCCGATGGTAAGCCGTTCCCCGGCAACCCGAAATTCAACGGCGGTGGACGAGACGGTTGGGCACCCGAAGTTTGGTCGATCGGCCATCGCAATGTCCAAGGCGCAACGCTCGATGGCAATGGCGTGTTGTGGACGACCGAGCACGGAGCTAAGGGCGGCGATGAATTGAACCGCACGGAGGTCGGCCTGAATTACGGCTGGCCGATCATCACCCATGGCGTCGATTACAGCGGGGCCAAGATTGGCATCGGCACGGCCAAAAACGGCCTGGAGCAACCCGTCTATTACTGGAACCCGTCGATCGCGACGAGTGGACTTGCTTATTATTCAGGCAGTTTGTTTCCGTCCTGGACGGGCAACTTCCTGGCCGGTGGCCTCGCGGGCACTCATATCGCGCGTCTGGTAATGAAAGACGGCGCGGTCGTTGGCGAGGAAAAATTGCTGCTCGATCAAGGCTGGAGAATCCGCGACGTGCGAGCCGGGCCCGACGGCGCGGTTTACGTGCTGACCGATGACGACAAGGGGCGGCTGCTTCGGCTGACGCCGGGGTGACTGCTACGGCGGGTATTTGCGGCCGACGCCTCCCAGGTGACTGCGCCGGTTGGCGGCGGACCACTAAGGATCAGCTGGCGTTCCGCATCCGGGCGATCATGCGCCGCTGCAACCACGGCCGAATTGGCAAAAAGGCCCGGTAGGTGAGTTCCAGAGTGTGGACGATGCCGGGTAGCGACGCGATCTGGCCGACAGTACGAAATGCGGGTAATGCCTTCCACAACAGGGCGAACGCTGCGGCTCCGCTGACCAATGTCCCCTCGGGGCGGCGGACGTGAAAGCGGGCCATGGCGTCGGATTTCGACAGGTCGGCTTCGACCATGCTTCCGGGTGGCAGCGCGCTGATGTCGACCCAGTCGGTGCCATCGGCGCCACGACGGGCCTGATAATAGCAAATTTCTGACGTACACATCGGGCAGCTGCCGTCGAAATAAACGGCTAGCCGTTGAGTGAGTTGCGCGGCAGGTACGCCGAGCGATGTCGATGGTTCTGTGATCATGTGAATTTATACGCGCGACGCCGCAGGCCGATCAGCAGCCTGCGGCAATGCCGACGGATTACTCGACTGCGGTCTTGGCGCTGCGCTGTTGTAGCACGCGCTCAGCGGCCGCGGCTGCACGCTCGGCGGCGTCTGCGGCACGATTGGCCGCAGCTTCGGCGCGAGCTGCTATTTCTGCTGGATCGGTGGTGGAAATTGCGGCGAGCCGTGGGCTTGCCTCGGATGCGACTGAGCCGGTTTCGATTGGCGACGTCTTGCGCGACTTGCTGGCCGATTTGTCGTCGGTGCCCTTTCGTGCAGCATTGCGGGCGGGCTTTGTTGGCGCCACTGCGGTTTGCGCAACCGCGTCGCCAATGCCGTTTTCCGTGCCGTTTTCTGCGCCGTTTTCTGCGGCGGGCGGCTGGACTGGAGCAGACACGGCCGTAGCCTCTTCTTTCGCCGCCGCAGCGGCGGGAGCTTTGGGCTTACGGTCAACGCGCTGCTTGGCTGATTTGCGCGCAACTGGTTCGCTTGCTGCGTCGTTGGCCGTCGCCTGTGGCTGATCATCGTCAGAAAACAGCGAGGTGGCTGCGGAATTTGCGGAAGCGTACGACTGAGGTCCGCTCGCCGATTTTGATTTGCTGGCCGTGTCGTTTCCGCCGGTCGAGGTTGGCTTCGTTGCGATCTCGTTACCCTTCCCGCCGCCAAAGCTCTTCCACGTCACGGTCACTTTCGCGCCCATCTTGACGCGCGGGTAGAGGTCGGCAACGTCCTTGTTGAACAACCGAACGCAGCCCTTCGACGCGGCCGTGCCGATCGTCCAGGGGGCATCCGTGCCGTGGATCCGATAGGCGCTGGAGCCCAGATACAGCGCGCGATTGCCGAGGGGGTTCATCGGGTGGCCACCCGGTACCCAGCGCGGCAACCGCGGATTTTCGGCGAGCATGGTCGGCGTCGGCGTCCAGGCTGGGTGTTCCCGCTTCTGCGATACGCTGGTCACACCTTCCCAGCGGCTTTGTTCGCGCGGGATAGCGATTGGGTAGGTATCGGCAATACCCGGGGCCGTGACGAAATACAGTTTCCGGTCGGAGAACGACACGATGATGTCGCCCGGGCGGGCGGGATGATTGAACTTCACGGTCTGCTTGCCGCTGTCGGAGAACGTATCGCCGCCCCAGTCGAACGCGACTTGCGCCTGCGCCGAAGTCGCAGCAGCCAAAGCGCCAGCTGCAACTGCAAAGGAGGCCAGATATCGAAGCATGCCGTTATTCCTCAGGTTCGCCCGCCGACGTCTCGTTCAGTCTAAACATCCGGGCCCTACGCGACGGCTTCACGAAACGTCACAGGATCCGACGTCCGCATTCCACGTGCACCAGGGCCATCCGTGGATGATGTAACCAATGTTGCGCTGCACCGCCACGCTAACCCTCGGTGTTCAATAACAGGCGCGCTGCTCTGTGACGGACGTGCAACGGTGCGACCGTGCCGCGTGGCCAGTCGGTCATGCCCCCATTATCCACAGCAAGGGCACACCAGCCTGCCGACGGTAGCACGTTAAGTAAGTCCGATGACTGGATTGCCATGCGGTATGCCATTTACTTCACACCGGACGTGACGACGCCGCTCCACGCGTTTGGCTGCGCCGTGCTCGGCTTTGATACAACTCTGGGCACGCGCGTTCCGTTCCATCCGGCTCTGGTTGCCGCGTTTCCAGATTGGGAGGAGATGTCGGAGGCGCCGCGGCGCTACGGTTTTCACGCCACGCTAAAGGCGCCATTCGAGCTGGTGCACGGCGTTGAAGAGGCCGACCTGTGCGCCGCCGTTGCCGCCCTGGCTGCCGGTTTGCAGCCCGTTAGTGCGGGTCGGCTTGAGATCAATGCAGGTGAGCAGTTTGTTTCGCTACGCCCGGTACCGCGGGATCACGCCGGGCTCGGCGCGCTGGCCCAGACTTGCGTCGAGGCCCTCGACCGGTTCCGGGCGCCACTGACGGCGGCTGATCGGGCCCGCCGTCGGCCGGACGCGCTGACGGCGCGCCAATGCGAAAATCTCGATCGCTGGGGTTACCCATTCGTCGCTGAAGATTTCGCGTTTCACATGACGTTGACGGGAGCATTACAGCCCCCGACGCTCGTGTCGGCAGCCAGTGTCCTCTCCGGCATCTATGGCAATGTTGCGGGATGGACGGTCGTCGGTCACCTCAGCGTGTGTCGGCAGGACCGGCCCGACGCGTATTTTCGCGTTATCGCGGCATGCAAAGTCGGCCGCAGACTTGTGTGAAAGTTGTGCGACCACTTGAGACTGAGACGTGCACATCTTGTGGATAATTTTTTCCGCCACTACGCTGCAAACTATATCCGGGGTGAAGGTTTCAATTCGAACGACTATGAAGAGACACTGAAAACACCTTTCAATTTAGAGTGTTAAGGTTAGCTGTGGTTGTTGACAGCTAAGTTGCCTGGCAAACCGGTGCGGTTGCGTTGATCTGCAGGCAGAACGTTGCGAGACGCGTGGTTGGGGGACGGCGTTGGCCAATCACGACGTTGGCGAGGGACGACGTTGGCGAGGGAACCGGTGTGTTGAAGGTCGGACTTGGTCATAGCTGGCAGACGATCGCGGCCGTCCTCATCGTTGGCGCGGTGCTGTCTGGCTGTGCGGCTGGCCACATCCCGCTGAACAATCCGCCTGAACTCTACGGCCGCGAACGCACCGAGGGCAGCTCCGTCGGCGACGGTGGTCCGTTGGCGGATGCCCACCGCGTCCGGGATGAGCGGTCACGAAGCTCGAGCGGTTCGCCGTTCGGGAACTCGCTCAAGGACAGCCCGTCGTTTGTCACCGATCCCTGTCCGCCAGCAGGAACTGCCGACTTCATCCAGCCGGGGCCACGCGGCAAGCTCAACACCGTCAGCCACCGCGCGCTGACGATGCGCTATTCGATCGGTGACCGCTTCAACGTGCAGGTCCCCGGCGCGCCAGAGTTCTCCGGCGATTTCGTCGTCAATGCCGATGGTCGTGTCATCTTGCCGTTCGCTGGTGAATTGGCGGTCAAGGGCGTCACCAACGACCAACTGACAGCCATGATCGAGCAGGCGCTGATCAAGGCCAAACTGTTCGAGGCGCAGGGTTTCAAGATTTCGGTCCGCCCGGTGCGCTATGCCCCGATCAACGTCAGTGTCTCGGGCGCTGTGTTCTTGAAGGGTCGTGTCACCATCAACGCGGGCCGCGACGAGACCAAAGAGGCGAGCCTCGGCAAAACAGGGGATAGCCCGCTCGACCGTTTTGTCGGAGCTGCCATCCGCGGTGCCAACGGCGTGCGGCCTGACGCCGATGTCTCGCGCATCGAGCTGCGGCGCGGCGCGCAACTCTACCGGCTCAACTGGCGCGGCGCGGTCACCGGCGAACCGGTCGACGACATCCCGCTGATCGACGGCGATCACGTTCACGTGCCCGAGGCGACGTGTTTCCAATCGGCGCTGGTGCGTCCGTCGCAAATCACGATTGGCGGTATCCGCGTGTTCATGTCGAACCTCACTGTGCCGGCGCTGACCAATGCCAATGCGAGCGTGACGAACGACTCGACCCGAATGCCATATGGGGCGCGACTTCTGCAGGGCCTCGTTTCCGCCAACTGCGTCGGTGGGTCACTCGCCAGCAATGCGCGGCGGTATGCGGTTCTCATCACGCGCAACCCAAAGACCATGGAGACCGAAGTCATCCAGCGGTCGATCGAAGATCTCGTGCTGTCGCCCGATCGCGACAAGATCAATCCGTTCCTGATGCCCGACGACGCCATCGCCTGTTACGATAGCGCAATTACCGATGTCCGCGAGGCGGCGACGACGTTGCAGACGATCCTGGCGCCGTTCCAGACGTTCCAATTCGGACGCTTCGCTGGAAAGCAGAACTGACCGCGCGGATCGGTCGTCAGGCTGCGGCGGCGAAAAAAGCGGCTATGAAACGCTCGTAGATCTCGGTCAGCGCCTCGAGGTCGGCCACCGGCACGCGCTCGTCGACTTTGTGGATGGTCGCGTTGACGAGGCCGAACTCGACGACTGGACAATGGCTGTGGATGAACCGGGCGTCGGATGTTCCGCCGCCGGTTGTCAGCGTCGGCGTCCGGCCAGTGACCGCATGGACGGCTGCGCTGAGGGTGTCGACGAGATCGGCCGACGGCGTGCCGGGCACGGGTGCGGTGCGGAACACTTCGCCGGTGCCTGAGAATGCGAGGTCATACGCGACGCCTGGGGCCTCAATCTCACGTTTCAGGCTTTTGGCGGCGGCAGCGCACTGCGTGTGCACCCAACTTTCGATCGATGCCCGGGAATGAAGGTCATTGTAGCGAACGTTCAACTTGGCCCGCGCCACCGCTGGAATGACATTGGTCGCCGTGTTCGGCACGTCGATCACCGTGACTTCGAGGTTCGAGGCCTGAAAATGCGGCGTGCCGGTGTCGAGCGGCGTTCGCGACAGCCGGTCGAGCATGTGGACCAGCTGCGGGACAGGGTTGCGCGCTGTTTCCGGGTAGGCGGCGTGACCCTGGATGCCATGTACTGTGAGTTCGACATTCAGCGAACCGCGGCGGCCGATTTTGATTTCGTCGCCCAGTGCAAGCGGGTTCGACGGTTCGCCGACGAGGCAGGCGTCGAGCCGTTCGCCGCGCGCCCGCAAGGCGTCGAGCATCTTGACCGTGCCGTTGATCGACGGGCCCTCCTCGTCACCGGTGATCAGGAATGCGATCGAACCGGGTGCTGCGGGGTTCTTGGCGGTGTGGCGGGCAGTGGCAGCAATGAAACAGGCGATCGCGCCCTTCATGTCGACGGCGCCTCGGCCGTACAGCACGCCATCGCGGATGGCGGCGTCGAACGGAGGTGACGACCAAGCGGCGGGGTCTCCGGGAGGCACAACGTCGGTGTGACCGGCAAAGCAAAGCGTTGGGCCTGAGGTGCCGCGTCGGGCGTAGAGGTTGTCGATGTCCGGCGTGGCTGGCTGGCCGGGCGCAGCGGCTTGCGAAAACGGCATGCGTTCGGTTGCAAAGCCGAGTGCGGCGAGCGCCGTTTCGACGACGCGGAGCGCGCCATCGTCGGCGGGCGTGACGGACCGGCAGCGGACCAGCGCCTGGGTCAACGCCACGGGATCGGCCGGGTCCATCTTGACTGGAGCGATCGTGGTCGGTGTCGTCGAGGTCGGCATCATCAAAGTCGGCTCGCGTGCTGTCATGCGGTTGGCCGTGTCGTGAGGGCGGTCGGCTCGTGCATGTTCGAGGCGGCCTGCACGAGCGTGATCTTTTGCCAGATTTTGGACGATAGGTTCGTCGTCAATGTCGAGAGGTCACTGGCGGCCTCGATGACCACATCGTCCGACGTCGATTGCGCATAGAGCGCGGCGATCTTCGCCAGCAGAGACAGCATCTCGGAACAATAGTCGAGATAGCGCGTCAGCTCGAAGGCGGTCATCGTCCGGGCGGGCGAGGCCGCCGTTGCTGGGCCAGCGATCATCATCGGGTCTTTGGTCAACTGATGCATGTCGATGACGTGGACAATCGAGCGCAACTCATTGAGCGCGGTCAACGCCCGCCGACGCTTCACCCGCTCCTCGATGCGAACCAGAAAGAAGATTGCTGCGGCAATCAAGATGAGGACGTTGAATGTCGCATCGATGGCCTGGATGGTCGAGAACAGGTCGTCGTTGCTTTTTTTGTCCTGAAACAATGCCACGCCAATATATGCGAGGGTGGCTAAGCCGCCAACGATCACGGCCGCTGTCACTGCCCGCAATGCGTAGGCCGGGCGGGCGATCGACTGGACGCGCATGTCGGCTTGGCGGGCGACCTCGGCCAGCTCGGCGCAGACCTTCACGAGGCCGGCGCTCGGAAACCGCGCGGCGATCCGCTCACGCAGCTTTTCGAGCGTGCTGACGATTTTTCCACTGTCGAGCGTGCGGTACATGGCGCCGGTTTGGGCGAGGCGGCCTGCCGCGTCAAGCGGGTATGCGCCGACCGTTATTCCCGGCTGCGGCGGCCGAAACCTGAGGGGGAGGCGCGGCGCTCGGGTTGCACCACGCAGCGGTTGGTAGCGCGGACACGGCGTTCGGGCTCGGGCGGCATCTGGCCGACGCTTGCTGGCGGGTGGTCGAAGGCTGTTGCCGCAGCCGCCTCGGGTGCGGCGCGCCGCTCGGGTGCCGGTGTGGGCGGCGACACGGGCTTCGGCATCGACTGCCGCGTCGGCTGGGCCACCGGGGCCGACTTGTTCACCGGGAGCTGCTGCGGCGGGAGCTGCTGCGGCGGGGGCGCTTGTTGCGCCACTTCGGGTTGCGCGGACGCTGGCTCAACCGGTCTTGGAACCAACTTGATGTCAGTCGGTGCGGGTATTTGCAGATCGGCCATCCGGCGATCGGAATGGCCTGGCGGGGGACCGGCGTTGCGCGCGCGGCGGTCTGGGCAAGCATTGGG
>Ga0163155_10006733_pt1 | contig 11043 bp, 9 predicted proteins | sample OliLakLV19SP4G1_FD_148611 | JGI IMG/M metagenome (GOLD analysis project Ga0163155, IMG submission 148611) | Freshwater microbial mat bacterial communities from Lake Vanda, McMurdo Dry Valleys, Antarctica - Oligotrophic Lake LV.19.SP4.G1 | ecosystem: Environmental > Aquatic > Freshwater > Lake >...
GCCGCAGCTGCAGCGGATCCCATCGGCAACCTCGGGGATGGCACGAATGGCATCGAAGAGCGGCACCAGATAGGCCGATTTCGCCAACTGTGCGGCGGTCATGGCCGTGGCGCCCGTGATGCCTGTGCGCGGCGTCGGGTGCACGACTCGCCCGTGCCAAGATCGCGGTTCCGCCCCGCACATCGGCGAGCGTGCGCGATCGGGCGGTAACCGGCACGCTGTCGCGGCGCTCGTCGTCGGCCATCGTCGCGATCGCCTTGACCTTGAGCTCCACATTGATCTCGCGCCCGAACAATCGCAGTTCGATCGGCGCACTCATGACGACACCGATCAGCGCAGCCGTCCGCCTGATCCGCGCGTTAACCGACCGCGAACCCCGCGTGCACGGCCTCCCACAGCGCACGGTCTCCCACGACCTCCAATGACGCACCCGACGGCCGCGCGCTCAATGCCGCCGCCATCCCTCCGAACGTCCCTCGCACGGTGACCTCGGCGTCGAGCGCCTCGCCATCCCGCGCGTCGAGGCGCCCCTTCACGAAGCCCAGCTGGTACGGCACGCCGTCGATCCACAGTTGCACCCGGACACCATCCAGCAGGCCGCGGTAGCGCCGCTGCAACGACACCACGAACCACCGCGACGATACCACGTCGTCAGGTTCTGGCGCGTCGAGATACGCTGCACCGAAGGCCCCCAGCGCCAGCACCACCGGCTTCAAGCGTCGCCCCGCCTCCGTCAACACCCAGGCCATTCGCGCAGGGGGCGGAAGTGCCACTGACGCCACCAGGCCGGCCGCCTCGAGTTCGCGAAGTCGCGTCGAGAGCACGTTGGGCGTGAGCCCGGGCAGCAGCAGATCAGTGAACCGCCGCGGACCGGGCAGCAGCTCACGCACCAGCAGGATCGACCAGCGCTGGCCCACCAGATCAAGCGCTCTTGCGACACCACAGTATTGTCTATAGGATTTCATAGTATGTTTTATGATATTACCGTCAGACGCCAATGACAACTCTGCCATCGCCACCGAGCGTGATCGCATTTCTCGCCATCGTCGCGTGGGTGGCCGCAGGTGCGATCGGCGCCCAGGTAGCCACCGCCGACCGGAGCGACCGACTGAGGAGCGCAGGAAAGGCCCTGCTCGCGGTCAGTCTCTGGATGGCGCTGACCGCCTTGCCCACGGCGGCCGGATGGCTGCGCGCCGACGCGGCCATGCCGGGCGCGCCAGTGTTCCTGGGCGCCCTCCTCGTCTCGGTCACTGCGCTGGCCCTCTCCCCGCTGGGAGCACGGTGGGCCCGCCTGCCTCTCTGGGCGCTGGTAGGGTTCCAAGCCTTCCGACTGCCCCTCGAACTGGTGCTCCACGCCTGGGCCGGGTCCGGCGTCGTCCCGCCCCAGATGACCTGGACCGGCGCCAACCCCGACATCCTTTCCGGCATCATCGCCCTCAGCATGGCTCCCCTTGTGACACGCTCGCGCGCGGCAGCCTGGGTGGCCCAAGGGATGGGCGTGGTGCTGCTGCTCAACGTCATCCGCGTCGTGGTGCAATCCTTCGACACCCCACTGCGCCTCTACGAGCACCCCGTGCTCCTCGTTTTCAGTGTGCCCACCGTGTGGATCGCGTCGATGTGCATCGCCGGCGCGTGGGCCGCGCATATAATCGCGTTCCGCGCCCTATGGGCGAAGCGTCAGGCCCAGCCCACCGAGGTTTCGTCTTCGAACGGGATGAAGATGATCGCGTAGCCACTGCGTGGCTTCCGACTCCACGACCCATGCTGGCCAATGTACCAGCGCTGGAGCAGGAGACCGCGCGGTTCCAGCGGACGTGCGCCGACATGGCGGCGAGCACGCGACATAGGCTCAACAAACCGATTGAGTATCCTATCTCGCAGTCTCCTGTCAAGACTCGATTTCAGCGCTCGGTCGCTTCACCCATTCCTGGCACGCCTCGAAACTCCCGAAGATCTGCTCTTCGGAAACCAGGTCGGGAATGATGCCGATCCGGCGGAGCATGCCATCGGGCTGTGTTTGCAACCCGGTGAGCAGGACCGTCTTGCCTTCCTTTCGCAGCCGCAGCAGCGTGTCTTCCAGCGTATAGAGTCCCGACTGGTCGATGTAGGGCACGCGTTCCATACGGACGATCAGCGTCGTCGCCTGCCTGGGCAGCGTCTCCGCGATCGCGCGGAAACCGGAACTGAAGCCGAAGAACATCGGACCGTAGAGGTGCTTCACGTACACTGTCGGCTCAGTGGCCGCTGACGCCTCGTCGTCCCAAGGGTCTTCCGGCGACGCCGCGCCTGTGCGGTGTGCGGCAAGCGAGGTCTCGGCTTCTGCAATGTCGCTCGCCTTCTTCATGAACAACACGCTCGCCAGTACGACACCGGCGGCGACCGCGTGAATCAGATTGCCGAAGACCGTCCACACCAGCACCACGATCATCACCACGGCGTCGGCGCGCGGCACGTACTTCAGATGCCTGAGTCCCCTGTAGTCAATGATCGCCACCCCGACCGAGATCAACAGACCGGCCAGCACGCTGAGAGGAATGAATGACGCAAAGGACCCCAGACCCAGCAGCACCACCAGCTGAAACACACCGTGCGTGATGCCTGACAACCGCGTTCGTGCTCCGGCATTGATGGCCACCACCGTGCCCTTGGTTGCACCGGCTCCGGGAATGCCGCCGAACAACGAGGCGATCACGTTACCGATTCCCTGCCCAATGAGCTCTCGTCGGCTGTCATGCTGAGTCTTCGTCACGTTGTCGGCAATCACGGACGTCAGCAGGGAATCGATCGACCCCAGCAGCGCGAGGGTGATTCCGGACTGCATGATGAAGCCGTAGTACTCGGGCGCCACCGTGGTGAAAGCGCTGAGTCGCAGTGGCGGAAAGCCAGTGGGGATGTCGCCGATCGTCGGCACGTCGAGTCGCAGCAATAGCGCTGCGCCCGTTCCGACGAGCAGGGCGACCAGCACCGACGGTACTTTCCTCGTCACCAGGGGGAACATGTAGTTCACGAGCAGTGCCAGCACGCCGAGACCAATGGCGCTCCAGTTCAGCGCCGCCAGTGGTTCGGCGATCTGCGTGAAGACGGTGAGCGTCGACTTGGGCGAAGTGCTTCCGAGCAGCGGCCACAGTTGCAGGAACACAATGATCAGACCAACGCCACTCATGAAGCCGGACACGACGGGGTAGGGGAAGTAGCGGATATACTTACCGACGCCGAGCAGACCGAGCGCAATCTGAAATACGCCGCCCGCCAGAAAGCACATGAGCACGACGCCCAGGCCCGCTTCCAGGCTGCCTGCCCTCTCGATGGCATAGAGCACGATCGACGCCGAGACGACCGTCATCGGTCCGGTGGGACCCGAGGCCTGCGTCGGCGTACCGCCGAACAGCGCGGCGAAGATCCCGAGCGCAATAGCGCCGTACAGACCCGCCTCGGCGCCCATCCCCGATTGTACGCCGAACGCGAGCGCCAGCGGAAGGGCGATGATGCCGGCGACGACCCCGCCGCTCAAGTCGCCCTTGAGGTGCTTCACATCGTATGCCAGCATAGTCTTCCGATCCGTTTGCTATTCGACGAACGTGACTGCGCCGTTGTCCATGTCGTACAGCGCACCGACGATCGCGATCGCTCCGTCAGATTCCATTTTCTGCAGGATCGGACTCTCGTCGCGAATGCGCTGCAGGTTCAGTGTCACGTTGCGCTCGGTCACCTGATGGACGAACTGTTCGTTCGAGCTGCTCTTTTCGCCGGCGTAGTCGCTGAGCTGCTCGACTGCCGGACGGATTCTCGACAGCATCTCCGTGATGTTGCCCAGCTCGACCCCGTCGATCGCACCCTTGATCGCGCCACAGTGCTCGTGGCCCAAAACGAGGATCAGTTTCGCGCCCGAGACGTGGCAGGCGAACTCCATCGAGCCCAGAATGTCTGCGTTGACGAAGTTCCCGGCTACGCGGGCCACGAACATATCGCCAATGCCGCGATCGAACACGTCTTCCACCGGCACTCGCGAGTCGACGCACGAAAGCACGATCGCTTTCGGATACTGGCTCAGCACCGCTCGGCGAATCTGGGCCGTGTGATTGCGGACCGTCAGTTCACCTGCAACAAAGCGGGAATTGCCTTCACGCAGCAACTCGATGACTCGCGCGGGCGTCAGCGAATCCTGCTCGTCCTTGGTCAGGACTCTTTCCGTCAAGCCTTCTCCATCGGTGGACAGTGGCTTCGTCATGTGGTGTGTGCCCGAGGGTTCGACGACAATGGATTTCTGCGGTACATGGCCCTGTCCGTCGTCACTCAGTCGACTGACGGATGACAGGCGATCGAGTGGTACAATTGCCAAAGGTCAGCGCCCGACAGCTTTGACCCCGGCAACGGGCAATGTTCCCCGGAAATGAATCGCCGTCGAAGAATGGCGCTGTTGTGTATCGATGAAAGATTCGTGCGCAGCGGCTCGGAGGAGTGAAGCTGGACGCGCCGGGCGGCACGGCGAAAATGGCCCCCTGTGTCTGGAGAGTTCTCGCTTGGCGATCGTCGCATGCGCTTCGACTCACGCGAATGGGTATCGCACCAGCCACCATCACCGACTCCCCGTCGCCCGCACCCGCCAGATCACATTCCCCACATCGTCGGCCACCAGCAGCGCCCCGTGCATGTCCATCGCCACACCCACCGGCCGCCCCATCGCCTTCTCGTCGGCGCCAACGAAGCCGGTCAGCACATCCCGCGGCTGCCCCGACGGCTTCCCGTTCACGAACGACACGAAGATCACCGCGTAGCCGCTGCGTGGCTTGCGATTCCACGAGCCGTGCTGGCCGACGAACATCCCCTGCCGGAGCGCAGGCGGCATCGCTTCACTGCCTGACCACGCCAACCCCAGCGACGCCGTGTGCGCACCGAGTGCGTAGTCCGGAACGACAGCCGTCGCCACCAGGTCCGGGCGTGCGGGCTTGGCGCGTGTATCGACATGATCGCCGAAGTAGCTGTACGGCCAGCCGTAGAACGCACCATCACGCACCGCGGTCATGTAGTCCGGCACCAGGTCACCGCCAATTTCATCGCGCTCGTTGACCGCCGTCCAGAGCGCGCGCGTGGTCGGCTCGAAAGCGAGCCCCACGGGATTGCGCAGTCCTGACGCGAAGACCCGATGCGAGCCCGTCAGAATGTCGACGGCCCAGATCGCGGCGCGTTCCGCTTCGACCGTCATGCCATTCTCTCCCACGTTGCTGTTCGACCCGACAGCGACGTACAGCGTCGATCCGTCCGGCGATGCAATCACGTTCTTGGTCCAGTGATGATTGATCGTCCCGGCCGGAAGCGCCGCAATCACCACACCGGGCGTCGTGATCGTCGTGTCCCCGTCGCGATACGGAAAACGCACCAGCGCGTCGCTGTTCGCCACGATCAACTGGCCGCGCACCAGCGTCATCCCGAACGGTGAGTAGAGCTGCTGCAGCAACACGAATCGACGATCGGCCACGCCATCACCATTCGTGTCGCGCAGCAACGTGATGCGATCCGCACTCGGCACCGCACCACCGCCCTTCTTCTGGAATCGCTTGAAGAACCAGCCCTTGATCCCCTTCGCGTCGTCGGGCCGCTTCGGCGCATTCGTTTCGGCTACCAGCACGTCACCAGTCGGCAGGACGTAGAGCCACCGCGGATGATCGAGGCTGTCGGCGAAGGCCGTGACCACCAGGCCAGGCGCCGCCGTCGGCCGCGCGCCTGCGGGCCAGCGGTTGACCGCGGCGACGTTCACGAGCGGGATCAGCGAACGCTGCGGCTCGGGCAGGACAGGGGTTGGTCCGATGCCGGCGGAGATAGGGAGGCTGGCAGGCGCGCCACAGGCGGCAAGCGCCAGGATCGAGGCGGCGCGCAGTGTACTCGTGCAGCCGCGGACGGCGGAGACGGTCATGAAGCCCACTGAGTGATGGAGTCAGGGGCTCGCGCGCAGCCCAACCGCCTCATCAGGTCGCCGGCTGGCACGCTGTTGCGGACGTCGAAGAGAAATGTAGCGACGCAACCCGTGGAGGGGATGTCTGCCGAGTAGGCAGCGTCCTTGTGTCGCCGCCGAAACCTGAGACGGGGACGCACCACCGTTCTTGATCTGAGGCAGGACGTACTCAGCCCCGGATCGTATTCCCGCTCGCGAGAGGGATCGTCTCGTGCTCGCTCTGCGCTCTCGCGCAGCGCGTGTCCGTTCCTCGTCCAGCTACCGCACCGGCTGATACCGCGGATCACCCGTTTGCCAGAGCATGAACGAGATCGCCGTCGCCGCCCACTGAGGAGACACGTTGAACAGCGCCCTGTGTCCGCCTGCCGTGGGAACCCACAGCACTGGTCGTGTTGACCTGTTCGTCCGCTGCAATCGCGCAACATACTTCGCCGCCAGCATGCCGGTGCTGAAGTTGTAGTCGTCAGACGCAGTGTGCACGATCACAGCGGGCAGTGCGATCGAGTCGGGTACCTGATGGTATGGAGACGTCCGCATCAGCATTCGAATGCCTTCCGGCGTGTCCACGTCGCCGATCTCCGCGATGTTGCGGGCCGCAGTAGGGTCGGTGCTCGCTCCGCGAACTTCGTCTGGCTCGCCCACTTCATACAGCACCGCCCCCAGCAGATCGGGACGCTGCGACATCACCATGCCGGGAACGGTCGCGCCGAACGAGATGCCGGACAGGGTGACGCGCTTTGCCGATGTGTAGCGTTTGGCGATGAGGTGCTCGATGGCACCAATCATGTCATCGAAGGTGTTCTGCTTTCGCTCGCGGGTGGCCGCCATGTGCCAGGCGTCGCCCAGCTCGCCGCCGCCGCGCACGTGGGCCCACGCATACACCACGCCCAGTTCCACGAGGTATCCGATCAGCGGATCCATGGCTGGATCAGTCGCCTCTCCGAACCCGCCGTAGGTTTCGATAAGGAGTGGTGCGGTGCCATCCAGGCGCCCGTTGCGCAACGCAGCTTTGCCGTACACCACCGACACAGGCACCATCGTGCCATCTTTCGACCGAGCCTGAAGACGCTCGGTGATCACGTCGGCGGCCGCCCTTGCCGAGTATCCGTCATCGATACCAAGGGCGCGTGCGGTATCACCCGATGCGATCATCCAATGCTGCACGGTGGCCCACGACTCTACCGACACGGTGGCACCGGTGCCCGATTGTGCGCGCCCAAATCTCACGGATCCTGTCACCGGCAGCGGAATGTTGACGGCCGATGTGGCGCCGGGTGCCAGTCGAAGCAAGGCGATCGCGCCTGCGCCTCGCTCCGTGAAGTAAATGCCGTCGTCCTGTACCACATAGCCGGTGATGACCGCGGCGCGTTCCGGGATCACGGTCTCCCATGCAGACGGCGCCGTGGCGCCCGAGCGCAATACCCGTCGCACCACCTTGCCACGGTCAGCGCCTCTCCGTGCCAGTCCATACACCGTATCGCCGTGCAGCTTGAGGGCAGTGATTCGATCGGCGCCGGTCGAAATCTGGACCCACGCCGGTGCCTCAGTCCCGTTCGGCAGCGGTGCAGCGTAGTGATCGGTCGCATTCTGCTTCGAGCGGTACACTGTTCCGAACATCCATGACGAGTTCGCCGACGTGCCCACTCGTGAGGGTACATCAACCTTGTCCATTGGTACCCCAGGCGAAACTCCGAAACCAAACACCGGGATATCGGCAGACTGCGGCGTGCCCATGCGATGCAGGAACTGACGCCCGCGATTCAGTTGCTCCGTGGGATCGCCACTCGACGTCTCATACAGTCGCGGGTAGAAGAAGCCGCTGCCGTCGGGCAACCACGTCACTTCGTACTGCGTATCCGATTGGGTGGTGAACAGATCCGGAACGCCGTCCGGCAACAGGCCTCCCTTCACGGCATCCACCACGATAATCGCCGCGTTGGCATCGCCGCGCGCCGTGGTGCCCAGCGCAACGTATCGGCCGTCCCACGATGGCACGAACCTGCGAATCCGCGCGCCTGGCCGAAGCCGAGCCATGTTCTTCGCCGAGAGGATTTCGCGTTCGGTGCGCTGCCCCGAGTCGACCACCAACATCGATGGCGTTTCGCCCAGATAGCGCGACAGGAATGTCCGTGTCGGCGTGTGCACGACCGTTCCAATCGTCGGCATCGCGGCGTAAGCCCGCTCGAGCCCGGCGGCGATGGAATCACGTCCAACGAGACGCGCCAGCACGGAGTCAGTGTACACTGACTGGTCTCTCACCCACGCGCGTGTGTTCGCCGCAAGCGTGTCCTCGAGCCATCGGAGCGGGTCGGGAATCACCACGCCGTGCATGGTATCCGCAAACGCCACGAGGTCAGCCGGAGCCGGTGGAACGACGCCGGTCGCGCGGACGACGGGCGGCGACGCATCAGCGAAGCGTATCGCTTGGTCCGCGGGCGCACGGGTGCACGCCGATGCCAGGAACAGTGCGGAGACCAAACGCGAACCGACTTGGGATGCGTTCGTCATGGACACGTGCACTGTCTCCGCTCATTGGTGAGGCCCGGCGTCGAAATGGCATGACTCAACCCACGCGCAAAACTGAGACGTTGTCAATGCCGTGCGGCGTTCTCGAAACCTGCAGGTGAGGACTGCTATGTTCGCGCAACACGCTGCTTTTCACTGGCGCACGGAAAGCCAGCGATCGGAACCGCTGGAGCCGCGCCTACGCGTGTGAGCCACAGGCGCTGAGCGCGATGATGGCCTCACGCTGCAGCACGATCACGCTGCCAGAGAGGGCGGAGACGGTGAAGCCATCGATGAAGGGAGGCACGGGCTCACGCGCACCCCGACCGCCTCATCAGGTCGCCGGGGGCACGCGGGTGCGGACGTCGCGGGAAAGGTAGCCAGCCAACCAGTGACGCTGACGCTTCCAGGCAGGCAACGGCGCTGCAGGGTCGACGTCAACGGCCGCGTTCCCTGCTGCTGATCCACTCAGTAATCGCGGAGCAGGTCCGAGCGCCGAGAATGTCGGCCCCTCGCGCAACCCGTCATCACCGCATGGCGGGAATCCACAGGATCAGCGACACCGCCACGATGCCGCCGGCCGTCAGCAATGTCGTCACTCCCAGTCCGGCCGCGGTGAGTTGCTTTGTGCGTGGAGTCGTGGCGCGTTGCGCCCGCAGATAGCGCTCGAGGATGGCGATCGGCACGAAGACGTACACCGAGAAGGCCAGCACCGTCAGGAATGGGCCCCTGAACGTCCTGGGGTCGAAGCCGACGGGTCCGCGATTGATCACCAGCCACAGAAAGACGCCGAGTCGGAAGAAGAAGACGCCGTTGGCTGCCATGTAGGTGCGTAATGCCCACCGACGGTGCGCCGCGAAGTCGCGGGCGCGGGCGGTCTGCCACGCGCGGACGCCGCACGTCATGAGGATCGCGGCGTTGAGCGAGATCGCGACGTGCTGAAAGGGGTCGCCTGACTCCGACCCTTCGCGGAACCAGACCATGTACAGCCCCGCAATGCTGGTGACGACGAGGGACATGATGTATGCGCGGCCCATCCAGCGGTGCAGGCCGGGCACTCGTTTGCGAAGCGCCGGCATCAGTTGCGTCGCACCAACCAGCATGATGACGACCGCCAGCAGCACGTGCGCCATGAGGGCGGCGTTGCCGATGCCATCGCCGGGCACGTAGCCCCGCGGCATGAACCGATTCCAGCGATCCATCTGTCCGGAGAGTGTGGCACCGCCGTACAGGATGATGAGGTAGAGCGAGAACACCAGCTGTCCCACCAGCGCGGTGCCGAACCAGGCGCGGCCCGAGGCCGTGAGCAGCCGGTCCGGGGCCAGCCAGCCGGTGAATCCGTGCTGCGGCAGGTCTCGTTGTACGGAGGGTGCGTGAGAGGCGACGGGCATGTGTCCGGAGTCGGTGAAGTGGAGGCAGACGATGGTCGGTGATCCAGCACCGTACGTGCCCTCCCGAGAGGTGATGATGACCCCAGGTTCCATCGAGATGATCGTCGGTTCCACGATGTTGCCGGATCTGATTGCTGATATGGCCTGTCGCCCTACGGTCTCGGTGACGTATCTGCGCGGCATGCTGGACTTCGCCGTGTCACGCGGCGCGGTACGCGGATCACTGCTCCTGCGCACGGGCCTCGATGAGCGAGACCTGCTCATCGATGACGCGCGCCTCCCGGTCGACACCATGATTGCCGTGATGCGCGCCGCCGCCGACATGTGCAACGATGAGGCATTCGCGCTGAAGCTCGGCGATCAGGTGCCGTGTGAGGAGCTGTCGCTTTCCACGCCGGTTGCGCAGGCGGCGACGACGATGGCCGAGGCGATGGCCCTGCTGAACCGCTACGCGAGACTCGGCATCGATTTCCCCGCGCTCGGCGCCGGCGATCGGTTCCGCATGGCACAGGACGCGCAGGGAGTGTGGCTGCACGACCTGCGTCCACGGGACAGTTGGCCTGAGCTGACGGAATCCGTGTTCGCACGCATGGCGCGCGGCATGCGCCGAGTGGCAGCGCGCGAATGTGTTGCGCGCGGTGTATGTCACACACTCGATGCGGGCAGATCGTGCGGCGTACGATGCGATCTTTCGCGTCCCCGTCCACTTCGACCGTGCGCGCAACGCAGTGCTGGTCGACCACGGCTACCTGGATATCATCCTCACGCCGGCGCCGAAGCATGTCACGCGAATCCTCACCGCACATGCGGATGCGCGATTGTCAGCGCTGGACGTCCAACGCACCACGCGAGGGCAAGTGGAGCTTGCGGTGCGCTCGCTCCTCGTCTCCGGCGGTGTGAGCGTCATGCGGGTGGGGCAGATGCTCGCGATGAGTCGACAGACGCTGTACCGTCGGCTGAAGCAGGAAGGCACCACCTTCGAGGCGGTACTGGAGCGGGTGCGTCTGACGGTGGCGACGGAACTGCTGGCGCAGCAAGGGTTGACCGTGCGTGACGTCGCGCGTCGCACTGGATTTGCTCATGCGGAGGCGTTTTCGCGGGCGTTCAAACGGTGGACGGGTCGTAGTCCACGCGCAGGGGGTGAGGGTGACACGACCGCGTCGGAGGAATGAACTGGCGCGTCTTATCGCGCGAGCC
>Ga0163155_10006735_pt1 | contig 11042 bp, 9 predicted proteins | sample OliLakLV19SP4G1_FD_148611 | JGI IMG/M metagenome (GOLD analysis project Ga0163155, IMG submission 148611) | Freshwater microbial mat bacterial communities from Lake Vanda, McMurdo Dry Valleys, Antarctica - Oligotrophic Lake LV.19.SP4.G1 | ecosystem: Environmental > Aquatic > Freshwater > Lake >...
TATGTTGGTCGTTTAATCGTAAAATTTAAGAACAAGGCACAGACAATGATTCGTAATGCCGAATCAGTAATTGACGACTGTTATGTATCTCAAATTTTACTTGACACTTTTGACAATGACTTATTTCCTGGTTATGAAAAGGTAAATATTTCTTGGGACGAGTTAAGAAGAGTAATCGAAAAGGACAATTGGAAAACTGCACTTCAAAATCAGAAAGGCATTTACCTAATGACCGACATTTCAAATGGAAAAATGTATGTTGGCTCCGCCTATGGTGAACATATGATTTTAGGGCGTTGGAGAGCTTACGTAAACTCTGGACACGGAGGTAACATTGGACTTAGAGCGTTAGCGTTTGACCATGTAAAACAAAATTTCAGATATTCAATTCTCGACATTTACAAATCAACGACAGCCGACCAAATTATTATTGACAGAGAGCGTTGGTGGAAAGAAGTTTTACAAAGCAGAAAATTTGGATATAATGAAAACTAACGAACGAGAAAGAACCACTGGCTATAACAGCGGTTTGGCAAAAGTGGCGGTTCAGTGCTCCGCAGACACATTTGTGGTTAATCAAATTTGGTTCTCCGCATCAACATTTGTGGTAAAAATCGCCATCTTCGCCAAGCCGCAAAACGTTACCTGCAAGCCTATAAAGACGACAGTGCATAAAATGAACGACATAACAAGACAACAAATGAGACAAAGAAACCATCAGACAGCCGACCCAAAAGCCAACGCTTCTGTATCTTTATTTTTTTCCACCGCACATTTTTTAAAAACAATTATAGCCAGCCGCACAAATGGCACATTTGCTTTTGCCCCGCCACACAAAGCCAACCCTTCGGCAAAAGCAAAAGAGCCATTTTTTTCCAACGCACAGAAAACCATAAATTCGATAATCTTAAACTGAGAGATAAATGCAAATAATTCAAAACAACCCTTATCGGACTATTGGTTTGCTTATTGGTGCGAGTGCAGCACTACAAAATAGGCACATTACAAGAATTCCTAGATATATTGATTCCGGTGATGCCATTCCCGAAGAATTCACAACATTCTCCTTTCCTGCTTTAGGTGAAATAAATTTAACCATACAAAATGTTGCCGATGCATCTCTAAAACTAGACCATTATAACGACAAGATTATTGCTGCTTTGTTTTGGTTTTACAATGGAAATTCAATAACAGATGAGCCAGCATTTGAAGCTTTAAAGGATGGAGATACGGATACAGCTATTGGTATTTGGAGAAAGTTGGCATACGACTCAGAAGACGAATCCTATAATGAAATTACAAAAAGAAATGCTTCCGCTTTTCACAATCTATCTACGCTGTATCTGCAAGAATATGGAATTGACGAGGAAACACTTCATCTAAAATTACTGTTTCTTGAAAGTGATTTTTCAAATGAATTAAAAATTAAGGCTACTGATGAAAATTTTAAAATTTCAAAGAAAGAAATACAATTATTGTTTCTTAATAGCCTGACACAAGAAGAAGATTTTGAAACTTCTGAGTTAATTGAATCCATTTCAAATATTAAATTTTCAGCTAAGGAAGATTTTTTGACAGGTTTTGTTCAGAAACCTTTTGAACAAATTGAAAGCAAAATTGGAGAATCAAATGCCAAACGTAAAGCAAATAAGTCAAACTCAGTAAGTATCGGTAAAGCTCTTTTCCAGCAAACTACCGAAAACCTAAATCAACTGAAAGCCATTTTAGGGGCAACAAATGTTAGATATTCTTCGATTGCTGATAAGGTTGCTAATGAAATTTTACAATGCAGTATCGATTTTTTCAATCATCACCAAGAAAACGAAAGCGACATCGATTACTTTGAGCAAGCCAGGAAACTGGCAAAATCAACAGAAAAAATTGCGATAGGTAAGCTAACAAAAGATAGAATCATAGATAGCTTAAATACGCTTGAAGAAATGAAAGACAAAGCCATTTCACAAGCGATACAATTATTAGAATCCATAAAAGATGCTTATGAAGAAAATAAGAGGGAAATACAACAACAGGTTAAGGTATTAGAAGAAACTGATTTTGAAATAAGATTAGGACATAAAACTATAAATCGCAGTGCAGTAGAGGAAAATATTAAGAATTCAATAAATTGGCAGCATGTAAATGAGCTATTAATAACCGTTTTGTCCGACAATAATTTGAATAAAATCAAGGAAAGTGATAACCAAGAAAATAAAACAAAATTTTTAGAGTTGGCGAATTGGTTAAAAGAACACTCTTTAAAAAATTCTACAATATCGACAATCATAACAAAATACAAAAAAATACCACCAAAGTTACCTTTTAAAATTCTTTCTTCTGTCATTAAACATACAGATAAAGACAATAACATTTTACCAACTACAAACCCTTTTTACAAAAAACATACAAGGTTTATAGCATTAAAATTAAATGTAGAATGTAGTGAAGATAGAAAAATAGTGATTTACAATAAATATATTAACCCAGATGGTAGTTATTCTTCTAATGAAAAAATATCACCTAAGGGATATTCAAATTCTACAACAGCAAATATCAAGTCAAATACAATTTTATTAGAGTTAACTGGCTGGGGGCTTAGTGATAGTTGTTTTTATTCGGTTGGTGAAAATCGTATTGAGGTCTATGTAGATGAATATTTGATTCACAGCAAGAATTTTGTTGTTGATTTAGCACCCTCAGAGAAATTGGAAATTGAATTGAAACAACTAGAAGAAAAGCTGAAAGATATCAACAACACTCAATACTTTAAATCAGAAATATCAAATGCTCAAAATGAAATGAGTAAAATAAAGGAATGGCAATTCCTCAGAAGTCAGTTAGACAGAGAAAAACAAATTGATGACCAACAGCAAAAAATAAATAACCTTATTAAAAGTGCTGATGCTGAAAAGAATTCGCAAGTAAATAAACAGCAAACGGCAATTAATGACATTAAATCAAAAATTCAAAAAGCAGAATACTAATATGAAAAAACAATTGACATTCGCAATACTTTTATTTTCTTCACTTGGTGCTTTTGCACAAGTAACGCAAGAAGATTTAGACAAAGAAATCAAACCGTTAACCCAAAGAGTAAATACTTTACAAGTCGAAAACGGCAAACTAAAAACTGAAATAGGAACACTAAACAGCAAACTTTCAAATACTAATAAAACCATTGATAGTTTGCGAAATCAAACACAAGAGAACGTCAACGCAATTGCACAAACTACAAATGAACTTGGAAACAGAATCAAGGAAACTGGCGATAAAAACAAGGGGGAAATTACCAAAGTTTCGAAATCACTAAGTAAAAATTCGCTATACGGCATTATTGGAGTGCTTTCTGCAATACTACTTTCAGGGCTTTTATATTGGCTATTGAGCAAAAGACAAAAAACAGATAAGACTGATTTTGATGAACAACTAAAAAACAAAACTACTGAATTGAAAAAGGATGTCTATTCTCACATTGAAAATACAAAATCCGAACTAATTACTGAGAGTGCCAAATTAGATTTTCAGCTATTAAATTTAATTGAAAAGCAATTAATGGTTGCAGATAAATTAAATGCAACTGAACCCTCCACAGACCATACATTTCACAAAAATAGTGCAAATGAATTACAACGTATTGCCAACTACGCCAATACACTTCCTCCCGAAAGCCAAGAAGCCATTGCATTGCAAGGGTCTTTAGGTAGATTAAGAAACTATTTTAATGCTAGCGATTACGAAATAACTGATTTTACAGGTAAAGATTATGACGAAAGAATACCAATGAAAATAAAAGACACTTTCTATGAAGAAACACTTGCAAAAGGGTCTGAAGTTATTTCTCGAACCTTAAAGCCACAAATAAAATTTAAAGGAAATGTTATTCAGGAGGCAGAAGTTTCAACTAAATATAACAATTAAAAATCTTAAAATATGAGCAAAATAAATTTCGGAATAGACTTAGGGACAACCAATTCTGCCATTGCAAAAATTGAAAACGGCAAACCAATGATCGTTACAACAGGAAAGGCAGATATAATACCCTCTTGTGTTGCAATTCAAAATGGTAGTAGATTTATAGTTGGTAATGACAGAGCCAAAACAATCTTTGTACAAGAAAAAGAAAAGGAACTTAGAGATGGTACAAAACCAAACTCATTTAGCGAATTTAAAAGAGAAATGTCAAATCCTTTTACTTATCAAAGCACAAATTTAGGTAGAGATATTTCTCCAGAGGAATTGTCGGCAGAAGTTCTTAAGACATTGAAATCTTTTGTAACGACAGAAAAGTTGAACTCAATTGTTATTACAGTACCAGCAAAATTCAATATCGCACAAAAACAAGCTACAATTAATGCAGGCACATTGGCTGGATTTGATTTGGTAGTACTTTTAGAAGAGCCAGTTGCAGCCTGCCTTGCCTATAATATGGAAGCACAAAACAATAAGGGTACTTGGTTAGTGTTCGATTTTGGTGGTGGCACATTTGATGCAGCTTTAGTTAAAAAGGATGAAGATGGAATGATGCGAATTATAGATACAGGTGGCGATAATGAATTAGGCGGTAAAGATTTGGATTTGGCTATCGTGGATAAATTGATAATTCCATACCTAAAAGACAACTACAATTTAGGTTCATATTTAGTTGATAAAAACAAAGCAGATTTATTAAGATTTGTAATGAAACGATTTGCAGAAGATGCAAAAATTGAACTCTCATTTCAGCAAAGTACTGATTTGCTAAAAACATATCCTGGAGATATAGAATTAAAAGATGATGATGGGAAAGACATATGTCTAAATATAGATTTTAGTCAAGATATATTGCATACCGTTTTAGAACCTATTCATCAACGAGCAATTGATTTAGCACTGAAAGTAATTGAAAAAAATAATTTAACTAAAAAGAATTTAGACGCAATCATATTAGTAGGAGGCCCCACGTTATCCCCTGTTTTTAGAAAGATGATTAAAACACAAATATCTGACAAAATAGATACCAGTGTAAATCCTATGACTATAGTAGCTAAAGGAGCAGCTCTATTTGCTTCTACTAAGGATGCAATTATAGGTGATGGCAATGACGGAGAAGTAGTTTTAGATATAAATTACGAAACGGCAACATTAGAAAAAGACACCTTGATTAATGTGAAAATAAATAAGGGAAAAACAAAAGCTAATCTACCTGATAAAGTTACATTAGTTCTTGAAAGAGGAGATAATGGTTTTAATATTCAACAAGAAATAAACATTAATAAACTATCGCTTATCGAATTACAATTAAATGTTGGCATAAACAATGTGTTTAATTTGCGATTAATCGATGATAAAGGAAATAATTTAGTCTGTATTCCGAAATCCATATCCTTTTTGCCAATACATATACCCGATGCAAAAAACAACTCCTTTTTCGGCATTGAAATATGGGATAAGAAAAAAGAAATTGGAGTATTTAAAGGATTAAAAGGCTTAGAGAAAAACAAATTGCTTAAAAATGCTGTGGGAGTGATTTCTGATATTAAAACACCCAAACAATTAGTTCCTGGTAAGTCGGAAGATACTTTAGAAATAAGGATTTTTCAAGGTGAAGATAATGCAGAAGGTAAAGACAGCTTTTTGAGCGACCACGTTACAAGCGTTATAATTACAGGTGATGATGTTGAAAAAGTTATCCCTGCAAAATCCTCTGTAGAAGTAACGCTTCGTTTTGATGAAAATGGAGGGATACCAACTTGTTCAGTTTTTTTTCCCGATATTAATTGGACACATAAAGTAGAATTGAAAGATTTTAAAAGTAAAGAAGTTGATGCAAATTGGGTAAGTAAAGAAATAGATAAAGATATTTCCAGAATTGAAGAATATTTGGAAGAAAATAATTCTTCCCAAGTTGATAAGTGTTTGTTAAGATTGGGAGAATTAAAACAAGATCTTATAAATAATGAAAATAATCCAAGTGGTCGAATTACTGTCTTGAAAAATGTTCGTGAAAATAGAAGAGAAATTGAAAATCACATTTCAATTGACGAGTGGCCAAAAGTTAGCGAAGAATTGAAAGAAGCTTTTTTTAGAGCAGAAGGATTAGTAGTTAAATTAGAGTTGGGTGAGTTTGGAGCTGAAAATCTTGATAAGAAAAAAATAAAAACTCATTTAGAAGAATTTAGAGTTAAGGTAGAACAAATAATCAGAAGCAAGGAAACGGAATTAGCAAAGGAATTAATAGAAGATATAAATGATTTAAGTAGAGTTATTATTACTAGTTCTTTACCTGACGGTTTCAGAGAAAGAATGTTTATTGAAAATATGGATGAAACTTTTAGTGAAAGGACTTGGAAAAATGCAACAAAAGCTAGGCAATTTATTAATCAGTCAATTAGAAATATTAATAATGATGGAAATTTGGATGAACTTGAAAATTTATGTTCACAAATAAGTGAGTTAATTGATAGAACAAAACCTCAACCACCTATTCCTGAACGCAATTAATTTATGGAACCATTAAAACAGGGCATACTACCAAAGAACTTTTCAGTCAATGAAAAGTATTCTGTTATGCTTTTTATTAAGCAAGGTAGTAATGCCGAAACATACAGAGTAAAAGGGAATGACGGAAAACTGTATTTCCTTAAACTATTCAATTATGCAAGACTTCATCGTTCAGCATTTGACAGCGAAAACAATTTACTAGAAATTGAATTTCTTAAATCAATCAAGCATCCAAACATAGTTTCATACAAAGACAGTGGAGAGTTAATTTTTGAAGGAAAAAAGTTTGGCTTTTTGGTGCTTAATTTCATAGCAGGTGAAACATTAGCAGAAAACATTAGCCGTGAAAAAATTCAATCTGTTTACGATTTGAAGCAAATTATTTCGGCTGTTTTAAATGGGCTTAATTATTTGCACTCTTTACCCGACCCAATTATACACAATGAAATTACGCCTCAAAACATAATGCTTGATTTATCAGGCGACTTACCACAAGCGAAAATTATTGATTTTGGTTTTGCCCGTTCATTTCATCAGTCCTCAAAAACTTACAATAAAGAAGGTTTAAATTTAAACTATGTAGCTTTTGAATGTTTTAATAGCTTCTATTCTCCTCAATCCGATTTATTTTCAGTTGGTGCATTAATGTATCATTTACTTTTCCAGATGCCTCCTTGGTTTAAAGACATTTCAAAATTCAAAGCCGATAGAACAAAAGCCGAAGATGTAATTATTGAAGCACGTAAAAAGCCACTTTTATTTCCGAAAATTTCCAGCGAAATTGTTGATTTTGATGAAACCCTTTTGAAAGTCTTGAAGAAAGCATTGCAGCAAGACCCTGAAAACCGCTTTGAATCAGCAAATGAATTTAATCAAGCACTGAACGGTGAAATTGAAATAGAAGATGTGGACACCTTGCAAAAAGTAAAGTCAGATGATAAAGACACGAAAATAACAAAAACACAGAAAGCCAGAGGAAAAGGTTTTGATGCAATTGCTGGTTTAGATGAATTAAAGAACGAAATGAAAAGGTCTGTCATTGATATTCTACAAAATCCTGAAAAAGCGGAAAGGTATGGAGCCAAACTACCGAATGGTATGGTTTTGTATGGGCCACCAGGCTGTGGTAAGACTTTTTTTGCAAAACACTTTGCCGAAGAAGTCGGCTTCAATTTTATTTTAGCGACACCATCAACTTTAAAAAGTCGATATGTAAATGCTACTCAGGAAAATATCGCAAAGATGTTTGAAGATGCAGAAAAAAATGCTCCTACAATAATATTCATAGATGAAATAAATGAACTCCTTCCAAATCGTGATAGTGATTCTCACGAAATGGCTAAAAGTGCCGTAAATGAAATGTTAGCTCAAATGGACAGGACAGGCGAAAAAGGTATTTTCATCATCGGTGCGACAAATTATCCTGATATGATAGACCCTGCAATGCTTAGGTCGGGTCGGTTGGAAAAGAAATTCTACTTGCCTCCACCCGATTTAAAACTAAGAAAAGCACTTTTTGAAATGAGCTTAAATCCAAGAAAAAAGGTTTTAGATTTTGGTATTAACTATGATAGTTTATCTGTGCTTACTGAAAACTATGTAAGTTCCGATATTGAATCAATAGTTAATGAAGCTACATCAATTGCGATGGCTGATGATTCTAGGATAACAATGGCTTTGCTTGAAAAAGTGATAAAATCATTCAAACCATTTCCGAAAGAAGAATTAAATAAATATAAATCCATTAAGGCAAAAATGGATGGCGAAAATATCGAACCAAAAAATGACCGACCTAGAATCGGTTTTAAACCTTAATACAAAATAATATGGACACAATTAGCTTTGACAAATTATTGCTTAAATCAGCATTTTGTTGTATGGCATCCGATGGGCACATTGACAAAAGAGAAATTGCCCTAATTAAAACAATGTGTGAGAATTCGCCATTGTTCAAAGACTTCAACTTTCAAGAGGAAATAAATTCCCTCGTAAACAAGATAAATACAAGAGGTAAAGAATTTATCTCTTATTATTTTGACCTGTTGGGCAAATCCACATTGACAGAGAAAGAAGAATTGTCTTTAATTGATTTTGCAATTCAGACAATTAAAGCAGATGAGCAAATTGAATATTCTGAAATTAAATTCTTTAAAAACATTCGCCACAGACTGAAAATAAGTGATGAAAACATTTTAGCGGTATTCCCCGACATTGAACAGTTTTTAGAAGAAGACATTATCACCGAATCATTTTTGGATAAAATAACAACTCAATATTTGGAATCAGCAGAATTGCCTCAATTTGAATTAATAAGCATTGCCACAAGTTCGCTTGATGATACGAAAGATGAATAACGCAATCAAAATAATTTTAGCGATTTTATTCTTCCTATGTTTGGTAGATATGCCTTACCGGTTTTATCAGTTCGTAAGGTTCGCAGGACTAATTGGTTTTGCAATCTTAGCTTATCAGGCAAACCAACAAGGCAGACAAACAGAAATGATTATTTACGGTGGACTTGCATTACTATTTCAACCGTTTTTCAAAATAGCACTTGGCAGAGAGATGTGGAACATTGTTGACGTGATAGTTGGTATAGGATTAATAGCATCAATATTTATGCAACCAAAGGAAAGCCCACGCTAAAAGCAAGCACATTTGCAATTCGCACAAGCCAACACACAGACCAAAAATTGCAAAAGAGCTTGCTTTGCCCACGCAGACAAAATTGTTTTTAAAAAATTTCCAACGCTTCAAAAAAAATAAAAAAACACCAACACACAGCCCGACAAAAACGGCAGACAATGACACAGAAACTCAACATTGACAATGCATACAGCGACTCGGTAGACAGAAGGCCAGCAGGTAACAGCGGTTTGGCAAAAGTGGCGGTTCAGTGCTCCGCAGACACATTTGTGGTTAATCAAAGTTTGGTTCTCCGCATCAACATTTGTGGTGAAAATCGCCACCTTCGCCAAGCCGCAAAACGTTACCAGCCATTTTAAAAAGACAGACGAATGAAAAATTATTATGACATTTTAGAAATATCAGTAACGGCATCGTTAGAACAAATTAAAAAAGCATATAGACAAAAGGCTATTAAATATCACCCTGACAAACATTTTGGGGACAAATATTTTGCAGAAAAGTTCATAGAAGTTAAGGAAGCTTACGACACACTTTCCGACCAGAATAAAAGAGCCGAGTATGACATAAATTACAAAGTTTTTTTTGCAAAAGAGACTGAACCACAACAGCAAGAAACATTCAAAGAACAAAAACGGAAAGAAAAAGAGAAAGAAGAACAATTTTTCTATGACCCATATAGACCATTTTACTCGTATCAGGATAGAGTTGTTAATGAAACGCCTCAGTTCAATCCAAAAAATAATCATTTGGGAGAACCATTACCTGACAACTTTGACTTCTTCAAACTGCCCAAAAACATAGGAAAAATTGTATCAGGTTTTTCTACATTGACTAAGGACATACAACCCTCGACAGGTAAGCAAACGACTTTAAGATATTTTAAATCAATAGGAATAGCTTTAGCCATTTCAGCGGCAATAATTTTTGGCTTTGGTGTTCAAAGTCCTATTTGGATTGCAATCTGGGCTATTGTTCCATTCGGAATTGCTTTATGGATTGCAAGCAAGGCAAGTGAGTTTAAACACACTAACACTTTCATAGGAGTAAACGGTTTTGCGGAGTTTAAGTGCGAAGAAACAAGAGACAATATTGTTAGTTCCTTTGAAATTAACTTTAAAGACTTGACGGACTTGTTGAGAGTTACAGAAGTTAGAAAGCATAATTTCAACTACGCTAATACTGCGTTCAGTTTTGTTTGGCTTAACGATAATAAATTAGTAAAAGAAGTAAACGACTTACATTATAGTAAAGAAGGAAACCCTGAAAAAACACATACAAATTACTGGCTAAATGACTTTGCAGAAAGATATTGGACCGTTTACTTGCTCGACAATATGGAAAAAGAACTTGAAAGCAAGGGATATGTTGAATTTAGTCTTTACGGCTTTCAAAATGAGCAGTATGTAAAAATTCCTTATATCCAACTAGGCATTGGTTATATTAAGTTTATGACAGCAAAAGATGACACAACATATAACTTCAACGAAATAAAGCGTGTTTATACAAAAGGGACAAACCTTTTTATTGAACACTCTAACTATGAGAAAAAATTCTTCTTTTTTGAAAGTGGAAATAAAAACGGCATCCCTCTTATGAACCTATCAAACAGACAGTTCTTTTTTAGAGCAATGGATTTGCTTTTAGGGTATAAATTTTCCTGATAAATGAACAACGATATAGAAAAAACTGCTGGTAACAGCACCTACCCAAAAGGCGGGTATTCGTATTCCAAAGACAGTTTAGTGGTTAATGGAAGTTTAGTTTTCAAATCAAATTTTGTGGTAAAAGTCCCGCCCTTCGGGTAGCTGCAAAACGTTATGGGCAATTTTACCGAATCGACTGAAATTCAACAAACATTTTGACAAAATGAGAAAAATGATTTTAATTTTAATGACAGTAATTACAACATTTATGGC
>Ga0163155_10006741_pt1 | contig 11029 bp, 6 predicted proteins | sample OliLakLV19SP4G1_FD_148611 | JGI IMG/M metagenome (GOLD analysis project Ga0163155, IMG submission 148611) | Freshwater microbial mat bacterial communities from Lake Vanda, McMurdo Dry Valleys, Antarctica - Oligotrophic Lake LV.19.SP4.G1 | ecosystem: Environmental > Aquatic > Freshwater > Lake >...
GATTGGGATTGCTGCGCTCGGCGCCGGCGATGGGCGCCGTGCTGATGGCGTTTGGCCTCGCGCAGATGCCGGGCATGCGGCAGGCGGGACGCGCGCTGCTGCTGTCCGTTTTGGGATTCGGCGCGGCCATGATTGTCTTCGGGTTGTCCACAAATTTCTGGCTGTCTTTCGCGATGCTCTTCGTCACCGGCGCGCTCGACAATATAAGCGTCGTGGTCCGGCACACGCTCGTGCAGATGCTGGCGCCGGACGAAGTCCGAGGGCGCATCTCGGCGGCCAATAGCATGTTCATCGGTGCCTCCAATCAGCTCGGAGAATTCGAATCCGGCGTCGTCGCCAAGCACTTCGGCCCCGTGGCTTCGGCGGTCTGCGGCGGAATTGGCACGATGGTGGTGGTTGGTCTTGTTGCCACCGCCTGGCCGCAAATCCGCCGGATCGGCGCGCTGAACGAGCTCAAGCCAGATTCAGAATAGCGCCGCTTTTGCTGCAGAATACGTTGGCCCGGAAGTCGTCATCCACATCCGAAAGGTCGATGTGGCTGCCAGCTTTGCCGCCGCGCATCTCGTAAATCGTGTAGCCGTAGGAGGCGATCAAGTGGCAGAGATCGGCGCTGGTTTTGCCTGCAGCTTTCAGTGTATCGGGACAAATTCCGATCATCAGATCGGGGGAGAATTCGGTGAACACGCGGGCGCCGCCGTTGAGCACTTTCATCTCAGCGCCCTGCACGTGAATGCTCATCAAGTCGATATGTTGAATCGCATGCTTCCGCACGAAATCATCGAGGCTCGACGTTTCCACTTTCACTCGTTGAGTCAGCGCGCGATTGCCCAACCCCACCAGCGATGCCTCGCCCTGGTGCTCGGCTTCAGCGGGCGCGACCGAAAGCGTCGCGGTTCCCGTCGTCTCGGCCAGAGCGAGCGGGGAGGCGCGAAGAATGGTTTGAAGGCCGTTGCGTTCGGTGTGTGATTGCAATCGCGCGAAACAATCGGGAGCGGGTTCGAAGGCATAGACCGCGCCGCGTTCGACTCCTTCTTCAGCGGGAAACGAAAGAAGCCGCGACGCCATGTGCAGTGCGGCCTCGCCCAGATTGGCGCCGACATCGAAACAGATCATACCCGGCTCGATGAGGCGCTCGATGGCGAGGTTCACGTTTTCGTCGTGGCAGCCCAGCGCGATGATCGTGCGGTCGATCTGATAATGCGGCGAGAGACAGAGCTCATGCCCCCAGCGGTTGCGCTGCCATGAAAATTCCGGCTGAGTAAATGCGCGGCGTCCCAGCGCGTCATAGACCCGGCGCGGGCGGATGCCGCCAAACGGCCGCCCGATCGAGCAGGCGAGATTAAAGAGGGCACGGTAAGCGGCGCGCATGAAGAGACGTTTGTACCGCAGGCTTTCGGCCTGCGCGAGTGAAGCGGCTCTTCCCGACGACGGATAAGTCCGGCCGCGCCATTTTCATTCTTCCCTTCTCACGCTGTTCTTGGCGCCCTTGGCGTTCCTGGCGTTAATCCGTGGTTCCCCATTTTCGTGTTTTGACCGCACCCAAACATCGCTACGATTCACCGGGAGGTATTTATGAGCCGAATCTCGTCCACTTCGAAACGACTGGTCACGAAGGCCCCTGAGGCGCTGGCGCCCGCTCTGAATTTCAGCGGGGGGCAGTGGCGCGCGGCGCTCTCCGGGGAGACCTTTGAAGACCGCAGCCCCTCCAATAAGGAAGAGCTGATCGGAACCTACCCGCGCTCGCGGCAGGCGGACGTCGATGCTGCGGTTTCGGCCGCCGCTCAGGCCTTCAAAACGTGGCGTCTGGTGCCCGCCCCCCAGCGCGGAAATACCGTGCGCCGCTGCGGGGAGATCCTCGCGGAGCGCAAAGAATCGATCGCGGTCCTTATGGCCCGGGAGATGGGCAAGCCGCTGGTCGAAGCGCGCGGCGACGTGCAGGAGGCGATCGATTGCGCCAATCTGTACGCCGGCTACGGGCGGCGCCTGGCCGGGGCCACTCTGCCCAGCGAGCTGCCCGACAAATTTGCGATGACCCTGCGCCGTCCGGTGGGCGTGTGCGGCATGATCACGCCCTGGAATTTTCCCGTGGCCATTCCAAGCTGGAAAATTTTCCCGGCGATTCTCTGCGGCAATACGGTCGTGCTGAAACCGGCTGAAGACAGTCCCGCCTGCGCCGCGGCATTCGTCAAAGCGCTGCAGGACGCCGGCGTTCCCGATGGCGTCGTCAATCTGGTTCAGGGCTTTGGCGAAGAGGCCGGCGCCGCGCTGGTCGCCAGTCCTTGGGTCAGCCTGATCAGCTTCACCGGGTCCAGCGAAACGGGCGCGCTGATCGCGGCTGCTTGCGCGGCAACTCACAAACGCTGTGCCCTCGAGATGGGCGGCAAAAACGCGCAGATTGTCATGGACGATGCCGATTTGGACCTCGCCCTGGAGGGCGCCGTCTGGGGCGCGTTCGCGACCGCCGGACAGCGCTGCACGGCGACCAGCCGCTTGCTGCTCCACAAGAAAATTTACAAACCCTTCCTCGCGCGATTGGTGAAGGCCGCGCTGGAGATCCGCACCGGCGACCCGCTCGATCCCGCCATGCAGGTCGGGCCCCTGGTGAATGAAAAGCAGCGCGAACGCGTGCAGAACTACATCAAGATCGGCGTGGCCGAAGGCGCCACGCTGCTCTGCGGCGGCCAACCCATTATCGAGAAGGGTCTGGCGCGCGGTTATTTTTTCGAGCCCTCCATTTTCAGCGCCGTCAAACCGCACATGCGTATCGCTCAGGAAGAAATTTTCGGCCCCGTGCTCTCGGTGTTGAAATTCGACGAATTCGACGAAGCCGTGGAAATTCTCAATGGCACCCGGTATGGCCTCTCGAGCAGCCTGTACACAAAGAATATCGATCGCGCCTTCAAAGCCATGCGCGATTTCGACGCCGGCATCACCTACATTAACGGCCCCACGATCGGCGCCGAAGTGCATCTCCCCTTCGGCGGCGTGAAGCAGACCGGCAACGGCCATCGCGAGGCCGGGGAGACCGTGCTCGACATTTTCTGCGAATGGAAAAGCGTCTACGTCGATTACTCCGGCAAGCTGCAAAAAGCCCAGATCGACGTCACCGCCGGATAAGATCAACGTTGTCTTTCGGAAGCCCAAACGTGGCGCGGGCGTCCCCACCCGCGTTCCTTTATAAAAAGTGTCGTCCGTCGCCGTTAGCCCTGGCTGTGTTTAGAAACCCGAAACCCGAAACCCGAAACTAGAAACCAGAACCCCCGCCGTTCTTAAAGTCCTTCGAGTCTTGGTGGTGAAAAAAAAGGCCGGCTACCCGTAGAGCTCGGTGAGCGGTTTGCCTTTGCCGTCTTCGGTCACATAGAAGGGGCGCTGTTCGATTTCGAAAGCGTGCTTGGGCGAGATGCCCATGGCGCGGTAGATCGTCGCGTGCAGGTCCTGCATGATCACCGGTTTTTCAATCGTCGTTGCCGGGTGTTCGTCGGCCGTTTTTCCGTAGGCCATCCCTTTTTTGATGCCGCCGCCGAACATCAAAACACTGCCGGCGCTGGTCAGATGCGCATGCATGCCGTAGTGCTTTTCCTCCGTCATCTTCGCGGGCGTAACAACCTGGTTGCGCACCGGCTTGTCCGGCTTGCCTTCGATCAGCGGGTCGCGGCTGAATTCGCTGGCGAGCACGATCAGCGTGCGCTCGAGCAGGCCGCGGCGCTCCAGATCCAGAACAAGCTGCGAGATCGGCCCATCGATGCTCTGCTTGAGCTGCGCGAGGCGCTTGTGTCCGTTGTCGTGCGTGTCCCAGTGGCCGAAGGGCACGTATTCATAATGCACTTCGATGAAGCGCGCGCCGACTTCCGTCAGCCGCCGCGCGAGCAGGCAGCCGAGCCCGAAGTTTCCGGTGTTGTAGATGTCATAAATTTCTTTGGGTTCCTGAGAGAGATCGAACGCTTTCACCGACGGCGATTTCATCAGGCGGTGCGCTTTTTCCATCGATGCAATCAGTGAATCCTTGTGGAAGTTGCTTCCGAATTCGCCGATCGGCGATCCGGCCACGAGCGCTTTATAAAACTTTTCGCGGTTGGCGAAGCGGCCCGCCTCGATGCGCGGCGTCACGCGTTCGGCCGGCTTCTTGGGATCGGGGATCAGGAACGGACCGTGTTCGGTGCCGAGAAATCCCGCCGTCAGGAACGCTTTGACGACGTCGGTTTCAGCCGCGCTGCGCATCGGTTCGGCGATGTCGATGAAGGCCGGGACGTCCGGGTTTTTCGGCCCGAGCGTTTTGGCGATCACGGCGCCCATGTGAGGCACGGCGACGGTCTGCGGCGGAATGTAGCCGGTGTGCCAGTGGTATTGATGGCGCGAATGCAGAATCGCACCGAGGTCGGCGGCCTTGAACGTGCGGATGAGCGCGCCGCGATTCATGACTTTCGCGGTCTTTTCCAACCCTTGCGAAAATTTGATGCCGTCCACGTTGGTGTCGATGCTGGGGAATGTGCTGAGAACGGATTTGGCATCCACGCCGGGCGTGAAGGGCGTGAATTTCTTCGGATCGAACGTCTCGGTGTGGCTCATCCCGCCGGCCATCCAGAGCAGAATCATGGTATCGGCCGTGGCTTTTGGTTTTTCTTCTTTGTCCGCCGCCCAGAGGCGCGGCGAATTCCCCGCAAGAGCCGCCGCTCCAGCGACACCAAAAGTTTTCAGAAAATCGCGTCTATCGTGCATGGGGCCGCTCCTTTACGAACAGCTTTAACGCCAAGATCGCCAAGATCGCCAAGATCGCCAAGGAACGGCAAAGGGATAAAGTTAAGTGTTCGGGCTTCTATACAATTTCAAGATCTCCATGTTGTCAAACTTGACAGGCAAATTCACTCCGCTGCTCTTGGCGCTCTTGGCGGATTCTTGGCGTCCTTGGCGTTAATCTAGTGTTCGTTCATCGGATCAACTGGAACTCAGGGAGCATGATGACGGCCCAGACCATGTCAGCGGCGGTTTCGGGAGTGATCTGTCCGAGCCAGATGGATTCCAAGGCGTGAATTTCTGATGCTGCGGGTTTGCGGCCCAGAGCCTGCAGGTACAGGCGTGCCAGGAATTCGGGTTTGGACTTTTTTGTCTCGATCAGCAGCGCGTTGATCTGCTGGAGGCCATCGACGTATATTAATTTTTGAAGATCGGGGCCGTTGATCAATTCAAGCGCCTGCAGCGTCGTGGATTCCGATTCGCGCGTCGTCGCCACGTTGTTGCGGTCCGGACGGCCGAGTGATTCCGTCAGCGGCGTGGCTTTCTCTTTCCACGCGCGGCGCGGAATGCTTAACAGCGCGTACACGTTGTCGAGGTACTGTTCGGCCGTCAGGCGCCGGACGAGCGGGCCTCTGAAAATGTAACTTTTGTCATTTTTCGTGTTACCCGGCTGCAGCTGATACGCCTTCGACGTCATCAAAAGCGCCATCAACTTTTTCAGATCGTAAGCGTTGTCGCTGAGGTAGCTGCCCAGGTAATCCAGGAGTTCGGGATGCCACGGCGCGTTCTCCATTTCGTCAACGGGCTCGACAATGGCGCGCCCAAAAAGGCGTCCGAAAATACGATTCGCTATGGTTCGCGCAAACTGGCCGTTCTCTTTGCGCGTGATCAAATCGGCCAGCTGCTGCAGGCGTTGCGGGCGCGGCGCTTTGGCGTCGAATGTGCCCAGCTCGGGGTAGATGAACTTTCCCACGGCGGTTTTTCCGGTCGGGATTTCGCAGCGCACCAGCTCCACCGTTTTATCGGAGAAAACGCTGGCCATGCCGTACGCGTCTTCCAGCGTCCAGCGGCTCACGAAACTGTCGTGACAACTCGCGCACTTCAATTGGATGCCGAGAAACACCTGCGCCACGTTCTGAGCCGCTTGCATCTCCGGCGTCTGGCTCGCCGGGATGACGCCGCGCATGGTGACGCCTTGGATGAAGGCTTCCGTTTCTTTGGCCGGGGCCACGAGTTCACGCACGAACTGGTCGTAGGGTTTGTTTTCCTTGAGCGAACGTTCGAGCCACGGCGTCACGTTCACATTCGCGTGGCCGTCGATTCCCGCGAGGGTCGTGCCGTTGCGCAACAGGTCGCTCCAGAACGAGATCCAGTGCGCCGTGTATCCCTCCGCGTTGGCTAACACTTTTTGCACGAGGCGCTCGCGTTTTTCAGGCTGCGTGTCGGCGATGAATTCGGCGAGTTCAGCAGGCGTGGGCTGCACGCCGGTGGCGTCGAGATAGACGCGCCGCGCGTACATGCGGTCGTCCACCACTTTGTCGGCGCTGACACTGCTCTTCGCGAGGACCTCCTTCAAGAGAAGGTCCACCGCGTTGCCGCTGCCCGCGACTTTCGGGCGGCGCGGAGCAACGTCGATTTTTTTGGCGCGGTCGATCGCCATGTCGTCCCAGAGCATGCCCTGATCGATCCAGGCGCGCAGGATGGCGATCTCACTGTCTTTCAACGCGGGCTTTTTCTGCGGCATCACTTCTTCGGGGTCGCTCGAAACGAGGCGTTTGATCAGGGCGCTCTCGGCGCTTTTCCCCGGAACGATAGCCGCGCCCGATTCGCCTCCTTTAAGGAGCGACTCCCGCGAGGACATATCCAGCGCGCCCTTCTTCTTGCCGTTGGCGTGGCATTCGAAGCAGTTGTGGCCGAGAAGTACTTTCACGTCTTTGCTGAAACTGATTTTTTCAGTCGCCGCGGCGGGCAACGAACGCGCCTTTTCACCCGCGGAAAGCACAGGGGCAGTGGTTAGCGAAACAAGGAATAGAAAGATGACACGCATAGGGATCAAATGTGACCTCGTGTTCGCTTTTGTTAAGGTTATATAGGCACGGTATTCGCCTTGAAGTGACAGTAAATTTTGGATTCCGCCCTGCACACGTGCAACACCATCGCAGGCAAATACTTTCAAATGCATTTAATTTGCAACAAGTCGGTTTCTCATTGGTTTAGTCAAGTACATCGCTAGCCCTGAGGCCGCTGTTGCCTATGTTGTGTTTTTTTGAAAAATTAGGCGGGATCTGCAACGCGTCCGCGGCGCTGTTGGTGCTGGCGGCTTGTCATGTCAACATCGGGCCGGCTTTTGCGGCGGACGCGAACACAAGCGTTACCGATTATAAATCGCACGGATTCCCCTTCCTTCAAAAACATTGCCTGCAGTGTCACGGCGAAAAAAAGCAGGAAGGTGAACTGGTCCTCAACGGTTTCAGCGACGAGGCCTCCGTTCTTAAAGGCCGCAAAATTCTCACCCGCGCTCTGAAAATGATCACCAGCGGCGAGATGCCGCCCGAGAAGCAGGCGCGCCCGACGCTGCCTGAGATTGAGGGCTTCAAGAGTTCGCTCGCCGCGATTTTTGAACGCGCGGACCGCACCGCCAAGCCCGATCCGGGCCGCATCGCCATGCGCCGTCTCAACCGCGTGGAATACAACAACACGGTTCGCGACCTGCTCGGGATTGATTTCAACGCCTCTGAAGATTTTCCCAACGACGAAACCGGGCACGGCTTTGACAACATCAGCGATGTGCAATGGTTCTCATCCGTGCTCATGGAGCGCTACCTGGCGGCGTCGGAGTCGGTTGTGAATCGCGCCATTGTCGTGACCGCCGCCAAGCCGCCCCACCGGCAGCAACACGGCCAGTACATGGAACCGGCCGGAGAAGGCGCCCCCAAAACCAAGTTCCGGCCGATCAACAATGAGAAACCCGACTCCCCCATTCACACCGGGCCCCTGAACGTGCCGTACACCGTTCCGGCGGATGGCGAGTATATTTTTAAAGTGCGCGCCTATGGAAAAGTGGAGCCGGGGCAGTCGGTGGCTCTGGCCATGCTCGTGAATGGCAGCGGCGTGCCCCAGCCGGCCAACGATGCCGAAGTGGGCACCTTGTTTGGCGCCGCGCTGAAAAGTCTGCGGCCGTTCAAAATTTTAAAAGTAGCGGAAGTGAAAGCGCGCGATGAAAAAAGCGCCGAAGTATTCGAAGTGAAAGTTCCGGCCGGCACCCATCTGGACCGCATCGCGGTGGCGCTGCTGAAACCGACCGACGGCAAGCCCGTTCCGGCGCTATTCGTGGAATGGATGTCGCTCGAGGGGCCGCTGGATACGCGCCCCGCTTTCCAGCGCAAAAATCTGGATTGCCCGCCCGGAAAAGACAAGCTCGCTCACACGCGCGACGTTTTTTCGAAGCTGGCGAGCAAGGCCTATCGGCGGCCGGCGACGAACTCCGAGCTTGACCGCCTCCTTAAGGTGGTCAGCGACACCGAAGCACGCGGCGAGAAATGGGAAGCCGGCATGCAACTGGCCGTCCGCTCGATTCTGGTCTCGCCGAAATTTCTCTTCCGGCCCGAATTCGATGCGCTCTCCGCGGATCCGCGCCCGATCGGCGACTACGAAATGGCCTCGCGCCTCTCCTATTTTTTATGGAGCAGCATGCCCGACGACGAACTCTTTGCTCTGGCGGCGAAAAATGAGCTGACCAAAAATCTGGACGCGCAGGTCAAGCGCATGCTGAAAGATCCCAAGTCGCGCGCGCTGGTTGAAAACTTCGCCATGCAATGGCTCCAGTTGCGGCGCTTGAGCCTCGTGTCTCCGGATGAAAAATTGTTTCCCAAATTCAACCTGAAGCTGCGCAACGCCATGCTGGAAGAAACGACGCTCTTCATCGATTCCATCATTCGCGAAGACCGCAGCATCCTCGATTTTATCGACGCCGATTACTCCTTCATGAATGACGTGCTGGCGCAGCATTACGGCATTGCCGACGTCAACGGCAACCGCCCCGGCCGAAAATATTTAAAGCCCAAGGGCGAGCTGATTCAGGGAAGTCAATTTAAACGCGTCACGTTCAGCGATGGCGAACGCGGCGGGTTGTTGACGCAGGCCAGCCTGCTGACCGTGACGTCCAATCCGACCCGCACCTCTCCGGTGAAGCGCGGCAAATGGGTGCTGGAACAATTGCTCGGCACGCCGCCGCCGCCGCCGCCGCCGAACGTTCCGGAACTCGAGTCGGGTGCCGTGTTGAAGGGCACGCTGCGACAGCGCATGGAACAGCATCGGGCCAATGCCAGCTGCGCCAGTTGCCACGCGCGCATGGACCCGATTGGATTTGCATTCGAAAATTTTGACGCCATCGGCGCGTTCCGCCAGAAAGACGGCGAGCACCCCATCGATCCAGCCGGGACGCTCCCGAGCGGGCAGAACTTCAAAGGGTATCAGGATCTCAGAACCATTCTGAAAGAAAAAAAGGCGGAGTTCAGCCGCTGCCTCGCGGAAAAATTACTGACCTACGCGCTCGGCCGCGGGCTCGAAATGTACGACACGCGCAGCGTGGACCGCATTTGCGATGCGCTGGCGAAGAACACGTTTACGTTCTCGACGCTGGCGATTGAAATTGTGCGCAGCGAGCCATTCCGGCTGCGCAGGGGCAAGGAGGATGCAAAATGAGTTCTCATCCGATGTCGCGCCGGGCGCTGTTGCGGGGTATGGGTGTCGCCGTCGCGTTGCCGTGGCTGGAGATCATGGGCCCCTCGCAAGCCTGGGGCGCTGACACGCCAAAGGCGAAGGCCGCGCCCAACCGCATGGCGTTTATCTATGTTCCGAACGGAAAGAACATGGTCGATTGGACGCCGAAAACGCAAGGCGCTGGCTTCACCCTTCCCTCCATCCTCGAACCGCTCGCCGATCTGCGCAATGATTTTTCGATTCTGACCGGACTGGCCGCGGACAAGGCGCGCCCGCACGGCGACGGCGGCGGCGATCACGCACGCGCCATGGCCGCTTTCCTGACCGGAGCGCAGCCGCGAAAAACGGACGGCACCGATATCCGGCTGGGCATCAGCGTCGACCAGGTCGCCGCATCGCGCGTGGGCGATGAAGTGCGGCTGCCCTCGCTGGAGATCGGCTGCGAAGCGTCGGCGATGGCCGGCAACTGCGACAGCGGTTACAGCTGTGTCTACTCGTCGACGATGTCGTGGAAATCGGCGACTCAGCCGCTGCCGAAGGAAGTGAATCCGAAACTGGTTTTTGACCGCCTGTTTTCCGGCGGCGACGAGAAGGATCGCGCGCGGACGGAGGCCAGCCGCAAGAGTATTCTGGATGTGGTCCGCGAAGACGCGAAAGAATTGAGCCTCAAACTGGGCACGAACGACCGGCGCAAGCTGGAAGAATACACGACCTCGATTCGCGAAATCGAACTGCGCATCGAACGCGCCGCAAAGCTGCCTCCCGTGAAGGCGCCCGACGGTCCCAAGCCCGCCGCGATTCCGGAAAAATACGAGGACCACATCCGCCTGATGAGCGACCTGATGGTGCTGGCGTTCCAGACCGATTCGACCCGCGTGTGTACGTTCATTCTCGCCAACGAGGGCAGCAACAAACCCTATCCGATGGTGAATGTGTCCGAGGGCCATCACGATCTGTCGCACCATGGCAATGACGAAGCCAAGAAATTGAAGATCAAGGAGATCAATAAATTCCACACGACACAGCTCGCCTACCTGTTAAAGAAAATGAAGTCGGTTAAGGAAGGCGACGGCACGCTGCTCGACCATTGCATGATCGCTTATGGCAGCGGAAATTCAGACGGCAACGCGCACAACCACGACGACCTGCCGATTCTCGTCGCCGGGCACGGCTGCGGCACGATCAAGCAGGGACGGCATCTCGTTTATCCCAAGGACACCCCGCTCAACAATCTCTGGGTCGCGATGCTGGACCGCATGAAAATGGATGTGACGCGCTTGGGCGACAGCACAGGAGCCCTGACCGGCCTCGCCTAGTGGTTCGTCAGGACTGAATTGACGGGTGGGTTGAGTGGATTTTTGCCGTGATCGAGGCGCCAGCATCGGAGCATATCAGTCCGATATGTGACGATGCTGGCAACGAAGAGCACGGCAAAAAGCCGCCAAACCACCCGTCAATTCATGCCTGACGGACCACTAGGACACGCGAGCATCCGTCCCCGGTGCCGTGCTGAGTATTTTTCACGGAGTTGTACCGCTAAATCTTCAGCTCCCGCGTCAACGAGTGCAGGAACAGT
>Ga0163155_10006749_pt1 | contig 11013 bp, 9 predicted proteins | sample OliLakLV19SP4G1_FD_148611 | JGI IMG/M metagenome (GOLD analysis project Ga0163155, IMG submission 148611) | Freshwater microbial mat bacterial communities from Lake Vanda, McMurdo Dry Valleys, Antarctica - Oligotrophic Lake LV.19.SP4.G1 | ecosystem: Environmental > Aquatic > Freshwater > Lake >...
ATCAAAAAATAATAAATGCAAAGTTGAGAGAGTTGCTATTGTTTCGCTTACATCAAACTTCAAAACCTTTACATTTTTCTTTGTTTTTTCGATGGCATGCCAAACCGTCATTTAGAGACTAGTTGACCGCAACCATTACCTCTATCTGATTAGGCGCAAGATTAATTTCAGTTCGCAGTTTATCAAGCGTTTCAGTTTTATGATTTTGAGCTACATCTTCCAAGTAAACATCCCCCGGTCAATTTCCGAAACTACCTCTAACACTTACTTTTTATTCTCTGCAAATCCGCATCGATTTAAAAAAGGCATTTCTCAAAAACTCCGCCTATCCTTCTTCCCGATGACTATCGGCAGAGAAAGGAACGGGCTGAGGTGCGGAAAGTAAAAGTTTTTAAAGATGCCCTAAATTTTAGAGCCCAGTTACCATGTTTAATTTCAATCGGTAGAAACGTATTTTGGTGAAACCCTCGCTGAATTAATTCAATACCTTTTCCTACCGCTTCTATCAAGTAACCTATCACCAAAAAAATACGCCATCTTCACTCGTACTATTTTTCTTCATTTTGTTGCTTTAAGAGAAATTGAACGGCTAACAAAATAGACTAGTGTACTTTTGTTTTCTGCCCGCTAATATTTATAAGAGCCACTATCATTTTTCATATTAAAAATTACTTTGTCAACTGATTACTCGAATCTCGTCTATCAATTGGTTCATATCGTTCACAAACTTGCGCTTGAACGAAAGCCAGGTAACACCGTTGGTACTGGCGTACCCGTTAACCCTACTGCCGAGTTCATCATTTCTTTTTTCCAATTCTATTATTTTTTTAAACATCAATTCAATCGCCTCTTTATTGTTGCCATATTTTTTTGTTTTCAATGCAGTGAGCTTTCTACTATTCTCTAAGACCTGCTCATCAGCATTTTTTCTAAATGCCTCAAAGCCTGCTGCCGAATCAATTTCAGCTTCTCTTTGGACTAGATCAATGTCGGCCTCTTTTATCGCTTTTTTTGCTCCCGCTGCCAACTTCTCGGCATCTTGAGCAGTCAAACTGGTAGTTACTAAGGCTCCTGTTATTATTAGAAGCAGAATATTTTTCATGATCTATGCGTTTTCTGACCACATAAAGGTGTTCCACTTCTTATCAGAATGTATTACATGTGATGGTGAATAGCTTACATCTTTTGCTGATTAGCGCTAGTTTGATAAAGGCGCATCCTTGCGATACTTTTTATACTTCTTTCTAACGCCTCGATTGTTTAACTCGATCATATGTTGGTGGGCATCGCGCAATGATTCAGGAACTCCCTTTTCATAAATTAGGTTGAAATGTGAAAAGCCGTTGTAAGGGATGTGGTTTACGTTTTCATGGATTTTTATTTGTTTGTCGGTTCCATTCCGTCTAAAATGGGAAACAAATACGTTGTTCCGCTCTTTTATCAATTGATCGAATCGGTCGTCTACGATTTTATTGCCTAAAAATTTCATGCATTTTTCTTGAATGGTAAACATAACGGTGTCACTTATATTTTTACTAAGAAGTCGCACAAGCGAAGGATCTTTTACAGACATCCTTTCCACTTCGATCGAGTCTTTCGGACTCAGCGATTTCGAGGCTTGGTTTCGCGTGAGCATAAAATATTTCTTTTTTGTTTCAAAGAATAAAATGTGTTCTTTCTCTTTTTCAGAATAAGTGACGGGGTGAACGGCCATAGTCGCACTCGTATTATCCTTCAAAAAAGTGCTTATTTTTTTCAAAAATTTAATCTGCCCTTTTTGCAGATTGCTCTGCCTCATTTCCCACTTAAGGGAAAGGTTTTCTTCAATTTTATTTTCTAGATTTCTAACTTCCAAGCGGTAGGGAGTTCTTGGTGGCTTCACAAAAATATTTTTGAGCAGGTCAAAGACAGCATCCCCCCAATGGAATTTTGGATTTTTCAAATTTCCCGTTATTGGAATTTCATAATCGATCACATTGCCTTGTTCACGCACGAGCGCCATTATCAATGGCATGGGCAGCCATTTCAAGTCCTTGTTTTTAGTTCGTTTGGAAACTCGCGGATCAATAATCAGCAAATGATTGCTACTTCGTATCATCCCATCTTTCACATTCCATCTCCCGCTGAGTTCAATGGTTCCGCGATCTAATGGAAATGAAGTGTATGTTAACAAGTAAGGATTAAAAATGGAAGCAGGTATTTTTTCAAAACGATAAACCATGTCAAAGTCGGTACTGTCTTTTGGATTAATTCCCAATTGAATAGAGCCCTTGCCGTAGGGCTGAATGCTTGATTGTATAAAAACTTGAACCCTTCGATCTTTTTTATTTACCGAATCGGCAAGGAGAGAAAATGGCAAAACGGAAATTGAGAATTTATCACTTAATGAGTAGTCATTGAATTCAAAATTACCATCTTTTACTTCGAGTCTTTTGATTTTAAAATCGCTTCTAAAAAAGTTATTGGAAAGCACCTTCACATATTTGACAATCTCAATCACTAGGTTAAACCTACCCGATTGCCGTGTGATGTCGGAAATATTAGAGCCTCGCGTCCCGAATAATCTCGCCACGTTATCTAACGAATCATAAATTTCATACTTAAAAAATGGACGGGTCAGCACGATGGAATCAAATAAATATTTTTTGTTAGCTGGGTCCAGCTCTTCCACCACCACCTCCAATTTTTTAAAGGCAGCATAGTCATTAGTAGTTGTCTTACCCAAATGAAAATCATTTAAGGCCACCCGCCCATAGCCGCTCATAGTCTCTTGCGAATTGAAATTGCCCCGCACGTTTACGTTGGCGTTAAGATGGGCTGTGAACATTCCATAGTTAATTAGCTCCCAGATGTATTGACGAATGATGTCCAAATCATAATCTCGCACCACCACATCGTAATGGTAATCCAAACTTTCTGTATTGAATGTGAAGTTCCCTTTTGCATGGCCTGTGCCAATACCTGCCAGGAAATCGAAACGCGTGGCAACGGTATCGCCTGCATCCAATCTACCGAAGGCTTCAATAGTTGCTTTTTTTATAAAATACTTAATGGGAATTATTTTATCGATAAAATGTAGTTCTCCTTCCGCTATTTTTACCCCAATAAATTCCACATTCCACGCAGAGGAGGAGCTGGGAGATTTGCTGGGCGTGAACCGTGCGATCAGATCATCAATATTAAACTCCCTTTTATTTTGAATAAAATTCACGCGTGGTTTCTCAAATGTGAGTTGCGAAATTTTTACTTCACGCCAAAATAATCTCAATCGGCTAATGTTTCCATGTACGTTGGGAGACGAAAGAAAAACACTGTCGCTTTTTTCTTCGCTTATTTTCACCTGCTGAAAGCTTACGTATCCTGTAAAAATATTTACGTAGGCTCTGCCAATGATAATTTCTCGTCCAAAAAGGTATTGGTCATACTTTTGAATTAGATGTTTGGCCAGTGGCGAAGCAATTAACGCGGCAATAACAAAGAGACCTAGAAAAGCACTTGTTACAATCAGGAATATCTTTCTGGAGCGCTTCTTTGCCATTGGCCAACTCTACGGATATTAATTCGAATACCTCCTCAACGTCCAGGCGATTGTTTCATGGTCTTTCATTAGCCCGGTAAGAAAGTCAGCACTGCCAGCGTCTGCAAATTTTTCAGCACAGTTCGTTACTAATTTGCGAAGTTCAATGATGACCGCCTCATGATCTTCCAGCAATTCAAGCATCATTTCTTTAGACGGTGGGTATTTGCCAGGATGTTCTTTTATGAAAGTCAATTTTTTAAATTCTTCTTGTGTGCCGATGGCGTTGCTACCCAGTTTACTGATCCGTTCTGCCACTTCGTCAATGGCTTCTTCTAGTTTCGTATACTGCGCTTGGAATAATTTGTGCAGCTCCATAAAGCTTTCGCCTTTTACGTTCCAGTGAAATTTGCGCGTCTTTGTATAAAGCGTTACTTCATTGGCTAGCACGATTGATAATAGTTCGGCAACTGCCTCTAAATGTTTTTTGGAAATTCCAATGTTTGGTTTCATGAGTAGAAATTAGAATGTAGAATGTAGAATGTAGAATGTAGAATGTAGAATGTAGAATGTAGAATGTGGAAGTCGGTTAAAAGGAATCAGTAAGTTTATTTACACGGATGAGTTTTTTGTTTACAAACTCTTGCACACCAAGCTTAGAAAGTTCTCGGCCATAGCCCGAGCGTTTTGTTCCGCCAAAAGGCAAGTCTGCTTTTGTCCACGTGGGGTGATTAATAAATACCATACCCGTGTCAATTTGATCGGCTACTCTTTTGCCCCGCTCTATGTCATTCGTAAATACGGATCCACCTAGGCCATAGGGCGAATCATTGGCGAGTACAACTGCTTCAGCTTCATTCTTGACGCGATAAAAAGACGCAACAGGGCCAAACAATTCCTCATAATAGGCATCCATACCCGGCTTGATGTCTGTTAATATAGTAGCCTCCATGTAGGCACCCTTGCGGTCAACGCGTTTTCCGCCTAGTGCTACTTTCGCACCAGCCGCTACTAAGCGCTTGACTTGCTTTTGCAAATGCACCGCGGCTGCTTCGCTGGACAAAGGGCCGAGTTGTGTGCCCTTCTCCATCGGGTCGCCTACTTTTAAGCCAGTCAATTTTTCCTTGAATTTTTTTAAGAATTCATCCGCTACCGCTTCTACTACGATGAAACGTTTCGCGGCCACGCAACTTTGACCTGTATTGTTCATTCTGCCCACCACGGCCCACTCCACTGTTTTATCCATGTCGGCATCTTCCAACACAATAAAAGCATCGCTGCCACCTAACTCCAATACCGATTTTTTTAAATTTTTTCCTGCTGCGGCAGCCATGCTACCTCCCGCCTCTTCACTTCCCGTAAGCACTGTTCCCTTTATGCGATCGTCCGCTATCAATGCACCAATTTTACTTCCTTTTATCAATAGGTTGGTATAGATTCCTGCCTGCGCACCTGCTTCTTTAAACAATTCTTCTATCGCAATACCACATTGCGGAACACTAGAAGCATGTTTTACCAACACTACGTTTCCTATCATAATATTAGGCGCGGCAAAACGGGCCACCTGATAAAATGGAAAATTCCACGGCTCTATTCCAAGCAAAACACCGATGGGGCTTTGACGAATAAACGCCTCACCTTCTTCGGGCGTTAAGTGAACGTCCGCCAAAAATTCTTTTCCGTTTCTTGCGTAATAATCAAAGATATCAGCACTCAGCTCAATCTCTCCCTCACTCTCGGCAACCAGCTTTCCCATCTCTAGGGTAATGGTTTTGGCCAACGTGCTTTTCTTTTGTCTTATCAGTTTTGCTACTTTGTACAAAAGCTCAGCTCGCTCTTCATACGAAGTTTGCCTCCAACCTTGAAATATTTTATGGGCTGTAGAAATAGCGACCTCAATCTGTGGCGCAGTCATTTCGTCAAAAGAAGCAACCACCTCGTTGGTCGCGGGATTGACTGTTTTTATAGACATAACCTTTAGTTTCTTTGTTCGCTTAAAAATATCCACGAAATTGACTCAATTGGCAGATACAGAAGTTACACGGCAAACCTTAATTGTTACAAATATTGCACATGCTGCAGCGGCCGTGTTGGAAGCAGTCTAAAAAATAAGAAAGTCAGTCGGCCAAAGGATGCCCAAGGCGATTAGATACCGAAGAACGGTTTCGAAAAACCCTGTCAACCGCAGGCCAGACTAAATCTGACATCCAGTTACTTTTGAATTGCCGTAGAGTTGAAAAAGAATAATGAGAAGTCTATCCTTATTGTCATTTATAATGACCAATTTAGAAGAAAATCAGACAAAGTGCAGTTCATCGCATCTCTCGAATTACGAATTTCTGGAGTGACAGAAAAAATATATATTGAGAATTGGAAGGTGAAACCCATTAAATAAAAAGGATGTCGACAAAAGCAGCTCAACAAAAAGCGGATTTCGATCAACTCATTGTTTACTCAAAAAATGGAATAATCCCCTCGCTCATTTCTGAGTCTTCTGGGGACGCCATCAACACCAAAACGTTGGCAGGTATCATCACCTCTTGGAATAAAGGTTCGGAAAAAATATATGGCTACAAAGCCTCGGAAGTCATCGGTAAAAATATCAGCGAACTTACTGCGCCCAAACACATAAACGAGCTTGTTGATTTACTAAAAAAGGTTGGCGCAGGGCACACCATTTCCCACCATCAAACCCAAAGAATCAGAAAAGACGGTACTTTTATTGACGTCTCGTTGTCTCTGTCGCCCATTAAGGATGAGAAAAGAAAAGTGATTGGCGTTGCGTGTCTATCAAGAGATATTACCGAGAGCAAAAGAATCCACGATGAACGAAACATGTTCTTGAACCTATCTGCAGATATAGTTTGCATAGCAGGTGTAGATGGTTACTTCAAGTCCGTGAATCAGGCCTTTGAAAAGACACTGGGTTTTACCGAAAAGGAGTTACGTGCCAAACCCATACTAAATTTTATTCACCCGGATGATCGGAATTCGACTTTGAAAGAAATGGATAATATCTCCCGTGGAGACGTCACCATTAATTTTGTGAACCGATACAGTTGCAAGGACGGGACGTATAAAATGTTGAAATGGAAATCCGCTGCGATAGGCGAAAGCGTATACGCTATAGCCAGAGATATTACCCCGCTGAAATTTGATGAGTTAAGCGTTGCCAACAGAGAGCTTGCCTTTCAAGACAAAGAGAAAGGAAAAAGGGAAGCTGAATTATTTATTGCGAACAAAGAATTGGTATTTCAAAATGAAGAGAAGGAAAAACGAGCCAATGAACTGAATATCGCCAACGTAGAGCTTGCCTTTCAAGATAGGGAGAAAGAAAAGCGGGCCGAGGAATTGGTTATTGCCAATATTGAGCTTGCCTTTCAAAATGAAGAGAAAGAAAAACGTGCCAACGAGTTAAGCATTGCCAACATAGAGCTTGCCTTTCAAAATGAAGAGAAAGAAAAACGTGCCAACGAGTTAAGCATTGCCAACATAGAGCTTGCCTTTCAAAATGAGGAAAAGGAAAAAAGAGCAGCGGAGCTAATCATTGCCAATAAAGAACTTGTGTTCCAAAATGAAGAGAAAGAAAAAAGGGCGGATGAATTGGTCATTGCCAACAAGGAACTTATTTTCCAAAACGAAGAGAAGGAAAAGCGAGCCGCTGAATTAGTGATTGCCGATAAAGAACTTGACTTTCAGAACAAAGAAAAAGATAAGCGTAAAATAGAAAATAGAGAGTTAGAAGCCTTCAGCAATTCCCAGAAACAGGCTTCGCAATATGCAAGAAGCTTGATCGAAGCATCTACCGACCCAATTGTTACCATTTCTCCAGAAGGTAAAATTACCGATGTCAACGAGGCTTCCGTAAAGGTAACAGGCGAAACAAGGGAGAAATTGATCGGTACAGATTTCTCAGATTATTTTACCGAACCCGAAAAAGCCCGGGAAGGATATAAGCAGGCTTTTGAGAAAGGATTGGTAGCCGATTATCCCCTTACCATACATCATAAAAACGGGACGCTAACAGATGTACTCTACAATGCATCTGTTTATAAGGACATTGAAGGGAAAGTTCTTGGCGTATTTGCTGCTGCACGAGATGTTACCGCTCAAAAAATACTAGAAAGAGGCGTAGCCGAGCGAGAAAAAGAATTGGAGCGCTTAGTTGAATTGGAACGGTTCAGAAAATTAACAGTGGGCAGAGAGCTAAAAATGATTGAACTGAAAAAAGAAAATGAAAGCCTGCGGGAAAAACTGGGTATCACAAACGAGGAATTTGTTTAATGAAGATTTCACCTGCTGAAACAGAAAGCGAAATCATTTCTCTGGAGGAGACCCAATTGGCTATTCTTAATATTTTAGAAGATGCTGAGAGCGAAAAGATTTCATTAAGGAACACACAAAAAGCGTTAATCAATATTCTGGAGGATTACAGTATTGAAAAAATCAGGATCGAGAAAATGAACAGTAAACTGATCAGCGCAAATAGCGAAGTAGAGCAATTTGCCTACATCGCTTCGCACGATTTGCAAGAACCGCTGAAAACCATCTCTAATTACGCGAGCCTATTTTCAAAAAAATACAAAGGGAGTTTAGACAAAGAAGCAGTTCAGTATTTAGATGTTATTAAAAATGCAACCGGGCGGATGCAATTACTCATAAAAGATTTATTGGATTACTCACGGGTAGGCAACGATAAAACCAAGACTCAAATTGATTGCAATATTCTGCTGAATGATATGCTGAGTGATATGGATCAATCTATTATTGAAAGCGGAGCTCAGGTGCGTTTAAAAAACCTGCCCATTATAAGTGGCTATCTTTCAGGGATAAAATCACTTTTTCAGAATTTGACCAGTAATGCCATCAAGTTTAGAAAAAAGGACGGTCACCCCGTTATCCGATTTTCTGCAGAATCAAAAGAAAAAGAATGGTTGTTCTCAGTAAAAGATAACGGCATTGGTATTGAGAAGATCTATTACGACAAACTGTTTGTCATTTTTCAGCGGCTCCATACAAAGGAAGAATATTCGGGTAATGGTATAGGGTTGGCTCAATGTAAGAAGATTGTAGAGCAGCACGGAGGTACCATTTGGGTAGAGTCCGAACTTGGAAAAGGAAGCACATTTTATTTTACAATACCAAAAACCTCGAAATGAGAAAAAAATTGAATTGTATCTTACTGGTCGATGACGATTCTGAAGATAATTATTTTCATCAGATTGTCATCAACGATATGGATGCGGCTAACACCGTTCAAGTTGCCCAAAATGGTTTGGAAGCATTAGAGTTTCTTACAAAAGAAAATCAAATAGCGCCAGAACTTATATTCCTAGACATCAACATGCCGAAGATGAACGGCTGGGAGTTTTTGGAGGCCTACCAAAAATTAAATGCCAACCAGAAAGCAAAGGTGGTTGTTGCGATGCTCACCACTTCCATGAACCCCGCTGACCAAAAACGAGCTGAAAAGTTTCCTGAAATTGCCAGCTTCAATTCCAAACCACTTACCGAACCGGTGCTTGCTGATATTCTAAAGCGCTATTTCCCGGATAATTTATAATAGGCAAAGTAACCCACTCACGCTAAAGTACATGGTTTTTCCACGAACCTGCCTCCCGCAGGCACGTTCATAACTACCCCATTTTTAAGATTCAAGGTTAGGCTTGAACGATCATCTTCCCGGTATTGTCGCCCTTAAACAATCCAAGCATCGCAGAAGGCAATTGATGAAAGCCCTGCACAACGGTTTCTTTGTATTTGAGTTTGCCTTCCCTTATCCACGTGCTTAGTTGTTGAATTCCCTCAGAAAACTGGGGTTGATAATTGCTGATAATGAATCCTTGCATCAGCACACTTTTAGTTAATAAAATTGGCTGTAGTCTGGGTCCCATCGGTATCTCCTCCGTATTATACAAAGCTATTTGTCCGCATAGGGCGATTCTGCCAAGCCGCTTCATCTGTTTAACAACAGCGTCCGAAATCTCCCCTCCTACGTTGTCAAAATAAATATCCACACCGCTAGGGCAAATTTGTTTTACTGCTGCATTCATGTCTTTTACTTCCTTGTAATTGATGACTTCATCGAAGCCAAATTCTTTTGTAAGCATGTCAACTTTATCATCGCTCCCAGCAATACCAATCACGCGGCACCCGTAAATTTTAGCGAGTTGACCCACTACTATTCCAACGGCACCGGCCGCGCCTGACACCATTACTGTTTCAGCATTCTTTGGTTTTCCTATTTCCAAAAACCCGAAATAGGCTGTCAATCCGGGTATGCCCAAAATGCCTAAGTAGTAACTTGCAGGGGCTAGTGTCTCGTCAATCTTTTTCAAGGCCTTTGCAGGTGCGATCGCTTGAACTTGCCACGGAAGCATGGCCGACACGACATCGCCAGCTATAAAATTTGCTGATTTACTTGTAACTACCTTTGCAATCACGCCCCCCTCCACTGGTTTATCGATTTCAAACGCAGGTACATAAGACTCTCCTGCATTCATTCTGCCACGCATGTAGGGGTCGACAGAATAAAACATGCCCTGTAAAAGCACTTCCTCTTTTTGCAATTCCGGAAGCGTTATATTTTGCAACCTGAAATTAGCCGGTGTCGGCAAGCCAACCGGTCTTGATGCAAGCACAATTTGCTCTGTATCCATAACTTATTTTGAATTGATTAAAAGGTGTTGTTTTACTTCGCGTTGTGCTTTCCGTTCTTCCCGATAACTATCCGGGGAAAAGGCAGGTGAGGTTTCCAACGTTTTGTAGGCTACAGACCCGCTATTAGTCTTTTCAAGGAAAAGACACTGAGGCATTAATTACTACTCTTTAATGGTTAATCTTTGATCACTCTAAAAAAAGCCATCTGAACAGAGAGACTTTTTTCGTGAATTTTTTTCACCACCCATAACGTGAAAGCAAACAGAATAACACCTAACGCTATGAACAAACCGATCAATTTGCCACTCATATTCTACTATTTTGAATTTTTTATTCCTGCGTGAAGGCCGTGAGTAAAAGTTGTAATTGGTGAAAAGAAAAAAACCCGGAAGTGTTACCTCCCAAGCTTTCCCCTGACCCTAACCTGTTTAACTTAATTCCTTTTCTAGCTTATCAATTTTTTCTTGGGCGTCTTGCCTGCCGAGTGACAACGCAATTTTATAAAGGTCTAGCGCCTCTCGCCTTGCCTGCTTCTTTTTTCGGGGAGCGAAATGAGTGCGTTCCGCAACTTTTTCCCAGACCAGCGCCTGAACAAAATATAGATCTGCGGTGCCGGCTCTGTTTTCATCGTTAGTTAATCGCATTTTTGCCTCCAGCGATGTGATGTCTGCTTCGCGAACTTTAATTATGCCCTCGTTAGCCATTAACGTAGAATCTTTTTTGGCAATAGCCTCGGCCATGGTTTTGTTTTCGCTTCGGAGCCTAGAAACTTCCAATTGCAGTGCCTCCAAATCTTTTGTGCGCACTTCAAGGTCTTTCTTCAACCTTTTGATGGT
>Ga0163155_10006750_pt1 | contig 11010 bp, 6 predicted proteins | sample OliLakLV19SP4G1_FD_148611 | JGI IMG/M metagenome (GOLD analysis project Ga0163155, IMG submission 148611) | Freshwater microbial mat bacterial communities from Lake Vanda, McMurdo Dry Valleys, Antarctica - Oligotrophic Lake LV.19.SP4.G1 | ecosystem: Environmental > Aquatic > Freshwater > Lake >...
TCGCGGCGGGCGCGAACGGAAGCGAAAGCGGCGGCGCGCTGGACGCGATCCGCTTCAGGAAAAAGGGACGCAAGCCAGTGTCCGGTTCGTCGCTGGTTGTGAACTACTACCCGCTGGAGACGGATCCGACGCCGCTGACGGATCTGAATGTGGGTTCGGTCGTGCGCACGCTGATGGAGACAATCTCGCGCGAACTCGCGACGACGGAGCTGCAGGTCGAGCAGGTGTATCGCTCAGCGTTTCTAGAGACGGCAGAAGGATCATCGCTCGACAAGCTCGTTGCGCTCGTCGGGTTGACGCGTCTGCCCGCGGGGTTTCCCGTGGTGAAGGTGCGGCTCACTCGCCAGGCTGGATCGTCGGGGCGCATCACGGTTCCCGCGAACACGCCGCTCACAGGGCCGAAGGGGATTCGATATCTCACGCTGAGTGAGGTGACGTTTGAGGCCGGCGAATCCACACGCGAAGTGATGGCGCGCGGCGAGGAGACAACAACCACACTCGTGGAAGTCGGCGAGCTTGATCGGCTTGAAGTGCTGGTCGCCGGCGTTTCGCAGGTGCACAACGAGCAGGGCGCAAGGCGTCTTGCGGCGCCCGAGAATGACGATGAACTGCGACGCCGTACGCGCGGCGCGCTGCAGGGCGTCGTGCGCGGAACGCTTGATGCGATCACGTTCGGGCTGCTCTCGCTGCCCGAGGTGAAGGACGTGTCGATCATCGAGGAGCCGAACGGCGTGCCGGGCGAGATCCGCATCGACATTGTTTATGCGGAGGCGACGCCGGAAGCGAAGTTGAAAGCCGCGGAGGTGGTGGAGGAGTTCCGGCCCGCGGGGATCCGCGTGGTGATCGGGGAACCGGCGAAAGTTGTGCTGAGCGTGCGCGTTGAGCTGACGCTGACCGGTGATCGCATCGAGGCGGCGGAGCTCAAGCAAGTGACCGACGGCGTGAAGGCGAGGCTCACACGCTACCTCACGCAGACGCCGCCGGGCGGCACGGTGCGACGCGCGAAGCTGGTCGCGGCTGTGATGGACGATGCACGCATCGCGGATGCGCAGGTGGTGCTCGGGCCGCTTGGACGACCGGAGACGGACGAGCTTGCGCTCGGGACTTCGGAGGCGCTCGAACTTGCAAAGCCGGAGACGTTCACGTTCGCACCGGCGAAGTTTGAGCGCCAGCGCGGCGGGGCCGATGCCGTGAATGTGTCAGTTGAAGCGACGATACCGGTCTTCCTGGTGGGCACGACGACGAGCGCCGAGGCGAGCGAGGCCATCACGATGGCGATCGATGCGCATCTCAAGACCAGGTCCGGGTCGTCGGCGCTGAGCGTGGATTCGATCGCGGCGGGCGCACGCGACGAGACGCGATACGTCATCGTGCGCGGCGAAGTGGTTGTCACGGTCATCAACGCGGGGCGGTTCATCCAGCTCAGCGACGGTGCGGGCGACTACCGACCCGCGCCGAACGAGACGCTCGTGATGGGAACGATCAGCGTGCCGACGCTGGAAGGGGGCGTGTGATGGGGCACCTCAAGGGCATGACGGATCGCTTGCCGCCGCTGTATCGCGAGGGCGTGATGATCGGCGGATCGCGTGAGCTTGGCATCGGGGGCACGCTGGGCGCTCCCTCGCTGCAGCTTGAGATCCTCGATGAACTGGCTCTCGGCGTGAAGCGATCGCACGAGTTTCAATCGACGCTCGATCTGGAAGAGGCGGAGAAGCTTGCCGCGGTTCTGGACATTGAAGCCGAGGCGTGGCACACCTTGGACACATTCCGCGGGTGGGTGCATTCGCTGCGGGATGCGCGGGTCAAGCACGGCGCGGTGACGCCCGAGGGGATCCGCGCGTTCGTGGATGAGTTCACCGATGCGTTTCTGGAAGCGACGACGGGGCTTGCGATGCCGCTGCTTCAGAGCGGCGCGGTGTGGGTGCGCGAAGCGAGCGATTCGCATCGGGCGCTCGTCGAGAATCCGCGCGAGCGCGTGACAGCGCGAGCGCCAGCGTCCGGATCGCTTGAGCCGCTCGCGAGATTCACGATCGTGAACAAAGGGCTCGACCAATCGGCGGCGGGGTTTCTGCTGGTTGGGCTCGCGAGCGGTCCTGAGTATGTGCCGGTGATCGCGAATCTGACGACTCGGCACGCGGTGGTTTTTCTTGGCGAAGTGCCGCCGGGCGCGCGTCTCTGGGTCCGCGCTCTCTCGGATGGAACGCTCCAGGCCGAACTCGACAACAAAGACGTAAGCAACCAACTGCGGAGCGTCGCTGGATTCGAGCCGGGAGAGGCGTGGTCGGTGCAGGACGCGGTCGGACCGCCCGCGCGTGCGGGCATGTTGGCGCGAGGCGAGAACGATCTGTGGTTCCTGCCCGTCGCGCACTTCGATCAGCCCGGGCTGGACCGCGTGCTGCTCGCGCTTGCGAGTCTCGACCTGCGCCAAGGCGTGTACGACGAAACGCGGTTCGATCAGTCGCTTTTCCATCAGGACGCCGCGGCGATGCTGCACGTCGCGTGGATGCAGAGCACGCCGGCGACATTCGAGGTGCATTTGCCGGCCGGTGCGATGCTGACCGGGCGCGAAGGCGTAGAGGGCGGTCTCGCGGCGAGATCGCTGCTCGAGTATTCGGTTGATCGCGGCGTGAAGAAGCTTCGTGCCGCGGGCGTGCGATCGCGCGTGCGCCTGAGAGATTTCAGCGAAACACAGGCGCAGCGTGACGCGCTGCTCCAAGTGCTGCCCGTGACATTCCGCGAGGGCGGGAGCATGGGCGCCGACGCCGTGCCCGACGCCGGCGGCCTTTTCAGTGTGACAGGTTTCGACGATTCGACTTTCCGTTAGACCAAATCCCGCGCGAACGCGCGGCCTAGCAATGAGAACGAGGAACCCACGATGCGCGGCAGACTGCACATCCAGACCACCACAAACGACGGGCGAATCATCGATTCGAGAGACGCCTGCAACTCCGTGCTCAAGGCGGGCGGCGAACTCGTCGCGCGCCTGTTCACCCGCGGCGGCACGCCGATCACGCACATGGGCGTTGGCGCGAGCGACGCGCCGGTGGACGACGCATTCACGATCACATCGCTCACCAATCCCGACAGCGCGCTCGCCGGAGCGGTTGAGGTCGCGCTCGAGCCTGATGCGTTCACTGTCGAGACGGATGAAGTGAAGCGACTCGTGCGCGTGCGTGTACGCGGCACGCTGCCGCGCGACGCAGCGGTCGGCACGATCCTCGAAGCAGGTCTGCTTTCGCGCACGGAAGGCCAGCCGCCTGTGCTGTATAACCGCGTCACGTTCGCGCCGATCAAGAAAGGCGATGATCATGAACTCACGATGTTCTGGGAAGTGTCGTTTCCGTATGGGGATCTGCACTGGATGTTCTAGTTGAAAGCAGACGACCCGCAATAACTGAGCGGGAGCAAATGACCGGGTGTTCCGTATTGGCGCCCGATTCCCCACGCCCCATGCCCTCTCCGCATCCCCCCACTGCCCCTCGGCAGGAGCACTCCAATGACCGCGTTCAATGCCCTCGGCTCAGCGCAGATCAAGTTGCAGGGATTCGTTCCTGCCAATCGCGACGCCACGATCAAGCTCACCAACACCGCGACGAATCAGTCGATCGAGCGCAAGCCGTTCCTTGATGGAACGCTCACGCTGCGAGACCTTACGCCGGGAAACTACGAGATTGAGGTGCGTCATCCGAACCTCACGATGCCGATCGATCGGCGGCGGATTCTCATTCCGCCGACACGCATTCCGACGATCATCCCGATCCCGGTGCCGTCGAGCCTTTTCACTGACACGCCCATTCGCGACGTGCCTGATGCGGATCTCGCGCCGGTGCAGCAAGCGGCGGCGGGAGTTCGCGACCAGCTCTCACCGGTCGGCGGCAAAGCGCCGGGCGAAGTGATCCGCTCGACGGAGTGGAACACGCTGGTGGGCGCGGTGAGCGACCTGGCGGGAGCCGTGCTGCAACTGACGCGGCTCGTCGCGCCGCGCGGGCACGATCATCCTGAGATCGCCGACAAGATCTCTGAAGTGCAGGAGAACCTGCGGAAGTTCGCGGACTCGTTCGGCGAAACGCTCGTCGCACTGCGGCGCGAGATCGAACTCGACAAGCTGGACGAAGGCGTGAAGACGGTGCTGAAGCCCGGCGTGATTCCCGAAGCGACGCGCGTGCTGCTGGCCGATCGGGTCAGCGACCTGCGCAAGTCGATCCAGACGGATTCGACGGTGTTTACTGGCAAGCTCAGCGCCACTGCTGCGCTGGTTCAGCAGGCTCTCAGCGACGCGAGCCAGAACCGTGCACCGGAAGCACCGGACATTTTCGACGACCCCGTCGCGAAGTCGCTCAGCGATCAGGCGGGCTCGCTCGCGCAGAGCGGGCGCGCGATCAAGGCCAGCGACGAACTTCGCTCTTACAAGACCGCGCAGGCCAAGTCGGGCGGTCGTGTCTTTACACTCGGCGGATTGGGAGGCTGATTCATGGCCAGCACCGCACAACTTGAACGCGTCCGCGTGCTCGTCGAGCGCCTCGCGCCACTCTCTAACGCACAGCGTGGGGAACTGATCCGCGCCGACGATTGGAACGCCCTCGTGTCCGCGCTGGTTGACGTCGCGCGCGCCCTGCTCGATCCCACTGCTGCGGGCGTGCCAACCCACGAGCACATCGATCAAGTCACGTTGGCATGGCTGCATCCGACGCTGCGCGTACTGGTGGACAAGAGCGTTGCCGGCTCAGCCGACGCCGCGACTATCGCTGAGATTCAACGGAATATCAAGCGATTCGCTGATCGTTCCGATCGTACCGACGCGGGGCTCACGGAAGTGCGAACGCTGCTCGCCGACGTCCGTTCGAGCGACACGGTGCGCGGCGCCCAGGTGAATACGCTGGCTCAGGCGGTGACCGCGGCAACTCGTTCTCGCGAGGAACTCCTCGAGCTGCGCACCACGCTCGGCTCGATCCAGACCGACGTGAAAACCGTCGGCGACATTCGAGCGAATCTCACCGAGAACGGCCAGCTCATCGATGTTCGCTCGCTGCGCCAGCGAATCACGAGCGTGGAGGACCTGCGCACGCGCCTAACGCTGCCGTCGGGCCAGCTCCTTGATGCCGTTTCGATCGAAGATCGATTCAGCCGTATCGGGAACGGCGTCGTGACGCGCGACGATCTTCGGAATGCGCTCAGCGCCGCAACGCTCAGTATCTCAGACGAGCGTGCGGCGTCGATCCGCGACAGCGTGACCGCATCCGTGCGGAGCAGCGTTGAGACTTCGATCAACGAGCTAGGCGATCGGGTCCGTGCAGAGACGAGCACGCGCCTGGCAGGCGTGGAGGCAACCGCGCGAACCGCCGCAACCGGCGCGGTGGGAGAACTCCGCACCGCCATTCTCGACGCCGCGAAAACCGATGCGACGCGTGCGTTAACGACTCGAACGGACGAACTCACCGCGACGCTCGGCCAGCGCCTGGCGTCGGTTGAAGGAACACTCCGAACCGCGATTGATGACAAGGCCGTGCAGCTTGCCGCAACGCTCGGCACCCGCATCGACCAGCAAGGTGCGCAGCTCGGCACGCGCCTGGCTCCGCTCGAAACCAGCCTCGCCGCCAGCGCCGGCCGTGTCACGCAACTCGAAACCCGCGGCACGCAATCCGACGAGCAGCTTCGCGCACTCGATACGAGGCTTCTCGCGCTTGACCGCACCCGCGCGGGCGATCGCGCCACGCTCGATACTCGCATCACAGAACTCAGCGCGCAGCAGACGCAACGAACGCAAGCGGTGGACTCTCGTTTCACGCAGCTCGATGCCGCGATCCAGGCGCGCATCACCGCGGGTATCGCCGACACGCGTGCGGCCCTTGTTGATCAGTTCCGCCAGATCGCGACGGCGCAGATCGACGCCGAGCGGACGTTGTCGGAAGAGCGGCTGCGCACCGAAATGCGAACGATCGTGAATGATTCGTTCAGTGGTTTCCGCGATCAGCTTCGCACGATGGTCACCCAGGCAACGCGCGACGCGACCAACTCCGTCCTCCCCGGTCTCGTCAATACCGCTGTGCAGGTCCAGACCGCGGGGCTCGAAGAGCGGCTGCGCGGCGGAACGCGCGTCGTTGACGGCGGAACACGCGTGGTCGACGGCGGCACGAGAGTCATTGAGGGCGGCGGCACGACCCGGCCCATCGACATCACTCGCGGCGGAACCGGACGAATCGGAGGGCCGGGCTGAACATGATCAGCGAGTTTGAACAGAGACTTGCCGAGGTGCTTTCGGGCCGCCTCGCGCCGCCGCTGCAGGGGCGCGTGGATGTCGCGCCGGGTGCGGTGCCGGCCGCGGGTCAGGCGCCGCGTCTTGCAGTAGGTGTAGCATCGGCTACACCGCTGGAGCCGGACGTGTGGATGCGCCGGCCGGAGTTGGTGCCGGGCTCGCCCTCGCCGAGGCGCGTCGTGAAGCTTCGATGTGACGTCCGAGTGGATGTACGCGTGCAGGCCGCGGTGAACCGCCAGGCTCGCATGTCGGCGGTCGACGCCGCGCTTTTTGCTCTGGATCATGAGGATGTTCGCAACGGGCGTGCATTCGCGCCGACTGTTGCTGGCGCCGATCCCGGGTTCACGATCCAGCGCCTTGAGATCGCCGCACTCACATCGCCACGTTCGCTTGATGATCCGGACGCGGCGGAGTTCGGCCTCTCGCTGATCGCGGAAGGACTTTTCTGGCCAGTTGGTCTGGCGGGAGAAGACGGGCGCGCGCTCGGCGAGATTCGCCTGCGCGGCGTGCGCATGCCGCTCATGCTGAGCGGGCTGCCGAGCAAGATCATCGCCGGAAGCGCGGGCATCCCGCTGCAGCTCCGGCTTGGAGCGGTCGGCCAAGCGGTGCTGCGAGAGGGTGATCAACCCATCGCAACCCAGGCATTTGAGACGCTCTGGGTCGCGGCGTTCGGACCCGGCCGGCGCCCCGCCGCGGGCCAGCTCGCGGGCGGAATCGCAGGCGAAGGCGACGTTCGGCTCATCCCTGTCACCCAGGACGCTGCGTCGTTCACCTACACGCCTCCGCCGACGCCCGCGGTCGAAGAACTCATCGTCGGCATGGCCGGGCCCGACGGCAACATCGGCCCCGAGATCGGACATTTCACGCTCACGACACGCGCATCATGAAGAACAACGCGACCGACATCTTCGCACGCATTCAGCCGAAGATCACGGCCGCGCTGCCGGCGAGAGAACTCGTCGCGCGCCTCGATGACTCTCCGCTGCTGGCGGCGTTCATCGCGGTCGATGTCGGGCCGGCGGGGATCATGTTTCCCGTGCGATGGAATCCAGCTCTCGGCGCGACACGGGCGGAAGTGGATCGCGCGTCGATCTCGCTCGCGCCCGCCGTGCTTGCAGAACCGATGCAGGTCGCCGCGGTCGCCTTGAGTGGGGATGAGCACACGCTATCGATCCCCGCGGGCAAGCGACTGAAGGCGATTCGACTCGACGGACTGGAGACAACCGATAGCGCGGGAATCGCACTCCCGCTCACATCGCATGCAAACTTGAGCGGCGATCGGCGCCTCACGATCTCGCCCTACAACGCAGGCCAGGTCGGTCCGCCGCTCTTCGCGATCCCAGCTGTTCGCGCCGACGGTCAGTTGCCCGCATCACTTCGCGGAGCGTCGTTTGACGGATCGGTCGTCACGCTTCTCGATCCCGGCCTCGATGCACGAAGAGTGCGCGTCACGATCGTGAGCGGCGGCGCACCGCAGGATTTTTCCCTTCAGTCAATGAAGCTCCGCACCGCGAGCATTGCGACACACGTGTGGCCGCGCGATCTCACGCTCACTGCCCCGGACGGCTCGACGCTTTGGAAAATGCCGGGGGAATGGAATCCGGATTCTCCGGGCGCGGAGGTGGACCTGCGCGTGCCGCTCAAGACTGCGATTGAGAAGTGGCTGAACGATGGGCGTACTGGCGTGATTGACCTCGCGCTCAGCGTGAAGTCATCCAATGCGTGCCGCGCGTCGGTGAAACTATCCGCAGTGAAGGGCTCGCTCGTTCGTACATTCAGCGGCGTGACCCGCGTCACGCTTGCGGGAGAACCCGCACCATTGGTCTTCGCCGATCCGCTCCCACTCGCAAACGAAACACCGAGCACGGCTCATGCCGACGTTGCCATCCGCTACGACGGGCTGCGAGTTCTCTCGTTTGCATCGGACGATCCCGTAGCCGCGCGCGCCGAAGTGAGCGGCGTGGTCATCACCGATCAGCAGGTGTTTCGCCCGCTTCATCACGATGTTGGGATGGAACTCTCGGGCGGAAAGATCGGGCTCATCGGACGTGCTGCCGCGGGAACCACATGCGAACTCAGCGTGCAGGTGCATGCGCAGGCCGCCGGCCAAGCTCCGGTCGCGATCGCGGATCCGTCGATCCTGACCCTGGAGCCCGATCTTACCTTGCGTACGCGCTGGGTGGATGTGCCGGAACTGCGTTCCACACGCGACCCGCTCACGCTCAGCGTGCGCGCCAATCGCGGGACGTTCTACTGGGCGATGCGTGAAGCTCCGCTGGTGCGCCTTGCCGTGCGCGATCCCGATCCGGGCGGGCGCGAAGTGCGACTCGGCGGTCGAGCGTGGGCCCGCGTGAACACAGGCACAATCCCCGTCGCCGGCCAGTCTCTCCCCGGAGCTGCGTTCGTCGGCGCGGCCGGAGCATCAATGCCGATGCTCGAGAGCGAACTCTTCCTCACAGTTGATCTCTCCGACCTGACGCTGAGGTATGCACGATGAGTCTCCTCGACGATCTCAAGGCGATCGACTTTTCGAGCATCGCGGCCGCGCGAGTTGATCTCCGCGCGTCGATCGATTCTCCGGGTTTCGCGGCGATCATCAGCGGGGGCGCGGAGCAAGCCGCGCTTGGCAGCCTCGGCGCTTCGATCTCGCAGCTCCTCGATTCGCTCGATGATCCCGAGGCGCTCTTCGGCCCCGTGACCGATGCGCTGACTGAGTTGGCGGGCTCTCTCGATATCGGCGACATACCGATCGCGCGGTACATAGAGACGGTGCTGGATGCGATCGAACGTGTCGCGGGTCTCATAAAGGGCGCGGAAACCGACCCGCTGAAGTTCGCCGGCGCGCTTGGCCTGCCGCTCGGGGACTTCGCGAAGAAAGCAAAGGACATTGGCGCGAAGTTCACGGGCGACGCGCTCCCCGACATCGCGCAGTTCCGCGAACTCATCGACAACGTGCAGTCAGTCTCGACGGCCGACCCCGCGGCGCTGGGGCGGCTTGTCGTTACAGCAATCCTGCCGTTCCCGAGCACCGGACTCTTCGAAGCGTCCGCCTCGCTCCGCACGATTCTTGACAATGCTGAGAAGATCCGCTTGCCGGAGAATATGACATTGGAACTTGTCGCGGCGATCGACGGCGTCGCAACAGCCGCGGCGTCGGGACAGGCGCCCGCCGTGCAGGCGGCGCTTCTCAGGGTGCAGACCGCGCGCGCACAGACAGTCGCCCGCGTGCACGCATCGCTCGACGCGATGACTTCCCAGATCGACTCGCTGCGCCTCGATCAGGCGCTGGGCGTGATCGCCAATGTCGGCGCAACCATCCAGCGCGGCACCACCGGCATCATCGAGTTTCTCGAGCAGCTCCGCGCGGACATCGTTCAGAGTCGAGGGTTCATCCAGAACATTGACGCAGGCGTTTCGCTTGCGCGCCTCGACGAGATCTTCGTCATATTCGAGCAGCAGGCCAAGCTCCTCATCGCGGATCCGATCGACCGGCAGATCGAAGACATCAAGGCATGGCTTCGTGCCCTGCTGCGCGAATCGCCGGTGCGCAAAGTGCGCGAAGAGATCAGCGCCGTTATCCTTGGCGTCGCGGCGAAGATGCGAGAGGTTGACCCGGCGGGAAAAATCGAAGGCGTCCGCGCAGAAATGCGGCGTGTCGGTCAGACGCTCGCCGGAGCCGGGCTTGTCGATGACATCCGCGAATCAATCCAGCGCGTGAAGCAGGAAATCTCAGATGCGATCACGCGCATGCTCGAACCGCTGAACCGCATCGCCGACGGTGTGCGCGCCGCGGCGGGTCAGGCGCAGGGCGTGCTTGCTCGCGCCGCCGATGCACTCGACGCATTCGCGAAGGTCGCGGCGGACGTTCAGGCGCAGATCGACGCGATGAGCATTGAAGACGCCGCAGGCTCGATCGTTTCCACCCTTGCCGATCTTCGCAAGACCGCGGAAGAGCTGCTCTCGGTCGCGCCGCTCCCCGACGCGTTGCGGCCCGTCATCGAAGAGTTCACCGAAGCGGTGCGGAGCATTGATCTCGAAGTCGTTTTCGCGCCGGTGAAAGATTCCGTCGGCAGGCTCACGATTCCCGACGAGATCGGCGCGGGCATTCGTGTTGGGATCATTGCGGTGCAGGGGGTGATCGACAATCTGATCCCGGCAGAACTCATCGCGTCAATCGAAGCTGACATCTCCGGCGCGATCGACACCGTCGGAAAGTTTGATCCATCGACGCTCACTTCATCGATCCGCAAGTTTCTGGATGACGCCGCGAAGAAGGTTGAAAGCGTTGATCCGTCTTCTCTTGTCGGGAAGTTGTCGGGCGCGCACGGCAAGCTGTCGCAGGGCGTTGATTTCATTGATCCCCATCGACTTCTCGCACCGGTGATCGAGGCGTATCAATCCGCGATCGCCGCGATTCCGACGCCCGATCCGAGCGCGTCCGCCCGACGCACGGCCGAAGCCGTGAGCGCCGTCGCTGAGCCGCTGTCTCGAGCCACCGCGGAGCCGCTGCGCCAACTTATGCCCGCGAATGCGGTGAGCGAGACGACGCCGCCGGGCCAACTGCCCGCCACGTCGTTGCCGGTCGAGGATCTGCGTCCCGGTGATATCGTGCGATTCCTGGGCTTTATCCCTGCAAAGCTGCGCGAGACATTGGCAGGGCTTGAAGCCGGTCCCGTGGGCGAAGTGCTCAAGACAATCGATGACGCAACCGGCGCGCTCGTGCGGCGTCTGCGCGAGGTGCAGGGCGTGATCTACGA
>Ga0163155_10006754_pt1 | contig 11008 bp, 8 predicted proteins | sample OliLakLV19SP4G1_FD_148611 | JGI IMG/M metagenome (GOLD analysis project Ga0163155, IMG submission 148611) | Freshwater microbial mat bacterial communities from Lake Vanda, McMurdo Dry Valleys, Antarctica - Oligotrophic Lake LV.19.SP4.G1 | ecosystem: Environmental > Aquatic > Freshwater > Lake >...
GTCCGAAACTTGTTACTGATCATTCATCTTGATGCAGGTCTGTGGGTTGGTGGAAATTCATTTTTCCCATGACGGTGTACCCGAATGGGCAGACCATCAGGAAAATTTCGCGGATGACGTTGATCGCCACCCACTTGCGTTGGTCGCGTAGCCAGACCATCGGGCTTTTGGGGTCGATGGCCATTTTGGTTTTGAAAGTGACTACATGAATTTTTACCATGGGTTTGCCGGTAAGCCACTTCCAGACCCGCTTATACCAGATCCCATTCCACACCCGGTTTGACGCGCGATGTGCACTGCGAGAGTGCATTTCTTCGGTCACGACCATGATGTTTTTTGGTGAGAATTTTATGGAGAGGCATTTTCGCCACTTCAAAGACTCCTCAACCGTACTGATCACTTGACCAGCAAGGATTGCTTCAGAGAAAATTGCTTTTTTTAAAGCCTCCTCAAGGCCTTCTTCTTTGTTTTCGGTGAATTCACCGAAAACTATTTTGGCATGCCAATTTTCTCCAAGCAACTCCTGTCCAATTGCGAGGACTTGCTTGAGTCCTCTGGTCAGGTGTCCTTCGGATGTTATTCCGAAGGACACCAAGCAAATCAAATCCATTCTGGGTGGATTCGGGGTTTTTTTAACTGCCCACCATTCGGACAGCCTGTCAATTAAGTCCATTTTCTCAATCTCCTTTTCCCATAAAACTATATCATACATAATGTAAAAAAACAAGTGGTGTGAAAGATTTTGTATTTTGTTACTATGATGGCATGATTGACACAATCACACGGTTTTTTCGGGGTAGGGAATGGCTTCTTATCGGACTTCTCGTTATTACCTTTGTTGCCATTAGACTTCCGGGTACTGACCTACCGCTTCATCAGGATGAATACAAATGGCCAATGATTGTAAATCCGGCAATTCCGTCTGATACAGAAATTCCACACCCACCGCTTTCGCAGTTTATATATCGAACTGCAGGATACATTGTTGGATTTGATGTTCATTTCCGTTTCGTACCACTCTTTTTTGGAACGCTCAACTTGCTTCTTCTATACTATTTTATGCGCATGCAGTTTGGGAAAAAGGAAGCTGTCATCGCATCTCTCATCTGGATTTTCTCCTACTTTTCGGTTCTTGCTTCGCTTATGGTGGATACGGATGGAGAGATCATGCCATTCTTTTTTCTCCTCGCACTCATTGGATATTACAAGAGTAAAAATGCTCACCATGGTGACAAATGGAAAGGGATAACACTTCTTGTAGTCTCCTCTGTTCTCGGATTTTTTATTAAGGTGAGTTTTTTACTCGCTATTTTTGCTATCGGTGCAGATTTCTTTTGGTCAAAAAAAGGCAGTATGAAGGTGTTAGACATGGTTAAATATTTTGGGTATGCAGTTCTTTCTGGAGTAGTTCTCGTAGCTCTTTTGGTAATTGCACAGAAAATATTTCCATTTTTCAGTCTCAAAACATCTCTGACATATTGGGAGCATTTTTGGGCTACAGATCGTAATTGGTTTCAAACAGCGATTCAATGTGCAAAAGCCGTTTTGTATACATCACCATTTCTCATTTTAGTTCCTTTTCTTGCTCCACGGGAAATTTGGAACAAACTGCGAGTACTCGTTTTCTTTATCACAGGAGCACTCTTTTTCTATGTGATTTTATTTGACTTCTCTATTGGCGCACTGGATCGTTACATGCAATTTCTAATACTACCCCTGACTATCATAGTCGGAGTGGTAATTGGCAAGGTGTTGAGTAGATATGACAAAAGAACAAAAGAATTTATCCTTCTTGGAACATTGGTTGGATTTATCCTGATTATTCTTCAATTTATTCCACACTATATTCCACCACTTCATCCGAAATCGGAATGGGTTTCGAGAGCTCTCTCACTACGGTGGAATTTTGTATATCCATTTTCTGGAGGCTCAGGACCTCTCGGTTTTTATGTTTCTTTCTTATTTATGGCACTCGCATGGATTATTTCTCTTGTCGCTACGGTATTTGCTTTTTTCCGACCACACATTAGAAAATTTGTCATCGTATTTCTGCTTGTAATTGGGTTTGTGTATAACGTTGTCTTTATAGAGGAATATTTGTTCGGGTATATAAATGGTTCCGCACCGAGACTCCTGACGAATGCAGTTGTGTACATACAAAAAAATCCAGATATCGATATGGTCACAGTGTATAACGACAATGGTGGAAATGAAATCCGTGCGATAGGAAAATACCGCAAGCGTTTATATGTAGACCCGAAGTTTGATCTGGATATAAAGGTTGCAACGCTCAATGAGTTCAAAGAGCACTATTTTGTTTTGGATGTCCCACGTCTTGATCCGACTAGTGTGTACCAGAAATACTTTGACTCCTGCAAAGTTATATACAAACAAACAGATAGAAAAATGTCTGCCACAGTGTATGATTGTCGTAATGTTCCAGACATACATATATAAAAATGAAATAAGAAAGATTTATTGTAGTAGTATTCTTTGAAAAGATTACTACAAATTTTGTATGCAAAACTCATCGTCGGTTTGAGATAGATGTATCAAACAAACCAATTCACATAGATAAAAACGTCGATTCTAAAAATACTGATAAATATGATTCCGGCATAAATCGGATTAAATAATTTTTCAAACAATTTAAAAATTATACTTCTCGATTTATAATTTTGAATGATATTTTTTGTTCCTAGGATTATATGTGACTTAGGAAGCATAAAAACTTTTTGTAGGTAAACTTTTTATGCTGTTCTAAAGAATAACCTAATTTGTTTGCAGATATATTTCACTTCTGTTTGAGTGATGGTTGTATTGCATGGTAGTGAAAGTATTTTTTTTACTACTTTTTCTGTAGCAGGAAGATGTGTAGAATTGTATTTTTTAAATGATTCTTGTTTGTGTATTGGTATTGGATAATGAATAAGCGTGGCAATTCCTTTTTCCTTGAGAAATTTTTGTAATTCATTTCTTTTTTCTGATTGAATTACAAATAAATGATATACGTGTTCAGCGTGTGTTCGTTCTCGAGGAAGGGAAATTTGACTCAATTCTTTAAGTTCGTTCCTATATAAAAGTGCGATTAAATTACGCTTCTTGTTTTCGGCATCCAACTTTTTCAATTTGACTGAAAGTACAGATGCTTGCAACTCATCTAATCTGCTATTGAGTCCATACACAGGATGTTCGTACCTATTTTTCTGTCCATAATTTCGAACCATTTTCATATTTTCAGAAATATTTCTGTCATTTGTTACTATTGCTCCTCCATCTCCATAGGCACCCAGATTTTTAGTAGGATAGAAACTAAAGGCAGATGCAATTCCAAATGTACCAACTCGTTTTTTTTTGAATCGAGCACCATGAGCTTGTGCACAGTCTTCTATAATCGCTACATTATATTTTTTGGAAATTTCAGAAAATTTTTCCATATCCGCAGACTGTCCATAGAGATGTACTACAATAATAGCTTTTGTTTTCTTAGAAATTTTCTTCTCAACTTCTTCAGCTTTTAAATGATGGTATTCATCGATATCTGCAAATACAGGAGTTGCTCCTACGGCACGTATTGCGAGTGCTGTAGCAACCGCAGAAAGAGAGGTTGTGATAACTTCGTGTCCCTGCCCAATACCAAGAGCCATTAAAGATATCTGGAGTGCTTCCATTCCGTTTGCAACACCTATGACATGTTTGACACTTAAATATTTGGCAAAATCTTTTTCAAATGTCTCAACTTTTTTTCCTAAAATAAAATAACCCGATTCCATTACTTCTTGTATAGCAATGTCTATCTCTTTTTTTTTGCTCCCATATTCCTTTTTAAAATCATTGAACAAAATCATTGTAAGGTGTTGTGTTTTTATAATTTAATAAAGGTTATTGAAATACAGACTCATACCTGAACTAGTGCGTCCTTGCCTTACGCCACGGAGTATTAACCCTTTATTTCGACTTCGGCTCGGAGGGCTGTGTCGATGATTACATCGCCACGCGTTCCTCGCTCATCGAAATAAAATCAGCATGATTTCTACAGTATTCATTTTCATCATATGGTTCAGAATTTAGCACTAGTATGACCGCTTGGGGACTAAAATTTTTTAGTGAATGCCAGACCATTGGTCCCATGTATAGTCCAAACTCAGGGTTATCAAGTACGCATTCTTCTTTGGTTTGTCCATCATCAAGTACATATGTTACAGAACCACGCAAACAAATATGCAATTGTCTATTTTGTTTGTGTGCATGACCACCACGAACTGATTGTTCTGGTACATCAAAAATATAAAAAATTCTATTGATTTCAAAAGGAATATCTTTCATCGACTGTACAGCCCCGAGACTACCACGGGGATCCCTCATTATTTTTATTGTAACTATTTCAGTATTTTTAATCCCCATATTGACATTACAATATCAGATTAGGTTGATTGTGCAAGTGTGTCTAAATGGTCATATAAAGGTCAATATTCAATACATTGTTCAAGTTAATTTTTTGGTGTATATTGGACTAATATACTTATTTAAATTAACATAATATTCATGCAATTTTTAAAATACATAAATTCACTACCATTTACATTGACAATAAAACATGTTTTTCCTTTTGATAAAAAAAACGTGCAGCTACAAAATGGAGTTCTAGATTCTGCAGAATCTTGGGATGCTTTACGGATAAGTCATCCTCATTTTTCAATATCAGAAAATAGAGAAGAATGGCTTAAGTCTTGCAGGGTGGAAATTAAAAAGGATGGACAAGATGGGGGTTTAGTATCACGAGCTAACGATGTTACTAAAGTAATAAATAGACTTGGTGTCACACACATTTCATCGGTTGGAGTTGGTGGTGCTGGTATTGAATATAATATAAAAAGTTTATTGCCAAATATTCATATGACATGCTCTGAATATTCACTCGTGTCTGTTGAGATACTTAAAAAAGTTTTTACCGAGTGCGAGTCTATAATCCCTTTCGATATGAAAGACGGGGACTGGAAATTACTATTAGGTGATATCTCTCCTAGTAAACATTTACTTCTGATCAATAGAGTAGAAGTAAATTTTACAGATAAAGAGCTTCGTAAAATGTTTCAGGAAATTCATGATGCTAAGATAGAGAATGTATTAATTGTCGTGTCTGGGGTTATAACTGCTAGGGGACTTTTGAATAGATTAACCCGACGCTTAAAATGGAGGTTATCTGGTAAATCTTACGTTTTTGCTGGTTATCTACGTACAAAGCAGACATACCATATTTTTTGGGATGGTTTATATGAGAGCGAAGAGATAAACCTTACAGGGTTACCGGGGTTTTTATTAAAAAAGATCTAATAAATGTTCAATCCCATTTATCATGAGTCCTCTAAAAATATTTATTACAGGCACCACAGGGGAATCAATGCCACCTCCGTATGCTGGAGTGCAAAATATATCTCTTTTGTATGCCAAGGCTTATAAAAAATTAAGCCATACTGTCGGGGTCAGTTTTGTTTATAGACCAGAGAATTCAGATGATCTCGGAGCTGGGGCAGAATATTTTTTTGAATATGATGGTAAACCAAACAAATTCAAAAAAATAATATTTTTAATTAAGTATATTTTAATAAATCCGGTTCTGTACTTCACTCTTCTTTATAGGTATTTTAAAATTAACCCAAGAATTTCCATTGAAAGCTTTCTGTATTCAAGTTATGGAGTTTGGGTTGATGGAATAATCTTTTCATTCAAGCCGGACATAATCACTTCTCAAACAGCCCTTATTAAGACTTTTATGGTTGGAGAAATAGCTAAAATGAGAAATATTCCAGTAGTTTATGATACCTATGCAGAAGTCCATGATCTTAATATGGGGGTCAATAAACATTTAGGTGAAAAAGGAAGGGAAAAATATTGGAAATATCTACTTGATCTTAGTCAGTTGGTCATTGGTATGGATAATTGCTCTATTGGGCCACTAATGTATCTTCCGAGTGAAAAAGTAAAAAATTTTTATGATGCTTGCGATTTTCAATTTTATCAAAAAGAGTTGAAAGAGAATAAAGAAGATGTAAGGCTATCTTACGGATTGCCAAAGGACAAATTTATTATGGGAATAACCGGGGCTTATCATTATCGAAAGGGCCATGACCACCTAATTAAAGCTATATCTATTTTAAATAAAAAAGGATATAAGGATATTTGCGCAGTTTTAGTTGGTGGTAATATTGGGATAGAAAAGTGGGTAGAGTTGACTAAAAAAGAACTGGTAGAAAATAATATTTATTTCTTACAAAATCTTGATGAGGAGAATAAGTGGCGCCTATATAAATCAATAGATGGATATTGTAATCTTTCAAATAGCGCAAGAAGTTGTGGACTAGACCTCGCTTTGCTTGAGGCGATGTCATGCAGTTTACCTATTGTCGTTTATGATAATGGTGTATTGCCCAGCTCTGTTCCAAAAGGAGAAAATGGTATTATTATTCCGACCGATGACATAAATGCTTTATCTATGGCAATACTTGATATTTACGAAAAAAATATAGATGAGAGAAAAATAATGGGAAAAAAAAGTAATGAAGTTGCAAAAAAAACTGATGTAAATATTACTGCAGAAATAAAAATAGAATGGTTTAAAAAAGTGATAAATGATTTTAATAAAAGCAGTCCTGTCATCCATCCTCGTGGCAGAGCAGGTGAGGTATTTTTCGAATAAACACTACAAATGAAATTAGTCTATATTGCACCAATAAGTTTACTTAACGACTGGGCGCACACAGTTCAGATAATGAAAATGTGTGAAGCTTTTTCTAAAAATGGGATTGAAGTAGAGTTGGTTGTACCCAATAGAAAGGTTTATCACAATATGGATTTAGATAAGACAGATCCATTCGAATATAATCATATTGAAAAAATTTTTAAGATTACGAAGTTGCCATTTATAGACTTATTTTACGGTAATCCTAGTGGAATACTTTATTTAATACGCATATTTACTTTTTTGTTATCTGCAAGAATATACCTCACATTTAAAGATTATGATGTTCTGTATACCAGAGATTATCGTTCAAAAATATTTTTCAAAGATATATATCTAGAACAACATTCATTTCCAAAAGCATCATCATTTCTTAATAGATTTGTTTACAAAAAAGTTGCAGGGCTTATTGTTTTAACTTCATTTATAAAAGAAAAAATATTAAATCTAGGTATAAATCAAAATAAAATTTTAGTTGCACCAGATGCAGTCAGATTAAAAGATTTTATGGAAAATATTTCTATAAATGATGCGAGGAGTAAACTTGGACTATCAATCAACGATAATATTTTTGGTTATATAGGAACATTAAAAACTATGGGTATAGAAAAAGGGGTTAGTGAAGCCATATCTTCTCTGGATTTTTTACCTGAAAATTATAAATTGTATGTTGTTGGTGGTAGCACTGAAGATGTGATTTTTTATAAGAATTATGCAACAACAAAAGGTTTAGATAGGAGAGTAATTTTTACAGGTCAAGTCTTGCATAAAACAATACCAGAACATATTAGTGCATGTAATGTAGTTATCGCTCCGTTTCCTGAAAATGAGCATTACTCATATTTTATGTCGCCATTAAAAATATTTGAGTACATGGCTTCAAAACGACCAATGGTGGTCACAGATTTACCTTCGTTACGAGAAGTCTTGGTAGATGAAAAAACAGCCTTATTTGTACCACCAAGTAACCCCATGGCTCTTGCTGGCGCCGTGGAGAGACTAGTGGGAGATATTGAGTTATCTCGTACGATTTCAGAAAATGCACATAGAGAGGTAACAGAAAAGTATACGTGGGAGAAGAGAGCGGGAAATATATTAAATTTTATAATAAACAGATGATCTTAAACATGAAACATATTATACTTTTACCAACGTACAACGAAGCAGAAAATATTGAAAAAATCATCGTGGCTATTTTTAGTCAGTATTCTTCCATATGCATCATGGTTATTGATGATAATTCGCCGGATGGCACGGGGAGAATTGTTCAAGAATTGTTTAAAAAATATCCCAATCTCTCTTTGGTGTCTCGCAAAGAGAAGTCCGGTCTCGGTAAGGCATACATACACGGCTTTCGAGAGGTCTTACGTGATACAGATGTCACCCATGTCATTATGATGGATGCGGATTTCTCCCATGATCCACGATATCTCAAAGAAATGATGGAGAAAAGTTCAGAGTATGACTTGGTGGTAGGTTCTCGGTATATTTCTGGTGGACAAACGGTTGGATGGGAACGTTGGAGAAAGGCACTCTCATACTATGGTAACTTGTATGCCCGAGTCATTACTCGGTCTGGTGTGCATGATCTAACCGGAGGTTTCAACTGCATACGTGCGGATTTACTGCGTGCTATTGATCTAAATTCAATAGGTTCTTCTGGGTATGCATTTCAAATTGAATTAAAATATATACTTCGAAATATGGGAGCATGTGTTGCTCAAATCCCTATTATTTTTGTAAACAGAACTGGCGGTGAATCAAAAATTTCAAATCACATTGTCAGTGAAGGTATTCTGGCTCCATGGAGAATGATTTTTAGGAAAACCACATTTGTTCAACAAGAATATATGGTCTGTAACTTGTGTGAAAAAAGTAATATAAAATTTTTCACAAGGAAAAATAAACACTCAGTATATAAATGTAGTAACTGTGGTTTTTTATTTGTGTCACCTTTGCCTGCGCAGATTGAAGTGTATGATAAGTCGTATTTTTCAGGTGCAGAAAATGGATTTGGATATATCGACTATGATGTAGACAAAGAGCCGATGAGAATTACATTTGAAAAATACATAGAATGTATACACAGGATAGGTGTTCGATCTGGAAAACTTCTCGATATAGGTGCTGCTACTGGATTTTTTATGAAAATAGCACAAACCAAAGGATTTGAGACAACGGGTGTCGAAATATCAGAGTATGCTTCACAGAAAGGAAGAAATAAAGGTCTTAGTGTTTTGACAGGGGATTTAATGGACGTGGATTTTAGTGCGGGATTATTTGATGTTATAACGATGTGTGATGTGTTGGAACACGTCAGTAGTCCTAAGAATTTTCTTTTCGAGTCTAAAAGAATTTTGAAACATGGAGGTTTGCTTGTGATAAATACACCAGATGCGGGGAGTGTCGTAGCTAAATTCTTTGGTCCGAGGTGGCATCTGATTGTTCCTCCAGAACATCTCCACTATTTTTCCAAGAAAAACTTAGCACATTTTCTTTCAAAAAATGGATTTGAAATTATGATTAACACAACAATAGGAAAAAAGTTTACATTGCAATATATATTTAAAACTCTATATACATGGCAAAAATTGTCTTTTTGGGATACTTGTGCAAAGCTCTTCTCTAAGGGTTTTATGTCAAAATTGTATATTCCTCTCAATATGCATGATAATTTGTTTCTGATCGCTAAAAAGAAATAATAAGTATTTACTCTATGTTTATGTCAAAATATATATACATCACCCTCGGTATGGGTTTTATGCTCGGAATACTCCCAACTATTATTATATATGTAGTATATGGTCATTATCCGACTATTCCTGTCGAGATTGCTGACGATACTGTGTACTACTTGTCTCGTGTTAGTGAGGTGTTACGCGGGCATGTATTTATAGGAAATTCATATTATGCAGAGCATGTATACGATGTGACAACAGCATTTTTTGTTGCGGATTGGATGTACGCAATCCCGTTTTACATTCTTTCTTTTTTTGGCTTTTCTTTCTCATCGAGCATCATTTTTTCTCAAATTATGTGGACGTGCATCACGTCCTTGATGTTGTATGTTTTGTACAAAAAGTTTAATGTACAAGAAAAATATATACCCTTGTCAGTCGGACTATCACTTGTGACAACACTTTTGTTTGTATATCGTCCTGTCGCCATGTCAGTGGTTTTTCCATGTTTTATATTTTTTTTAATCTCGTTGTATTCATATCTAAAAAATCGAGATGGTAACAAAGAGGCGTTACTTCTCACACTGTCGATAGTTATTTGTTTCTATGTCTATACATATGCATGGCAGGTGGCGTTTGTAGCTCTTGGTCTTTTATTTCTTCACGCTCTTGTATATAGGAAATACATACAAAGAGTCGTCAGTATGGCACTCTCTACTGTATTTCTGTCTGTACCAGTGCTCGTGTACACGTGGAAACAAATACACAATATATATTATTTTGAAACCTTAGAGAGGGTGGGTCTCGTGCAAACTCACTCTGTTGGTGGTGCGGGTTTGGCATATCTAGTCATCATTGTTATTTCTTTGGTGCTTGTGTTTTTTTTGTATAGGCAAAAAGTTATTGAAAAAATTCATACAGAATTTTTTGGGTTGGTTTTTTTGAGTCTGTGTATTACAGGTTTGAGTAACGTGATTACCGGTAAAGATTTGGAGATTGCTGTACATATTGGACGGTTTACCGAGCTATTTGTCGTCGTATTTTTTGTCTTTGTTTTGTCACGACTCAGTAACTTGAGTCATACAATACGTGGAATAAGTCTGATACTTCTCATACTACTTACTGGGTATGTCGGGTATCTTGTACATTGGAATTATCAAGCCATTCACAACACTTTTCAGATTGTCGATTCTTCTCAAAAATATGAATTAGTTACTTCTTTTCTACGACAGTCACAATTAAAAGAAGTTACTGTTTTTGCTGATGACACAGTGAGTTCGTATATTCCACCTCTTACCGAGCACTATGTTGCATTTCATCCAAATGGAATGTTGTATTTGATTGGAAATACCGAAGCTGAAGAAAGATATTTGGTATCAAGAATGTTTTCAAATATAGATAAACAGCAACTCAAAACTGATTTTCGCAAGTATGCAGGAGTAGGGAATGCCGTTCACAGAGCAAATGTGCATAATCGCAACAGGAGTGTATGTAGTGTTTTTAAAAAACTAGTTTCGAATATAGATTGTGGTGAATCTGTAACGCCATATTCACTTCGTGGAGAAAAATATTTTGATGATTTAATGGAGAG
>Ga0163155_10006757_pt1 | contig 11005 bp, 9 predicted proteins | sample OliLakLV19SP4G1_FD_148611 | JGI IMG/M metagenome (GOLD analysis project Ga0163155, IMG submission 148611) | Freshwater microbial mat bacterial communities from Lake Vanda, McMurdo Dry Valleys, Antarctica - Oligotrophic Lake LV.19.SP4.G1 | ecosystem: Environmental > Aquatic > Freshwater > Lake >...
ATCCAAAATCCCAAATCGATATGAGTCGGTTACTCTACGAAAAGTCGGTTGCCTACAAAGGACATCTTATCATCCCATTTGTTTTTGGGATAGTTGACGGTCAACAGATTTACTCTTATCATTTACTATCTGAATTAGGAAGTAAAGGTAAGTTTCAAAAGGCACAAAATCCGGCTGGCATTTATTCAAGTAGCATTAATACCATAATTGATGTGGCTAAAGAACATCTTGATGAGTATTCCGATGTTGTATATCCTCTAGAGATTTTCAAGTCTAGATATACTTATCGCGACAATCTGATTATGATTTACGGAATGTCTACAAGATTTTTTTACGATCATTACCCGCCGGAAGAATTAAGAAATATTGCCGCCCCTAAATTATTCAAATCGGAAATAGATTGTATGAACTGGGTGAAACAGGGACTCGATCGGGCCGCCAACGGACAAGAAGTTCAGTAGGGTCAATGGTCAGTTGTCAATGGTCAGTTGTCAGTTGTCAGTGGTCAGTGGTCAGTGGTCAGTTGTCAGTTGTCAGTTGTCAGTGGTCAGTTGTCAGTTGTCAGTTGTCAATGGTCAGTTGTCAGTTGTCAAGAAAATTGCCCCTCTGCCCCTCTGCCCCTCTTCTAGTGTCCAGCCATGCGTTGACCGATGGTAGCGAAATCGGCGTCTTTTATCTCACTTTCATAAACAAATTTACCTTCGCTGATGACAAGGATGCGATCGCTCAATTTCAATATTTCATCCAAATCTTCACTCACTAGCAACACCGCCACGCCTCGATTTCTGGCTTCCACAATCTGACCGTGAATAAACTCAACAGCCGAAAAATCCAGACCGAAACAGGGATTCGCAGCGATCAACAATTTCACTGTAGCCGATGAAAGTTCCCGTGCCAAAACCGTTCGCTGCACATTACCGCCGGAAAGGTTACCAACTGGTGTGTCTGCGGAAGGTGTTTTGATGGAAAACTGATTAATTAAAACCTGGGCTACTTGACGGATGATGTTTTGGAGGAGGAACACGCCGCCTTTAGCTTGGGGTGCGCGATCGAATGTGCGTAATGCCAGATTTTCTGCCACACTCATATAAGGTACGCAGGCATTTTTGAGCGGTTCCTCCGGCAGCGAGAAAATTTGATGTTTGTACATCTGCGATCGCGTTGCCTTATAAACTTCCCCATTTACCAGAATTTCCCCAGCCGTGGCGGGACGCTGACCTGCTAATACTTCTACCAGTTCCCGCTGACCGTTACCAGAGACGCCTGCAATTCCCACAATCTCGCCAGCGTGTACGGTGAGGTTAACACCGCAAACTGCTTCCAATCCATTATCCTTATTGGCGTGAAGGTCTTTGGCTTCCAGGACGGCGATATCTGAGGGAGGTGCAGTCTTCTCAACTGGTTTTGCTTCGCGCCTCTCACCCAGCATCATCTGCGCCATGTCTGCGACCGTGAGATTTTTTACCAAGCCGTTACCGGCAAACTTACCTTTACGCAGTACGGTGACTTCATCCACAAAAGCCATTACTTCGCGGAATTTGTGGCTGATCATCAATACGCTTAACTTTCCGGCGGTTACTTCTTGGCGCAATAATCCTAAAACTTCATCGGCTTCTTGCGGGGTAAGTACTGAGGTAGGCTCATCCAAAATTAGAACCCGACTTTTGAGATAAAGTTGTTTGAGGATTTCCAGTTTCTGCTTTTGTCCGGCAGCCAATTGTGCGACGGGAGTATGTAAATCTACCTGAAAAGGAGCCGATTTCATAAACAGGGTGAGGCGATCGTACTCTTCATCCCACTTAATTATATTGGCACTGTCGAAGCGGGACAGCACCAAATTTTCTGCTACGGTCATGGCAGGCACTGAGGTGAAATGCTGATAAACCATGCCAATGCCGTATTTGTGAGCATCGCGGGGACTGCTAATGTCGCGAGATTGCTGGTCAATCAAAACTTCCCCGCTGTCAGCAGTATAAAAACCCATCACGCACTTGACAAGGGTACTTTTGCCAGCCCCATTCTCGCCCAGCAGTGCGTGGAATGTCCCCGGTTTCAGTGTCATTGAGACGTTATCCAGCGCTGTCATCGTGCCAAACCGCTTGGTCATGTTCACCACCTCTAGTTCTGGTGGCTTGGTTATCTCTACCGTTTTGCTGTTTGTAGTTGCAGTCATCGGCTCACCTCGATCGGGGACACTTTTAGCCAAATATCTCATTATGCGTTAAATTAAAATGTTCGGCTAGAACGTTTCTAAGTGTCCCCATCAGATTCAGTAATCGCTCCGTTAAATTTGGTATCTTTTACTTTTATTAGAAGCTAGGTTTTGATAGCCTATTCTGAATATGGCGTAGTTTTGCAAAGTCACAAGTTAACAATACTTAAAAACTTTTAACAACTTTTTATGGTCAGTTGTTTATTTCCTAGTGACTGACCGCTGTAGGCAAGGGTTTACCCCGCGCCTACGCGACTGCATCAGATGTGACTTTTGGATTGAGGGATGGTGAGGGAAGAAAGATGAAGCATTACGCTGAAGAATGGATCTCGGAATGGTGCCAAGAAAATGGCTGGACTGATTTAGTTGTCGCGGGTTATGACACCTACTGGGCTTTTCCGCCGGGAGCGGTAATGCCGGAGCCAATACCTAGTAAAGCGCTCAGATTAATTAAAGCACAAAAAGGATTAAGTGCTGAGGAAAGATTGTGGGCGATCGCATCTGTGGTTGGGGCGATGGTAGCCGCAATTATAAGCTATGTCATGAAGTGTCCGATGCCAATGGTTGCGGCTTTTGGTTTTTGCGCCGTTACGGTAGGTCAACTTGAGGTAGAGGATTTTTGATGGGGACTGGGGATTGTCCCTAAGAACGGGGATCGAGACTATCGCGCAAACCATCGCCTAAAAGATTGAAAGCTAAGACACTCAGGGTAATAAATAAACCGGGGAAAATTGTAGTCCAAGGTGAAGAAAGAGAATAACCACTTTTAAAAGCATCAGATAGCATCGTTCCTAACTCTGGTGTAGGAGGTTGTGCGCCTAAACCCAAAAAACCCAATCCTGCCGCTTCTAGGGTAGCAGTACCTATAGAAAGAGTGGCTTGTACAACTAAAGGTGATAGAGTGCTGGGCAAAATGTGATTGAAAATAATGCGCGTTGGGTCAGCACCAAGCGCCTTAGTTGCTATTACAAATTCTTGTTCTCTGAGGGATAGTACCATGCTGCGCGTAAGTCTGATATAAATCGGGATTTGTACTACTCCCACGGCGATCATAACACTTTGCAAATTGGGGCCACTAACGGTGACGATCGCGATCGCTAATAGTATAGAAGGAAAAGCTAACAAAATATCAGTTAACCAGCCAATTACTGTTTCGAGATAACCTCGGAAATACCCAGCAATTAGTCCCAAAATTAATCCTACCATCAGTCCCAATCCTACCGAGATCAGTCCGACAGTGAGAGAAGTTCGCATTCCGTACCACACCAGAACTAAAATATCTCGCCCTAATCCGTCGGTGCCAAACCAATGTTCGGAATTCGGAGGTTTCAACCGCAACAGATAGTTTCTGTCAGTCGCGGGGTCGTAGGGATGGAGGATTGGCGCTAAAAGGGAAATAAGGAGGATAGAGATGGTTAGGATTAGGCCAATTTTCCCAGAAGTGGATTGTAAAAACCGTTTAAGTGGATTCATTGCTAATTGCTAAGCTGCTACGCAGCTAAATTTTACAGTCAATTTAATGAAATTCTTGTGGGATGGGCATCTTGCCCGTCCCTAACTACAATTTAGATGCGTGAGAGCTTATTTGTATTGAATTCTTGGATCGAACAAAGCATAAGATATATCAACTAACAAATTAATTAGCACAAAAGTCACGGACACAAACACCACCCCGCCTTGCACAACCGGGTAATCTCGCGCCAGAATTCCCTCGTATATCCAAGAACCAATTCCCGGCCAAGAAAAGATTGTTTCAGTGAGAATAGCTCCACCAAGAAGGTTACCGAATTGCAAACCGATAGTGGTACTAATTGGCAATAAAGCATTTTTCAGCGCGTGTTGGAATATAATTAAGTATCCGGGAACGCCTTTTGCTCTAGCAGTGCGTATATAATCTTGCAATAGCACTTCCAGCATGGCGCTGCGCGTAATCCGAGCGATAATTGCTAGAGGGATAGTGCCTAATGTTAGTGCTGGTAAAATAAGGTGAGATAGCACATCTTTCAGGGTTGCTATATCAAATCTGAACAAAGCATCCAGCACATAAAAGTTTGTCATCGGTTTGAAATTGAAACCTGTTTCAACACTAATTCGCCCGCTGGGAGGTAGGAGTTGTAGGTTGACTGCAAATAAATAAATTAGCAATAATCCTAACCAGTATACTGGTAGAGAAACGCCAATCAAAGAGCCGCTCATTAACAAATTATCCAGCCAGCTATTTTTGCGAACGGCGGCGAAAATTCCGGCTGGGATTCCGAGAGCGATCGCTATTAACATCGCGGCGACGGATAACTCAAATGTAGCAGGCCAGCGATTTTTTATCTCATCGGCAATTGGAATACCGCTGATAATACTGGTGCCAAAGTCGAAGCGAATTAGCTTTTCTAGAAATGCGAGATATTGTAGGGGTAAAGGCCGATCTAAACCTAACTGCTGTCTGAGTGCTTCCACTTGTTCTGGTGTGGCTCTTTCTCCTGATAGTACCACGGCTGGATCGCCCGGTATTAGATGCAACAATAGGAATACTAAAAGGGTGATTCCCAATAGAACGGGTAACAAGCTGAGTAGGCGTTTGGCGATGTATTTGCACATGAATTACTGCTAAAATGCTCACTTTTTCTCAATTTGCTCAAAAGACTCGCTACCTAAAGGACTGGGAATCCAACCTTCAATGTTTTTGCGCTTAGCTAAAAGCGGCTGTGAATGTACGATCGGCAAACGCACTGCTTCGTTATGCAATATTTCATCGACTTCAGCGTAAATTTTACCTCTAGCGGCTTTATCCCCAGTTGCTCTACCTCGATCTAAAAGTTGGGTAACTTTATCATTTTTCCAGTTACCGATATCATCGGTGGCACCAGGACTAAAGTGGGGATAATAGAAGCTGTCGGGGTCGCCGTAGTCGGGTGTCCAGCCTAACATGAAAGCTTGAAAGCCAGGGGGTTTTCTGCGATCGCTCAAGTAAGCGGCCCAATCTTTGGTATTCAGTTTGACACGAATGCCGATCGCACTCAAGTCGGCAGCAAAAGCTTCAGCAATTGGCTTGGGAGTAGGAAAATAAGGTCGCGAAACGGGCATATACCAAAGTTCTAAGTCAAAGCCAGTGGGATAGCCAGCTTGAGCTAGTAATTGCTTGGCTTTTTGCGGGTTATACTTGTATTCCGTAATTTTACTTGATTGCGCCCAATTTAAAGACGGCGGCGTAAAATGGCTGTCGTGTTTGCCTAAATTGCCCCAGAAGGCTTGTACGATTTGGTCGTTGTTGATGGCAAGGGCGATCGCCTGCCGCACTTTCGCATCCCCAAGCGGCTTGTAGCTGGGATTCAGCGCCAAATAACCTACATTAAAGGAAGGACGAGGAATGGCGACTAAATTGGCATCGCTCTCCACTTCTTTGCGCTGATCTGGCGCTAAATCAACGGTAAAATCAATCTGACCGGCTCTGAGTTGCGCTAATCTAGCTGCTGGATCGGTGATAAAACGGATTACCAATTGGTTGATTTTGGGGTCGCCTTTTTTCCAGTAATTGGGGTTTTTTTCGAGGAGAATGCGATCGCCTGTACGCCATTCTTTAAAAATAAATGGCCCCGTTCCCACTGCCAACGAACCCGGAGTCCCGTAACTAGCGGCAGCTTTCTTAATAGCAGCAGGACTAGCAATGCCGAAGTAACCCGAACCAATGGCGGCAGGAAAAGCAGCAAACGGCTGTTTGAGCTTAAACTGAATTGTAGAATTATCCACCACCACAACATCTTGCAGCAGGGACTCCGATTTCCCTTTAAAACCGCCGAAAAGTTGCTGCCAAATTTCATAAGATTTGCCAGCATTGCGGTAACCGTTGGGATGTTGGGGGTTCCACCAGCGTTCCACATTAAACTTAACCGCCTCGGCATTAAAATCGCTACCGTCGTGAAATTTAACACCAGGACGAAGTTTAAATGTCCAGACTTTACCATCCGCAGAAACAGACCAGGAAGTAGCTAGACTGGGTTGAAACTCGGTAGTACCGGGCTTAAATTCAATCAAGCGATTGTAGATTTGTTGCTGCACAATGATTGAATTGCCGTCGGTGATATTCCCCGGTTCCAGGTTTACGGGTTGTCCGCCGGAACCGTAGACTAGCACTCCTTGTTGGGTTGCTGCTGGAGTTGTGGGGTTTTCAGATTGGTTGTTATTAGTGGGGTTGCCACAGTTCGATAGTATGATGGCAAAGGCACAAACTGCCGCCAACAGAGGGAAGCGCCATCTTTTATGGTTCATTAGGCGTTTTTGAGTAAAGTTGCGATCGAACGATTAACATTTTTACCTATTAAACACTGTTTAAGGGTATAGCTACTGAACATTTACCCAAAAATCAGTTGTGACAACTTTTCCATTCCGATTGAACTGTCCCCAGAGTTTATATTTTCCGGGTTGAGGGAACTTAGTCATAAAATGAACTTCTCCCCCAGAGTCATGTTTCATTGCATGAGCGTGAATATAATCTGCTTTGGTCAAGTTTGATGATTGTTTTACAATGACTAAATGCCCTCGTTCTCCTAAATAAGGCTGCAAGTTTGTAACTGGTTGATTGTTAGAAGTATTTTTGAGGTTAAAGATCGTGTGTACTTCTTCACCAGCTTTGAGTTTTGGTTTTGAAAATGTGATATTCACCTTGGTATCTCCAAAAGTCTTAGCAGTATTCAGGTCAATTGCTGGGGCAGATGGAGTGGCTCCGGGGACTCCTTTTTTCAATACCGAGACTTGTTCTTTTTGCCCAGATGGTTTGTAATCGGCGAAAAAAGTATATTGGCCCGATCGGGGGAAATTAGCCGTTACTTCAAAACGTCCATTTTGTTTATAAGTGGGATGAAGGTGATTGAAAAACTGAAGATCGTCGCTGACAAGAATCAGGTGCATGATTTTTTCCTGAAAGGTGTCAAACTTGGTAATTGCCTTCCCCTTAGAGTCTTGAATATTAATACCAAGCACAACAGGCTGATTCGGTTGGATATTTTTGCGATCGCTGAATAACGCCTTCGCTTGCGCTGAATTATTCGCCTGCTCCATATTATTGTGCATCGAATGTCCGGCATGAGGATCGGATGCAACAACAGGTGTTTCGCCTTTATCCATTAAATGACCCTGATGCTGCTTTATTGCAATAGAGTCAGATGTTTCTCCAGATTTAACTGCTTCTCCAGATTTAACCGTTGACGAACAACCTTGTGCAAGCAGAAGGGTTGAAATTATACCAAATGTTGTGACTAAGTGTTTCATAGACCGTTTCCCAATCTCCCAAAATTACCGATCGAAGGTAAAGCGAGCGTTCACCTTTGCACCATTAATATCAGAAAGTATAACAACTTTGTAGTCTACTGGTGCTTTTTCAGGTAAGACACTTAGTAGTCAGTAGGTACGTTGTTGCGCTTTAGCGCTCTTATTACAACTGAGATAAGAGCGCTAAAGCGCAACAACATACCTAGAAAGCAAGTAACTAGGAACTTGAATTAGTACTAATTTTAGTTTAAACTAAAATTGCGATCGATAAATTACAATTTGTTTCCACTTTTGTGTTAGGCTTAAAAAAGTTGATGAAAAGCCGTAAGAAATAAATGGTAAAAGTAGCGATCAGCCCAGCAAATCGCTAACTGATGGCATGGAATTAATAATTTATGTCAACCATTATGACTAAGTGCTGTAGTCACTACGATTCACTTTGCTGTATTATTACAGAAATTTACTTAAATTAAAAAAACTTGAGGAAAAGAAATAGTGGCATTGATTTTAATCGTAGAAGATGCAGCTTTGATCCGCAAGATGCTCCAGAAAATCCTGAAAGCAGAAGGCCATACCATCCTGGAAGCGCAGAACGGACTACAAGGTCTACAGATGATTCGCACCCACAACCCAGAGTGTATAGTGTTAGACCTCTTAATGCCGGAAATGGGCGGGCGACAAGTGCTTATGGCGATGCGGGAGGAAGGTTTGCAGATTCCGACAATTGTAGTGACGGCAGATGTTCAGCAAACCACTCGCGCTGAATGCTTAGAACTGGGAGCCTTAACAGTTCTCAACAAGATCCCCAAACCAGACGAACTGCGCCATTGGGTCAAAAAAGCGATCGGGGTTGCCACCCAGGAAGGGATATATGAACCTAACAGTTGACCAGGTAGATGTTTTGCAGGAGTTGGTGAATATTGGCGTGGGGAGAGCCGCTGGCGTGCTAAATGAAATGATCGGCTCCCCGATTTGCCTGCGTATCCCTTATATAAAGGTGCTTTCCCCACAAGAGTTGCAACCAGACCTCGAAATACGATTCAATGGGGATATACTTTCCACAGTAGGCTTGAGCTTCTCAGGCTCGTTTGCTGGCACTGCCGAGTTAATTTTCCCCACGGAAAGTGCATCTACCCTGGTGGAAGTTCTCACAGGTGAAACTGCGGGCACTCCTGACCTTGATTCTGTGAAAATAGGAACCTTGCTTGAAGTAGGCAATATTGTTCTCAACGGCATTATGGGTTCCTTGAGTAATGTGTTAGCACAACACCTGGAATATTCACTGCCCACTTATGTAGAAGGTAGGATTGACAAGTTGGTCAATTCAAAGCAGCTTGATGCCAAGGCCAGCGTTTTCTTGGCACATACCCGTTTTATCATCGAGCAACTGCAAATTGCTGGAGATATTGTTGTAATTTTTAAAGTGGGTTCCTTCGACGCCATGCTAAAGGCCATTGACCTAGCTTTTGAGGGTGATAATGAACGAGATCCAGGCAGCCCAGAAAGAGTTTGGCATTCTTGATCGGGTTCCCGAAGGAGTTTGCGTTCTCCGAGAAGATTTTAGTGTTCTTTTTTGGAACCGATGTCTGGAAGACTGGACGGGAATTTCTAGAAGCGAAATTCTCTTAAAGGATATTGGCATCTATTTTCCTCATCTGCATCAGCCTAAGTACGCCCATAGACTGAAGCAGATTTTTGAAGGAGGACCTCCAACTATTTTTTCTTCTCAGCTTCACAAGTCGATTATTCCCGCTCAGATGGCGGATGGACGGTGGCGCATCCAGCACACAACTGTAACTACTGTACCTGCACCCGATTTTAGATTTCGCGAGTTGCTAAGCAGAGCCTGCGAATGCGATTTTCGTTTGGGCAATGCTGCTTGTGAGTCAGATATTGTCGAATCCCACCAACAACTTAATAATCCAAAATCGTTCTATGCGCTTTTCGTAATCGAGGATGTTACGGATCTGACTTATCGTATCCAAGATTACCGCGCCATGAGAGATCGGGCTTTGGAAGAGATTAAGGAACGCACAAAGGTAGAGGAGGCACTCCGAGAAAGTCAGCATTTTATCCAAACAATTGCCGATGCCACGCCTTGTCTTATATACATCTATGACTTGATAGAAAAGCGGAATATCTATATCAATCGCCAAGTGGATTTATTGCTGGGTTATACAGTTGAAGAAATTCAACAGATGGGGTCGCAGTTATTTCCTAACTTGATGTATCCAGAAGATTTATGGCAAGTCTCTGCACACCAGGAAAAGTTCACCACTGCACAAGATGGTGATATTTTTGAGAGGGAGTATCGGATCGAGCATCGATCGGGTGAATGGTGCTGGTTTCACAGCCGGGAAATCGTTTTCGCTAGAACGGCTGAGGGTTTGCCCAAACAAATTCTGGGAACAGCTCAAGATATCACCAAACGCAAGTGGACGGAAGAAGCAATGCGGCTGCAAACTGAACGGGAGCGGCTGATGGGGGTAATTACTCAGCACATCCGCCAGTCGCTAAATCTCAGTGAAGTTCTCAACACTGCGGTGACGCAAGTGCGACAGTTTCTAGGGACCGATCGCGCGATCATTTTCCGCTTCATGCCCAATACGCACAAAGACAGGAATGTCGTCAAGATAGGCAATGTGACGGTAGAATCTCTAGCCTCTAACTGCACATCTATACTGGGAGCGAACATCCCAGAGTGTTGCCTCAGAGAGGGTAATTTTTCTTATTATCAGCAGGGTAACATTCGAGCTATAGAAGATGTTTCTACTGCCGCCAATTTTCCCAAGTGCCACATCGAATTATTAAAAAAGTGGGGCGTAAAAGCCAACTTGGAGGTTCCTATTCTGCAAGGAGAACAGTTGTGGGGACTGTTGATGGTTCAGCAGTGTGGGACAGTCAGGGCATGGCAGCCTTTGGAGATTGAGTTAATGAAGCAGCTGGCGAATCAGTTAGCGATCGCCATTCAACAAGCGGAACTTTATCAACAGTTGCAAGCCGCAAACGAACAGTTGCAGCGCTTAGCAAGTTCAGATGGTTTAACTCATCTAGCTAATAGGCGCAGGTTTGATGAGTATTTGCTACAACAATTGCTAATTTTAGCTCGCGAGAAACAACCCCTGTCTCTAATCTTGTGCGATATCGATTTTTTCAAATCCTATAATGATACCTACGGTCATCAAGCGGGGGATGAATGTTTGCGGCTGGTTGCTAAAGCTATCCAGCGGGCAGTAAAGCGTCCTGCTGATTTAGTTGCCCGTTATGGAGGAGAAGAATTTGCGGTGATTTTGCCCAACACCGATCTCAAAGGGGCATTGCGAGTGGCAAAGGAAATCCAAATCAGAGTCAAAGATTTGCAGATTCCCCATTTCGCTTCAGAAGTGAGCGATTGTATTACCCTAAGCGCCGGGGTGGCTTGTCTGATTCCGACTGCTGACATTTCCTCAAAGGAATTGATTGCTGGGGCCGATCGGGCACTTTATCAGGCTAAAAACTTAGGACGCGATCGCATTGTAATGTGCAGCGAATCGT
>Ga0163155_10006758_pt1 | contig 11005 bp, 9 predicted proteins | sample OliLakLV19SP4G1_FD_148611 | JGI IMG/M metagenome (GOLD analysis project Ga0163155, IMG submission 148611) | Freshwater microbial mat bacterial communities from Lake Vanda, McMurdo Dry Valleys, Antarctica - Oligotrophic Lake LV.19.SP4.G1 | ecosystem: Environmental > Aquatic > Freshwater > Lake >...
AGCGTTATTTGAGCAATCAGGATAAGAGCATTGCTGTTCTCCCTAAAAGATTATCAATTGATTGATGTGCACTTGGCTATGCCTTACGCAGATTTTTCGTTGGCAGCCCGAAGGTTGATCGCACTCGTGGCAACTTGCGTCAACTTTTGGTCTGCTGCCTTCTCTTCGTTCAAGGTTTGATCCAACAACTTTACGGCAACTTTCAAGCCCAGTGTAGAAGCAAATTGTGAAAGCGTGCCGTAGCTCGCAATTTCATAGTGCTCGATTTTCTGAGCAGCGGCAATGATTCCTGCATCGCGCATGGGGCCCTTTTCACACGATGACATGATTTCTTCGGCTTCTTCGATTAAGCCAGCCATTGCTTCGCACTTTACGGCTGATGCTTTCTTGTTGTAAGACTCAAAAACCTCAACGAGCCGATTGACTTGCTCTTTCGTTTCCTCCGTATGACTGGTCAATGCCTGAACCAATTTTTCGGACGTGGCATTCTTGATCATCTTGGGTAAGGCTTTAGTCAGCGCTTTTTCTGCCCAATAAATATCTTTTAACTGAGCTTCGAACAAGCTCATAAGTTGGGAGGACAGCTTCTCTTCACTGGAAGCACTGCTTTCTGCAGACTTTCCACGCTTTGGGGCTGAGACTACTTTACTTTGCACGGTATTTACTTTATTAATCGATTAAAAAAAAATCCACCTGGGCGGGTGCGCCCAGGTGAATCGTAAGGTTACTTCCGATCTTTTCCAAGGGAAGAATTGGCTTCCTTTTCCTTGTTTTTTGAAGCGGGATCCTGATCATGAGTTCCCTGATTCTTTGTATGATCAGCGTCGTGCTTCATGGAGTTGTCTCCATTGCGACCATCCTGCTGCTTGCGTTCCTGTTCCGTTTCCGGGTACGCGCCTTTGCCGGCCTGCTGTCCGCGATGGGCCGAGTGGGACTGTCCATCCTTTTGCATGCCATCATCCTGCAGGTGTTGCCCGCCTTTCTGAGAGCGATCTGTCTGCGGTTGCTGCCCGCCTTGCTGCTTGCGATCGCTTTGGTTACCGTGTTCGCCTTGCTGGTTGCGCTGATTTTCGTGGTCGCTCTCACCCTGCTCGTGCTCATTGGGCTTGTTGCCATGCTCGCCTGGCATATGCTGGGGCTTGTTCGGGTCGCCGGGCAAATTCTGTTTGCGATTGGGGTCTTTTGAATGTTCGTTTGCAGCGCTGCCAGGTTGCTGGTCGCGTTGCTCTTTAGCCTTATCATTCATGTTAAGTGGGTTATGAGGTGCAGATAAGCCTGCATCGTAAAGATGAACCCACTATCTAATTCTCCAGTTGCAAAAAATTCTGATTGTGTTACAAAATTCCCATACTTGACTTGAAATAAATTACACGTAATAAAACAAAACAAATCTTATGGTATGCATAATATTTAATACGATCCACCTGAATTGCGCTTAATGCTTGACAAAACGCACCGTTTCAAACCTGCCTGACTTTTCTTCAATTCGAATTGCATATATACCTTGCGCCAGCGCTGCAACATCAATTGAAAATTCTGTGCCACCTGCAGAAAAAGATCCGGCTTGTAAAATGCGGCCATGCAGGTCCAGCAGCGTCCAATGCAAATCGCTCCCAAACAAATTATCCGGGGCACGAACATGTACAACAGCGGTAGCTGGTGAAGGATACAAACGGAAACCTAACTCAGGTTGGAGATTAGAAAGACCATTAGGCAATTCCAGAAAAACAGCCGTAAAGGTCACTTCTTCTGCGGTCAGGGTATCCAGAAATTGCGGAAAGAGTGTGTCGGCCAAAAGCAGATTGGGCTTCCAGTGCGAAAAAGCAAAGCCAGGTGCGGCAACCGCTTCAATGCCTACTGGGATTCCATCAAAGTACACACCAGACCAGGGGTAGTTTTCTGGCTCCAACGTACTTATCCGTATGGTTCCAGCCTCCGCGGGTTCCGTAACCAGGGTTACGTCTACCTGGCGGGGCAGGCCCAGGTTATTCTGGATGTCATCGCGAACTTGAGGACCGCGACAGAGCAATTCGCCCTGAAAGGTCAGGTGATTGTTGTAAAATTGCGTGACCTGCGCAGGTACGTTAAATGGATCGCCCCAGCGCTGGAACTGGTTGGGCATCTCCCCTACAGTTTGTTCAAAGATGGCATTCTCAAGTGCCACCAGGCGTTCAGGTCGGTAAACACTGTTCATCTGGTCAGCGAAACGGTTGATGAAATAATTGCGAAAGCGATCGTTTTGCATGCCGCGCAACCAGATGTTTACATAAGGATTGTTTGGGTCCTGGTTTTGGAGAAAGTCGATGTGGTCCATGTAACAGTCGGTCCAGGAATTAGGAGCCAACGCCAACTCCAGGTCAATAACACAGAAGCGCCAGGCTCCTCCGGTGGCATCCGAGCGGTACAACTTGATGTTGTTGTAGGGCCAGTCCACATTGCCCATCCAGGACTCGGCAATGATGTAATCGCAGTACCAATCCAAGTCAATATAAGCATCTGCAGAAGCCCAGAAACTGCTGTCGGCCGGGTTCAGAGCGTTAAAGGCATCATATGACGTGTAAAATGACTCTACAGAACCTTCGACCGCGCGCAACACATACCCGTAAAACGCGCTGACCGAAAGCAGTTCCACGGTGTTGGGATCGGCACCGTCGGCGAGTTGAAACATTTCCGTGTTAAACTTTTCGCGCAATTCGTACAACCCAAAATACCCGCCGTTGATGTAGACAGAAATGGGGCGCCAGGCCGAATAATAGTTTCGAGTATTCTTGCCCATCATTTTAACCTGGGCGGCGTCTTTGTAGGGCAGCACCTGGTATTGGTTGCTTCCATTTCGCAAGTAAAAATCGCTGTAAAGGGTTCGGGTGGTGCGGTCCGGTATGACGCGGTGCACAATGGGACCATCGCCGAGGACGCCATCATCCATTTTTAACCGAAACGAGCGCTGCGGCTGCCATCGGCTGCCCCCATAACCACCGTCCATCCGGATGGCTGCGCGCTGCGAAAAAATTTGGGCATGGGCATCCGTAGAATCATAATATTCTACGTGAGCAGCTCGCAACCAGTCTTCGGCAGGGTTATCAAAAATGCCGCCAGAACCGTATAAATTGTCGTTATCCGTGATCACCGATAAGATGGGCGTCAGGTGATCTACATTAAGAAAATACGTGGTACTGCTGACGGGGCTCGGCAACATTCCGGGCGAAAAGGCTCGTGCACGCAGTGCGGCTGTCTGATAAATGAATGCCGGTGTCCCTTCCCAAAGGGCAGAACTTTCGTCGGGCTCGCTGCCGTCCAGGGTATAGCGAAGCGCGGCCGGCGGGTCATTGGGGTCAGAGAGCGAGACGGCAAAGGGCGCGGTGAAAAATCCCCCTTCCACCGAAATTAATGGCGCAAGGGCCTGACTGTTGTAGGGAAACGAGCCGTTATTGCTGGCTCCGGGCGTAGCTGGCAGAAAAGTTCGTATGGTGGGGGAAGCGTCGGGAAACAACCCAACACTGACGTCGGGCAATGCCGCTGCTACCGCTTCTGCGTTTACGTTCAAGGAGCTCAGGAGCGTTCCGCCAGGAGAAAAAAGATACACCTCCTCCCCTTCGCTGTCAATTTTGAAATTGGTGTGGTTGGCGAAGCCACCTTCCGGGTAAAACGTACCGCTCAACTCGGAATCAAGCGCATGGCCGATATGAATGTCCAGCAGGGTGTAAACCACCGCATCGGTGGATTCCACCTCTAAGCCCAGCGCAAAAAGATTGCCCGCGCTTACTCCCGCCGCGCTGAGTTCCGATGCGCGCACCAACATTTGGTGGCGGGCGCCCCAGTACCAATTGCCGTAAGGAGCTGGATAATCAAAGGGCGAATTTAATATCGTTCCTGTGCCAATGATCGCTCCATTAATGCGCAAATTGGGTCGTTGAAAGGCCCCCACACCGCTGACGTCATAGCATGCAGCATCACTTCCATCCTCAAAGGCAAATTGGGTTGACGCAAAGGAAGTCGCGGTTTGACGGTGCACCGAATTGGTCACGTATCCGGTGCTGCTGTAGGCACAAATGTTGATCAGCAGGTTGGAAGTGCCATCCCAGTTAAACGGGGTTGAAAAGGGATGGATGTTCCAGTTGACAATGGGAGAGTAATTGGAAATGCTGGCCACATGCGTCATCGGCGAGGTGGCATAGCGGTCTTTGCCGCTGCAAAAGAATACGGCGAATTCCCCTGCCCCCAGAACAAGGTTTGGCATGGTCCACATAGCTGATTCATCCGCATCATCGCTGAGCGCATAGCCGCTCAGGCTCACGGCACTGGTTCCCGCATTGTAGAGTTCCAACCAATCCGGATATTCATTGTCCTCATCAGCCAGGGTTCCGTAATTCTTGTTGCTGGCTTCATTCAGAACAATTTGGGCAGAAACCCAGTTACAGCTAAAAAATACAAATAAAGTTAAATAGACATTTCGCATAACCGAACGCTTTGTTCAAAGTTACGGCGCAGGTGAATCAGTTGTAGGGGGCTTGGACGGGCTGGGTCGGTCAACGTTGCTTGGCCATATTTGGGTTTAAAAAGGTAGTGCAGGCCCTATTTGTTTGGCTTAAATTTTCACCTCAATAGCGACTGCAACCCAGTACATGGCCGACAAAAGACGCAAAATCAAAGGGCTCAAAATCCTGCTCATCGTTCTTGGTTTTGCTGGACTTGGCGCTGTTTTTGGGGCCGTACTGGCTAAGTCTACCTTCCTGGATCAGGTAGTCCCGGAACCGGAACAGTTTAACATTTGGCTGGCCTTGTTGCTGATCGCCGCCATGTTTACAGCCCTTGCCGTGCATGAACTTGGCCATTTGATTGCCGGTTTGGTGCAAGGGTTTAAGTTTGAAATGCTGGTGGTAGGTTTTTTAGGGCTTCGGCGCAAGGAGCAGGGACGCATTGAAATTTATTGGAACAAAGATTGGGGCTTGTTTGGCGGAGTAGCGGCCACGGCACCTGCCCCAGACAGCCTTGACATTCCAACCAAAATGGGCCGTATCCTTTTGGCTGGCCCAGTGGCATCGCTGGCTTTGGCCGGGCTCTGTTTAGGCTTAATGCCGATCCTGGCTCCCTTTTGGGCATTTGGTGTGTTGGTCGGTGGTTTGGTTTCTGCCGCGCTTTTTTTGGCTACCACCATCCCGGAAAGAACCGGCGTTTTCTACACTGACCGCAAACGCTACCAGCGCCTAACCGGGACAGGCAAAGAAAGAGAGATTGAAATGGCGCTGGTTCAGGTAATGCAGGCCGAGCAAAAAGGGCTGCCCATCCACACGCTTGACCGCCAAACGATCCTTCGCATTACCGAAGATGACGCACCGATGTTTCGCTACCTCGGTTTCTATTTTTTGAGCCTGTTCGACCGAAACAACCCTGAAAAACTGCGGGAATCGCAAGTTCAGATGGCTGAGTTGGAGCCAGAAATTCCCCGCAGCATTTCCGTGCAATTGAAGAAGGAATGGGAGAAACAGGCCAAGCAGCAGTCAGCACAATAAATGGCGCTCTGGAATCCTAATGGTTTTGCCTAACCGCTTGCACGTTGCCTCCCAAAAGCTGCGGCCACAACCCACCGATCCGCGGAAATTCGTCTGCAAGTCCGCGCAACCTCGGTTGGCCAGGCACTGCACTTCATCCGCAAAATCCTTGCGTTTAAAAACCCGCGACGAAGCGCGGGTTCTTTGCGAAAGCTTGTACCGAAGGTGGGACTCGAACCCACACAATGTTGCCATTACTGGATTTTGAATCCAGCGCGTCTACCAGTTCCGCCACTTCGGCATGGTTGCAAATCAAAAGAACAAATCGGGCGCTTCGGGGACGAATTGCCGCGGGAGCACAAAGATAAGACAAAGCGGCATTGTTGCGAATAATCCAGTGCCCGGCTAGCCAGGAAAATTACACACAAGCGAGAAAAAATCCAGGCTGGTAGTTCATTCCTCCGTGCGGAGGTATCGCGGAGCGGGCAATCCACTGACCACGGCCGCGGACAACACCGGGAAAGCGCGAGCCATGACTTCGTAAAGGTCGTTGGTGTTAGAGCTAACCGTAACGGTGACTACATCCGAGGCAAAGAGTTTGCCGCTGACATCGTAAATGCTGTAGTGCACAGAGATCTCGCGGACAAAAGTATTCGTGGCCCGATCCAGGCACAGCGCGTAATTGGTCCGGATCTCCAACTGATTGAGGAACACGAATAGGTCAGTGCCGTAGCGGTCGTAGAAGTAAGTCAGGACAGAGGGGTCCAGCAACTCGGCGTGCATCGTCCTGCGACCCATGACCGGTCCTCGCAAAGCGCCCTGCTGAAAATAGGGATCAGGCTGGTCACGTTGCGGCAGCGTCTCTTCCTCCCCCCGGACATCTTTCCAAAAACGCCGAAAAGCATCACCCGGACGCTCCACTTCTTTCGGATCTTCAGGGGTTTGCTCCGCCGCTGCCTTGACCCCAAAGGGTGTCTGGTAGCGGTAGCGAACAGCGCCGTAAAGCCGCATCAGGTCCGGGTTCTTGTCCGGTAATGTATCTAATAAAATTCTATGTGTACTGTACAAATCCATTACGGACGCGGACACATTGCCGTCCATGCCATAACGCAACGCTTGCTGGACCTGCGCCAGCGTTTTGCCGTTCCGCTCGGCGAGTTCGTGGTCGGCGTCGCTGAGGTAATAGGTCATGTCAAAAGGCACAATCAGTGCCTTGCGGTACTCCGGCTGGTAAAAATTAGTGCCGGAATCAGCGGGTGCCTCGGGCGAAGGGCTTCCGTTACCCTGTGCGACGCAGTACCTGGTGCCAGACATCAAGACGACAAGAAGCATCGCCGTCCAAAACAGGAGCCGGGATGCGGGAATCTGGCCGCATATGGGCGGCATGGGCATCATTTTCCGCCAAAGCGCTCTTGAACAATCTCCAAAATGTCGCTGCCAAAAGCGAACACCATAAGCCCCAAAATGACCACCATACCAAAGACCTGCGCTTTTTCCATGAAGCTGTCGGGCAGCTTGCGGCCAATGGCGGTTTCAATTAAGATGAACATGATGTGGCCGCCGTCCAACGCCGGGATTGGCAGGATGTTCATAAAGGCAAGGATCATGCTCAAAATGGCCGTCAGCCACCAGAACTTGGCCCAGTCCCAGGTGGGGCCGTAAATGCGGGCAATGCCGATCGGGCTTTCGATGGACTTGGCAAAGGGGACATCGCCTGTAAAGATTTTTCCCATGGCCCGCGCATTGAAATACAGCCAGTTCCAAGCATCACCGGCTCCATAGCGCAGGGCTGAAGCTGTGGTGTACTGCGTTGAATCCTTGTACAAGAGAACGATGTCCGGTACAAAACCAATGCGCCCGGCGGTATCCACGGCGGTTTGCACAACCAGGGTTTGCCCGTCGCGATCCAGTTCCAGGGTTACCGAGTCGCCTTTGTTGGCACCAAGAGTTTCCACCAATTGCCCAAAGGCGAAGAGGGGCTCCCCGTTGATGCCGGCAATCCGGTCACCTTGCTGCACTCCAGCCCGGGCAGCCGGGCTCAGATCAGGTCCAAGGATGGAGTCAACCAATACGTCGTTCCGCATCTCCAGAAACCCGGTCATTCCTTCGCGAACCCGGTTAAAGTGCGAGGACGGAATCTGGATGGTGATCAACTGGCCGTTGCGGTCGACCATCATTTCGCCCCCGAAAAAGATGCGGAAGTTAGCCATGTAGTCCTCGAAGCGGTCGTAGGTTTTGCCGTTAACCGAGACGAGTTTATCGCCTGTCTGGAAACCGTACTCCCGGGCGGTTTCATAGGCGTAGATGCCTTCTTTGTTGAACTCAGCCTGAGGGATGTACGACTTCTGATACTGACCCAGATAAAACGCGTAAAGCGCGATACCCAGAATGAAGTTCATAACCACTCCCGCCACCATGACGATGAATTTCTGCCAGTTGGGTTTGGAGCGAAACTCCCAGGACTCGGGCTCGCGTTTGAGCTGCTCTTTATCCAGGCTTTCGTCAATCATTCCGGCTATCTTGACGTAACCGCCCAAGGGGAACCAGCCCAGCCCGTATTCGGTGTCGCCGCGCTTGATACTGAACAGTTTGTACCCGCCAAAGTCAAAAAAGACGAAGAATTTCTCTACCCGAATGCCAAAAGCGCGAGCTGCCAGAAAGTGGCCGAGCTCGTGAATGGTTACCAGGATAGACAAGGCCAGGATCAACTGTCCGGCCATAATAAGCACTTGCAATGGATTCATTCAGATCGAGCGATTGTGGAGGTCCAGGGTGTGCCGGCATGCTTGCAGCAGGGCCGGTTTCGAAGGAATATGGGGGCAAAAATACGGTTTATTTCAGGTCCCCGGGCTTAAGCTGTTTTAGCCAGTGGTTAAGGTCAGGTTAAGGTTGCCTCAAGGTAGGGTTGCAAAGCATCGGCGATGTTTCGGTTGTTGGCCAGGCGGGCTACTTTGTTCTGGCCGCCGAGTTTGCCGACCGACCGCTGGTAATCGCGAAAACCGCCCGGCCGGACCGGAAAAATGGCGAGAGGAGCCAGAATGGACCCTGTAATCAGGTCTTTGTAATAAGTGTTCCGGGCTTGCATGGCAGTGTCCAGCAAGCCAGCTGCTTTGGACAGAGAAACCGGGGGTCGGCTAAACTCCACGTACCATTCGTGCCGGGGCATGGTTTGCCCGTTGCCCATTCGCGGGGCTACCGTGAATTCCACCACCTCTAAACCGAGTTGCTCGCGCAGCATCTGCATAGCCCCTTCCACCTCTTCTGCGATGACATGTTCGCCAAATGCCGAGAGAAAATGCGCCGTTCTTCCGGTGACTACAATGCGCGCCGGGCGCAGGGAGGTGAAGCGAATGGTGTCGCCCAAGCGGTAGCCCCAAAGTCCTGCGTTGTTGTTGACAATCAGCGCATACTGCACCCCTATTTCAACTTCTTCTACAGTCAGGCGGGGGGGATTCGGCTCTTGGTAGTGGTCCATAGGAATGAACTCAAACCAGATGCCGGACGCCACATTAAGCAGCAGCCCTTCCGCGTCAAGGCTGTCCTGAAAAGCTATAAAGCCCTCAGAAGCCGGGTAAGTTTCCAGGGTATCGACCGGTCCACCGATCAGTTCTTGCAGGCGGGCAGCATAAGGCTGAAAATTGACTCCCCCGTGCACGAAAAGCGAGAAATCGGGGAAAAGGTCGCGGATCGTTTCCACCTTGTTCAGGGCAAGAAGCCTTTCGAAATACATGATGACCCAAGGCGGGATGCCGCTAATGAGGGTCATCCGTTCGCGCGATGTCTCGCGGCAAATTGCGTCAATTTTTTCCTCCCAATCCTCGATGCAGTTGGTTTCGTAGGTCGGCATGCGGTTGCGCAGCAGATAGGCAGGAACGTGGTGATACACGAGGCCGGAAAGCCTTCCCGTGGGAATGCCGCCTGTGCGGGTCAGCACCGGGCTGCCCTGAAGGAAGATCATTTTGCCATCCACAAACGCTGTTCGGCCCGTGGAATGGATGTAGCTGGTCAGCGCCGCCCGAGCCGTGTTGATGTGGTTGGGAATGGAGTCCGGGGTCAGTGGAATGTACTTGGTGCCCGACGTGGTGCCGGAAGTTTTGGCGAAATAGGCCGGTTTTCCAGGCCAGAGCACGTCTGATTCCCCGCTTTTAACGCGCTCGATCCAGGGCTTGAACTGTTCGTAATCCTTCAGGGGAATGGCTTGGCGAAAACCTGCCGCATCGCGTACCTGGTCCAGGCGGTGTTCCCGGCCAAAGTGCGTTTGGCTTCCTTTGCGCAGCAATTGCTCCAGGACACGGCGTTGTGAGCCGCCGGGATCGGCGCTCCATCGGCGGATTTGGGCGGCTTCCCAAGCAGCAAAAGGCCTGGCAAGAAGGGATTTTAGGCTCAAAAGCAGAGGTTGAAAGGAAATTTAAGGCCGGAATAGGCTTTCGGTGCAAAGATTTTTATTTTTGCCGGGTTCCACCCACCTTGTCTTTGTTGGTCGAATTACAGCGGTTGTTTATCCGAATGTTAATTTAATGTTCGGTTTTGCCCGCTTTTTGCTAACAAGTCGTAAATTTGCACGTCCAATTAAACCAGCCTTCCCCATGTACGTTATTGTCGAGATTGCCGGCCAACAGTTCAAGGTCGAAAAAGACCAGGAGATCTTCGTGCACCGGCTCGAAGGTGAGGAAGGCCAAAAGGTCGAGTTCAGCGAAGTCCTGCTTAAAGCAGATGGAGCAGACATCACTGTGGGTACCCCCACCCTTTCCTCTTCCAAAGTTTCTGCTACTATCCTTGAACACCTGAAAGGCGACAAAGTCATTGTTTTCAAGAAGAAGCGCCGCAAAGGCTACCGTGTCAAAAACGGTCACCGCCAGGCCTTCACCCGCATCAAGATCGACGGCATTTCCTAATTCCATTTCCTCCAGACCACTTTCGGTTCCCACCGATTCAGACGATTTTTCGCCATGGCACACAAGAAAGGCGCAGGCTCTACTAAAAACGGACGCGATAGCCAAAGCAAACGCTTGGGCGTTAAAATTTACGGCGGTCAATTGGCCATAGCAGGCAACATTATCGTTCGTCAGCGCGGCACCCAATTCCACCCCGGCCTGAACGTGGGCTTGGGCAAGGACCACACCATTTTCGCCCTCACCGACGGCATCGTCGATTTCAAGCGCGGCCGCAAAGACCGCAACTTCATTTCGATACTCCCCTTTATTGAAGCCGAAGCAGCCGTTGCAGCAAGTGCTCCCGTAGCCGCTGCTGCCGCCCCAGCTCCGGAAGCTGCCGCCCCTAAAGCATCTGCCCCCGAAGCCGAAGCTGCTTCTGATGCCACGGCCGACGACAGCGCCGAGTAACGCTTGGCATTGTAGCAATGCTTCTTCAAGCTTTGCTCAATTCTCAAGCACTTTTCCTCTTCTTCTAATCCAAGCCCTGCTCCACGGAGCGGGGCTTGTTTTTTGGGGCCACCGAGGCAGTGGCTTGGATGCCGGGGCTGGTTGTGGTTCGGATGCCGGGGCTGGTTGTGGTTC
>Ga0163155_10006759_pt1 | contig 11004 bp, 8 predicted proteins | sample OliLakLV19SP4G1_FD_148611 | JGI IMG/M metagenome (GOLD analysis project Ga0163155, IMG submission 148611) | Freshwater microbial mat bacterial communities from Lake Vanda, McMurdo Dry Valleys, Antarctica - Oligotrophic Lake LV.19.SP4.G1 | ecosystem: Environmental > Aquatic > Freshwater > Lake >...
TGATACGCGGTGGGTCCGAGTGCGCCGGCGGAGGCACGTTCTATCAAGTCCGTGAGGAAACGATTAGTAAAGCGCGACCACCGCGTATCACCGTAGCCACATCGTCGCGGCGCAATTTCAGCGCTACCGTTCGTTCCAGAGTGGGGTCGTAGGCACGATAGACATCGCCAAAGCCGCCGCGCGCGACGAAATCCAGCTGTTGCAGGTGGCCCCAGGTTTTTCCGACCGGCGCGTCCGATGACTTGCCCTGCCTGATCCTGGCCAGGCGTTGCAACCCGCGCGCCAGTCGCGGATCGATTTCCAGCAACGCCGCAGCGTCGAGGGTCTGACCTGCGGCAAGCCGTGATGCCTGTTCGACGGCGGGCTCGATCGGATCGTTCATCGCTGATCAGCAAGCCGGTCGCTGGCGAGCGATTCGGGCAACGCACGCTGACGCGAAGGGCAACGGCGTCGACACCGCGGCGGACCGTTATCGCGCGAGTTGCAGCAGATCCCAACGATTGCCATACAGATCCTCCCACACGGCAACGGTGCCATAGGCCTCTTCGCGCGGCTGCTCGCAGAACCGAACCCCGCGACCTTGCATCGCTCGGTAGTCGCGCCAGAAATCATCTGTATGCAGGAACAACCAGACGCGCCCGCCACACTGGTTGCCGATCTGTGCGCGTTGCTCGACACTGGCCGCGCGCGCCAGCAACAGCTCGGTGCCAGCGTCGCTTCCTGGTGGCGCTACGCGCACCCAACGCTTGTCTTCGGACATCCGCGTGTCCTCGATCAGGGTAAACCCCGCGCTCTGCGTGTAGTACGCGATCGCCTCGTCGTACTCGCGCACCAGCAAGCTGATCGCGGCTATGTTCTGGCTCATGGCACGAATTCCGGGTTTTACTGGCAGGTGTTGGGCAGCAGCATACCGGTAAGATTTTACAGGTGCGTTCGGGATCGCGCTGGTGTACGTTCGGGGTGTGGTTTTGACGCGTTGCACCAGCGCCACAATAAGCTAACGGAGCGCCGCAATGCTTGGCCTGTATGCCAACTCGACAAAGCGGTCAAATACCCTGCAATTGTCGCCGGTGACGCCGCCTCGGACCGAGTTGCCGCAACCTGCGCGCGCTCCGGTTTTTATGCGTTCGGTGTTTGCTGGCTTGGTCACCGCTGCCGCGATGGCGGCGATGTTGACCGCGGTCGTCCTGGAAATTCAGGCAGGCGCCAGCGCTTACATCATCGGCGAAGGTCATTGGTCGAAGGCACAGCAGGATACGGTCTACTACCTCTACCGCTACTCCGAGCATGGCGATCCGCGCCAGCTCGCGATGGCCCGCGCGGCGCTGCGGGTGCCGCTGGGCGACCGCGATGCACGTCTGGCGCTGGAGCAGCGTCCGGTCGACCTGAAGCGCGCTCGTGCTGGCTTTATCCAGGGTCGCAATGCACCTGACGATGTCGGTCGGATGATCCGGATGTTCCGCTATTTATCCCGGGCGCCGTACATGCGTGAATCGATTGCGTTGTGGCGCGACGCCGACCTGGAAATCATCAAGCTGCAAACCGTCGCCGACGAAATGGAGGCTGTCTACGCGCGCCGCACGCTGGACTTGGCCGAGGCGCGTTTGCTACGCGAACGCATTGGCAGAATCGGTTCGACGGTGCGTCCGATTGAGGTCGCGTACTCGCAATCGCTTCTGCGCGGGTCGCGCATGCTGCATCGCTTTCTACTCATCGCCAGCGCGGCGATTTTCCTGTTGATCGCTGGTTTTTCAATGGCCGTGCTGCGCGGCGCCCTGCGCCGGGTCAACGAGAGCGAGGGCAAGTTTCGGGCCGCATTTGATCAGGCTGCGATCGGCATGCTCAAGCTGGACAACGCCGGTAAGATTCTGGACGCCAACGCTGCGCTCGCCGACATTCTCGGCTATCCGACAGATGCCCTGACTGGAATGCATATCGCGCAGCTGTTGCACGCCGATGAACGCGGCGACCTGGTGCCGGATGCCGATGGTGCGCGTTGGGACCAACAGGGCGTGCCTACAGACCGTCGCTTTTTGCGTCGCGATGGCAGCACGCTATGGGGCCGCTGGACTGCATCGGTGATTCGGGCCGCGCACGATCGGCGACCGGACCTGATCTTCGCCATTCTCGAAGATGCCTCCAAGGCGCGCCAGCTTGCCGCCGAATTCGCGCACCAGGCCAGCCACGATGCGTTGACCGGGCTGATCAACCGGCGCGAAATCGAACGTCGCCTCGAGCAGTCCTTGCAGAGCGCGCAGTTGCACGGCTTGCGCCACGCGCTGTGCTTCGTCGATCTGGACCAGTTCAAACTGGTCAACGACACCTGCGGGCATGCGGTAGGTGATTTGCTGCTGCACCAGTTGGCAGGCACACTCGCCGCACAACTGCACGACGGCGATTGGGTCGGACGCCTCGGTGGCGACGAGTTCGCGATACTGCTGGATCGTGCCTCGCGCGCCGACGCAGAACACGCCGCCGAGCGCATCAGTGCGCAACTGGCCGCCAGCGCTTTCCTCTGGCAGGGGCGCAACTACAGCATCACCTGCAGCATCGGCGTCGTCGAGATCAATGCCCAAACGCCCGATGTCGGCTGGCTGCTGCGCGCCGCGGATGCTGCTTGCTATCTGGCCAAGGATGATGGACGCAACCGGGTCCGTGTGTATCAGGATTCTGACGAGGCGATCACCCGCCGTCATAGCGAGATGGAATGGGTCGGTGAAACCCAACGCGCCATGGCCGAAGGTCGGCTGCTGTTGTTTGCACAGCGCATCGTGCCGTCGCGCGGTGAGAGCAGCATGATGTACGAAGTGCTGTTGCGTCTGATCGATGCACACGGCCGGCTGCAGTTGCCGGCATTGTTTCTGCCCGCGGTGGAACGATTCGGTCAGGCGATGGCAGTTGACTGCCACGTACTGACTCTTTTGTTAAACCAGTTGGCAGCGCACCCCGAGCATCTGCGTCAATTGGAGTTGTGTCACGTCAATGTATCGGCGCAGTCCATCGCCATCCCTGAATTCCGTGGCTTTGTGTTGGACCTGCTCGCCGAAAGTCGCGTGCCGGCGACGAAGATCTGTTTTGAAATCACTGAGACCGCGGTGATCTCCAGTTTGGCGGTCGCGCGCACGTTCATCGATGCCGTGCGCGCCCAAGGTTGCCGCGTCGCCCTGGACGACTTCGGCAGTGGCCTGTCGTCGTTCGCTTATTTGAAGCATCTGAGCATCGATTTCCTCAAGATCGATGGCGTCTTTGTGCGCGAGATGGACACCGATGAAATCGATTTTGCGCTGGTGCGTTCGATCTGCGAACTGGGCCGCACGCTGGGAAAACAGACCATCGCCGAATGGGCCGAATCGGACGCCATAGTCAGCCGCCTGCGTGCCGTCGGCGTTGACTACATACAGGGCTTCGCCATCCACCAACCCTGCCGCCTGGACGAACTGATGCGGCAATCCCGCAACATTCCCGAGGCCATGATCTGCGCGGCGATGTGAACCGCATCGGTTGCCAGCAAATCAGTCAAGCGCCATGATGCTGGCGCATTCCGCCATAGCGCGGGACTCGATCAGCGACCCACAGGTCAGGGCATTCCGGGGCAATGAGCAGCGCGACCGAAAAATCCGACGACGGTGAGGCAACACGCCCGCCCACGCCGGTGCCGCCCGTGACGCTGGAGCAGATGCCCACCTTGGTGACGCACCCCGGCGGGTCAGGAGTGGAGGCCACATCACTGGCTCCTGGCGCGGTTGCAGCGTCGCATGAACCCTGGCAGGGCGAAGCATCGATCAGCCTGATCGGACAAAAAGTCGGACCGTACCGCATCGTGGCCGAGCTCGGCACTGGCGGCATGGGTGCCGTCTATCTCGCTGAGCAGAGTGTGCCGGTGCATCGCCAGGTCGCGCTCAAGGTGATCAAGGCCGGCATGGACAGCGCCGACCTGTTGGCGCGGTTTCGCTCCGAGCGCGCAATGCTGGCGCGCATGAACCATCCGAACATTGCGCAGGTGCTGGATGTTGGCGCCACCGGTGAGGGGCGCCTGTACTTTGCGATGGAATACGTACCCGGCGTCATCATCGATGAGTTTGCAGATCGTCGAACACTCGATCTGCGACATCGCCTGGAGTTGTTCCTGCAAGTCTGCGAAGGCGTGCAGCACGCGCATCAGAAGGGCGTGATGCATCGCGATCTGAAGCCCAATAATTTGCTGGTTGCTGACTATCAGGGCCAGCTGCTGGTCAAGATCATCGACTTCGGCATCGCCAAGAATATGGATGCGTTTGGTCGCTCCGAGCCGGGGTCGACCAGCGTCGGCATGCCCATCGGCACGCCCAACTACATGAGCCCGGAGCAAGCCACCGGCGATCCGGCCGCGATCGATACACGCACCGACGTTTATTCGCTCGGCGTGGTGCTGTACAAGCTGATCACCAGCGAATTACCCATCCCCAGCGATGTGATCGCGCGTGCGATCAACCACGATCTGGCCAAAGCGCTGCGCGAAGCCGAGATCAAAGCGCCCAGCCGCAAAGTGCTGGATTTGACCAACACCGGGAGTACCCAGTGGAAGCGCTTCATGGCCTCCGACCATGTTGCGCACGCGCGCCGCCTGCGCGGTGATCTGGACTGGATAACGCTGCGTGCATTGGAGCGCGATCGCGAACGTCGCTATGCCTCGGTCAGCGAATTCGCCGCCGAGATTCGGCGCTACCTCAATGGCGAGCCGGTTCTGGCGGGGCCGCCGAGCCGGCGCTACCGAATCCGGAAATTTGTCGAGCGCCATCGCTTTGCCGTGGGCGCCGCGGTCGCGGTGCTGATCAGCCTGATCGCGGGCATCATCGGCACCAGCTGGATGGCGGTCGAAGCCGGACGGCAGCGCGGTCGCGCCGAGGCCGCCTTGGCCAATGCCGAGCAGCAACGCCAGCTTGCCGAGTCCGAGGGCGCGCGCGCAGTCGCTACCAGTGCATTTCTGCAGGACATGATTGCCGCGCCCGATCCCTGGAAGCTTTCCGGTGATGCACGCACCGCGCGCGATGTGAAAGTGCTGGACGCGTTGCAGCTGGCCGCGCAGAACGCCGATACGCGGCTTGCCGGCAATCCGCAATTGCGCGGCCAGGTCGGCATCATGTTGGGCCGGACCTTCCGTCGCCTGGGCCAGCTTGAAGCCGCGCGCACGCAACTGGACGCTGCCGTTGCGGCGCTGACGCCTTCGTTGCCGGTTGACGCGACGCCGCGCCTTGAGGCGGAAACGCAACTGGCGCTGACCCAGCTCGAACAGGGCGAGCATCAGCTCGCTCGCGACGCACTCGCGGCATTGTTGCCGCGGCTGGATAAAGCACGCGGACTGGAAACCGGACTGATCGAAGAGGCGCGCCGTGGGCTGGCGTTTGCGGCCATGGAAACCGGTGATATCCAATTTGCAAAAACCACTGCGCGCGCCAATCTGGAGCGCGCGATCCGCGAGCACAACGTTGATAGCACGCAGGCCAATGGCGCGGCGGCGAGTCTGGCCGGTATTCTCGGCGCCAATGGTGAATGGACCGAGGCCAACCAGCTGCTCACGCGCGCATTTGAAGCCGAACGAAAACGTTTGGGTCCAGCGCATCCGAACGTATTGGGATTGCAGATGCAGGCCGCGGACCTGGCATTGCGTGAAGGCAACTACACTCTTGCCGAGCAGCGTTATCGCGAAGCGGCGCTATCCGCCGAACAAGTGCTGGGCAAGGACCACCCAACGACCCTGCTGCTTTATGCGCAGGTCGCCACCACGCTGAGCGATGGCGGCAAACCATTGGATGCGATTGCGCTGTTGGAAAGCGTGCTGCCTCGGCAGATTACAGCGCTCGGCGAGGACCATAGCGATGTGTTGACCGGGCATGCCAATTACGGGCTGGCGTTGCGCCTGGCCGGACGCACCGACGACGCCGAAAGAGTGCTGGACGATGTCTACCAACGGCGCCGCCGCGTGTTGGGTGAGACCCATCCGGAAACCATGCGCACGGTCAACTTTCTGGCCGCCATCGCCAACGACCGCGGCGATTTTGCGAAAGCGGAAACCTTCTTCCGCCAGGCCTCCGACCTATTCGTGCAAGCCAATGGTCGCGACCATCCCGAAGCACTGATGTTGCAGAATAATCTGTACTCCACAATCCGAAAACGCGGCGAGTACGCGCGTTCGATCGAAGGCTATGTCGATTTGCTGCCGCGCGCCGAGAAGGCGCTGCCAGCCGAACACTGGCATCTGGCCGCGATCCGCGGCAACTACAGCGAGGCGCTGTACCGGGCCGGACGATTCGACGAGGCCGAGCCGCTGATCCGCGCCAGCTATCGCGTGATCCGGGCACAGTTTGGTGAAACCGATCCGCGCTATCTCGCTTCCAAAAAACGCTTTGAAGAGTTGTATCAATTGTGGGGAAAGCCGCTTCCCGTCGAGCCGTAAAGGTCGCTGTGACTGTGTGTGCGAGCTGCGACGGGAAGTGCGCAGTCAGCGTCACCGGCTGGCGCCAATGCCTGCTGCGCCCCCATTCGGATCGCTCCCCGGATCATCGCGCTTGGAGTTTTCAACGCGACGGCACAGATGGTCGGGCGACCGTTTGAGCCGCAGAATCATGCGTGTCTCGAGCGTGCGTCCGGACCGCTTCGACTGCATTGCACAGCGTGTCCAGATCGTCGCACGTATCACGATCTGCCTGCGAATGCCCGGCCCATTTCACCTGCAACTCAGCCGCAATACAGCTACGTGGCGCGCGCGTGAACGCGATGGCGCGACCCCGTTCAAGTCCGCGCGGTTAGCGCCGATACTGCGCCGCGTTCGCGGTGCGCTGTGCCGCAAACGTCGGGGTGCTCTGGGTCCATCGCGCAGTACGGACCAGAGTCCCTCCACCCATGACACCATCAAGGATCGAATCATCATGCGTAAACTTCTGCTTGTCGGCGCGTTGGCTCTAAGCGCTGGCCTTTTCTCCGCTGCATCCCACGCCGACAACACCGGCCACGGCAACGACACCCGCTTCTATGCCCGCGCCAGCATCAGTCGTTCCGATCTTTCCAATCCGACGTTCTATGACAGCGGATCGGAGACAAGCCTGGGCATCAGCCTGGGCTGGCGGTTCCTGCCTTGGCTGGCGGTTGAGGCGAGCTACAGCGATCTTGGTGATTTCAGTTTTCGCTGCCGCGCTGGCTTTGTCTGCGGCGCTGTTGTGGTGCCTCCGCTTGAAATCGACGGCGTCGAACTCGGCCTAGCAGCCCGCGTCCCGTTTGGTGATAGCGGGCTGTTTGGGCAGGCGCGTGCTGGTGTATTGCGCTGGGACGCCGGCTTCAACTCCGAAACCGCCCCGTACTACGGAATCGGCGTCGGCTATGCGTTCAATGAACGCTTCAATCTGGGTCTCAACTTCGACCGCTATGACCTGGGCGAGGTCGACGCCAACCGCCTCGGATTGGGCTTTGAAGTAGCCTGGTAACGCACTCGCCGACCTGGCGCTGCCGCGCCGGGTCGGCGTGGTTCCAACGAAGTCGCGCTTTTATCTAGTGTGGTGTTGCACACTAGGATATTTCCCAGACGAATTCCGGATTTCTGCTATGGGTTTCGGCGCTGCATGCCGACATCCTGTGCCCAGACTGTCCGAAGTGTCGCCCCCATCGTGGGCCAGGCCTTCGGCGCATTACTGGACGGAGCGGGATCAATGGATACCCCCTACGTCAGACTAGTTGTCGCCTGAACTTCTATTGACCCGGCTCAGACAACCGAGCCGCGTCGCTCACCAGGCGAACCAAAATGCTCCGCTATTCTGCTGACTTTAAAGATCAAGCCTTGCGCAAGGTGTTTGCGCGACAGCACCGTACCATTCACCAGATCGCGGATGATCTGCATCTGAACTTGGGCACTTTGAAGGCTTGGATGAAACAACATCGTAAAAATGGCGCGGCATCACTTCGGCAGACGCCTCAATCGGCCGCGAAATATTCGCTTGCTCAGCGTCTGGATGCGTTGAACGAGACCTTTGGCCTGGATGCAGAAGCTTTGAGCGCCTGGTGCCGCACGCGCGGCCTGTTTCCCGCGCAATTGACGCAATGGCGTGAAGCATTCATTGGAGTTCACACCGATCACCACGCGCGCACACAGAATGCCGAGTTGCGCGATTTGAAGACGCAGAACATCGCCTTGAGCGCCGACATTCGTCGCAAGGACGCAGCGCTGGCCGAGACGGCGGCATTGCTGGTGCTGAAAAAAAAGTTCCAGGCGCTGTTTTCGGACGAGGCATGATGACCTCGCCCGAGCGGCGCAAAATGATTCTTGGATTGCTGGATCAAGCCCAAGCTGCCGGTGCTCGGTTGCGGCTGGCCTGCCAGACCATTGACCTGTGCGAACGCACCGTGCAGCGTTGGCGCAATGACGCGCGTGGGCCTATGGATCGGCGCACCTTGACCCACAACAGCCCACCGCATCGGCTCTCTATGGAGGAGAGAAGCGCGGTGCTCGCCATCGCTAACTCGGCCGAGTTCGGCCACTTGCCGCCCAGCCAAATCGTGCCGCGCCTGGCCGATCAAAATATCTACATCGCCAGCGAATCGACGTTCTATCGTTTGCTGCGCCAAGCCAATCAACTCGCCCATCGGCGCAGCGAGCGACCATCGGTCGAACGTCACCAACCCAAGCCCATCTGCGCCACTGCGCCCAACCAATGCTACAGCTGGGACATCACCTATCTGCCCACCGCTGTGCGCGGCCAATACTTCTACCTGTATCTGCACACGGATATCTTCAGCCGTAAAATCGTCGGCTGGGCCGTGCATGAAATCGAATGTAACAAGCTCGCCAGCGCGCTTTTGCACGCCATCTACCAACGCGAAGGCATTGCACCGGCAACGCTGACCCTGCACTCCGATAACGGCGCCGCCATGAAGGGCGCAACGCTCCTGTCCACACTGCAAACGCTAGGCGTCATGCCCAGTCGCTCACGCCCCGCATGCAGCGACGACAACCCCTTCATCGAAGCCCTGTTCAGGACCCTCAAATATCGCCCGGACTTGCCCGTCAAACCTTTTGCCGACATCACCCAAGCCAAAGCGTGGGTTGAACAACTCGTGCATTGGTACAACCTTCAACATCGACACAGCGCCATCCGATTCGTCACCCCAGATCAGCGCCATGCCGGACTCGACAAAACCATCCTGCAACGCCGCCACGCACTCTATCAAACCGCCAAACAAAACCATCCACAGCGCTGGGCACGCTCAACCCGAAACTGGCAACCCATCACCAGCGTCCATCTCAATCCCACCAAAATCAAGCCATCTGAAGCAACCAACTCAACACCCGCAGCGATTCACTAGACGCGACAACTGGATTGACAACCACCGGCCACGCCATCGGCGTAGAGGGAGGTGTCGAAGGTTTGTTCGGAGTAGATGGGGGAAGTGGCGACGGCTTTCGCTGGGCTGATGAACTCTGTTGCGCCTGCATCTGGCAGTCCGGTTTCAACATTTACGGGCAACGACGTGGCGGTAAAAAAACCGCGGTTGGAAAGGTCAGCCAAACCACGACGCGCAAGAATATCGCCCTCGATATGGCGAGTTGTAAAGTACTTGACGGGCGTAGAAAAGCGCGGCACTGGATACGGCAGGCTCGCCGCCAGCCGCAGCCGCGGCACTTGGTCGACCGTGATATACGCCCCGGAGAATTGCGTGACCGGATTGGAAAACCCCGCTTCGATGCGGTTGCGCAGCAGCCGGTATTCGGTGAATGCCTCGAAGGCTCCATCGGCAGGGCCGTCGCGGTTGGCGATCTGCGCGGCCGGCGGGCCGTGTCCGTCGTTGCGGGTATGCTGCGGCTGCGCCATGTCCTGCAACAAATGGATCACCTGACCCACGCTCTTCAGCGTGGTCGCGAAGCGGAATTTGCGCCAGCCCGATTCGACATTCTGCGCGTCGGCATGCCCCAGTCCTTCGGCGGACTCGGGCAGATTGTAGGTGAGCGCCCACCAGTAGTTGTCGCGTGCGTCCTGCCAACTGAAATGGTTTTCGCGGGTCGTATCCAGGGTGCCGGGACCGGAGAGCACATTGGTCCGGCCCAGCATCCACTCGATGGCGGGGCGACAGCCGAAGGTGATGCAGGCGATGCCGGCATCGCTGAGCGCCCGGTTGTTGATCGGGTCGTAAAAATGCCGGCCGGCGCGGAACACGACATTCCACGGGTCGTCATCGCGATCGCCGATCGAGTACGGCCCCACATCATTGTCATCTTCGCGCACCGCGCCGCGCATCACCCAGGCATCGACGCGCTGCTCGAAATCTTCGCGGGTCAGCGCGGTCGGCAGATAGCCGAAGTCGATCAGCCTGGCAAACACACCGCCTTCTTCGTTCTGCATTTTTCGCCGCGCCAGCGCCGCGGCACTGCTGCTCTCAAGCGAAATCGCCGGTAGCGGCTGATTGTCGAAATACATCGCCTCGGAACCAGTGAGATTGAACTCGGCCTCGAAGGTCTTGTCCGCGTCCAGGCGCTGAAAACCCAGGATCGGTACGATCGACTGCACGTGCTGCGGCGACAGCACCGAGGCATCGACGGCCAGCTTGGTGACATAGGCATGCGTGCCGATTTCGTAGGCGCCGGTGGGGGCCGCCGCGCTGACGCAGAGGATCAGGCACAGGACAGGTCGTTTCATTGCGACATTCCTTGGCGGGATGACAGAGAAGTAAAGTAAGCACAGAATTCGTCGCGCAGCTCTGGGGAGATTGCACTGACGCAGGCGCCTCCTTCTCCGGGGCATCCGCGATTAGGCATCGTTCGAAACTTTTCGTATAAAGAAGTTTCCATGGCGGCGTTAGGGTTATGCCTATGCGGACTCAGATCCATCATTCTGTTTATGAACTTGTCGGTCGCCCGGAACGCGTCAATAGGTTTGAGACAGTCCGTTCAATAGTTCAGTGTAGTTTTCGCTCCTGCTTTTGAGTGCGCTGCGCACTGGCTTGCTGGGCCGCAATGCTAAACGTGGTTTCACTGTCACTTGT
>Ga0163155_10006760_pt1 | contig 11002 bp, 5 predicted proteins | sample OliLakLV19SP4G1_FD_148611 | JGI IMG/M metagenome (GOLD analysis project Ga0163155, IMG submission 148611) | Freshwater microbial mat bacterial communities from Lake Vanda, McMurdo Dry Valleys, Antarctica - Oligotrophic Lake LV.19.SP4.G1 | ecosystem: Environmental > Aquatic > Freshwater > Lake >...
GGTTACCGCTCTCCGCCTGATAGCGCATCGCCACAAACTCAAAATACTCGGTTTGCTATCCCAGGCAGCGAGATTTACACCGCTTGGTTTCAACAATTTGAACTTTGACTAATCAGAACTTCGTGATTCCAGATAGTTATGAGATTTACTATTCGATTTCTCGAAAGAGTTGTCCCACGCTTTTTTGTCAAAACTCAGGCCAAATTTTAAATATAGGGAAGTTCTATGAGAATGAAGAGTAGAATAATGCCTAGGGCCCCAGGTAAGTGAAGTTAAAGCTGGATAAATTTTGAGTACGCCTTGAAGCCAGACTAAGGGATAAGGGATAACCAAGGCATTCTCAGTTTTACTTTCAGAACGCATTATTAGGTCCCACTCCTAACGAGCTACCTTTCCTTTTACCTCCCTCAATTACTCTTCTTTTGGCATATCAGGGCTTTTCATATACGAATATGTTCGCCTACAAATAGGGTATAAAGCAGATCATATAATCTCCTGAATGCAAGATAGATTTTTCGAAAAACCAATCCTTAACTCTCCCTATTCCAAGCCGGAGCGTCATTGGGAATTGGATGAGCATGGTCAGCCAACCCAAAGAATTATTGAATCCAGACGACGAGCTGAGTTCATTACTCCTATCCCAAAACCAAGACGACAAAGACAAGCTCAGACGCAGCAAGATCTCGGGCTAAATGAAGAAAAAGGAATCTCGTCCGAGAAACAGCGCTACAATCTAACAGAGCTTATCAACTCTGTTCGGCAACAAGTAGATAAGTGGCGCATGATTCCAAATCCTAATGCTTGGAATGTAACACCTGAGACAGCTCGACTCCTTCAGCATTGGAGGAATCATCAGTTTAGTGGAATTCGTCCTTTCTTTTGTCAGATTGAGGCAGTTGAGACTGCTATCTGGCTTACCGAAGTTGCTCCAAATGTTGGTAAACTTGGGCAAGGTTTTCTTGAGCACCTAGCGAACTCGAACCAAGACGCAAATCCAGAACTAATACGGCTTGCATTAAAACTTGCCACTGGTGCGGGAAAGACGACTGTCATGGCTATGCTAATTGCCTGGCAGACCATCAACTCTGCTCGACATCCGCAGAGTAAAAAGTTTTCTCGCGGATTTTTGGTTGTAACACCAGGAATAACGATTCGTGACCGATTGCGAGTTTTACAACCGCACGACCCCGACAGCATATATCAACGCGCGGAGCTTGTTCCCAGTGATATGATTGAGGATCTTAATCGCGCAAAGATTGTCATTACAAATTACCATGCGTTTAAACTTCGAGAGCGAATTGAAGTTTCAAAAGGTGGCCGATCCTTGATCCAGGGAAGGGGAGATCCTTTACAAACTTTAGAAACCGAAGGGCAGATGCTTCAAAGAGTCATGCCAGACTTAATGGGCCTAAAGAGCATTGTCTCACTTAATGACGAGGCCCATCACTGTTATAGAGAAAAGCCAAGCAATGACGACGAAGCGGAACTTGATACGGAAAGCAAAGAAGAAGCAGAAAAAAATAACGAAGCGGCACGTCTTTGGATCTCTGGCTTAGAAATTGTTAAACGCAAAATTGGAATTTCTACCGTTTTTGATCTAAGTGCCACGCCATTTTTCCTTAGTGGCTCTGGCTATGCGGAAGGAACCCTATTTCCTTGGACGATGAGTGATTTCTCACTGATGGATGCAATTGAATGTGGGATAGTAAAACTTCCCCGTGTTCCAGTTGCTGATAATATCCCGGGCGGGGATATGCCAAAGTTTAGAAATCTCTGGGAACATATTCGCACTAGAATGCCTAAGAAAGGCCGGGGAAAGACAAAAGATCTTGATCCCTTAAGTATTCCGGTTGAATTGCATACTGCGTTAGATGCCCTTTATGGACATTACGAAAAAACGTTTCATCTTTGGGCTGAAGCGGGAATCTCTGTTCCTCCCTGTTTTATTGTAGTTTGCAATAATACCTCAACTTCAAAGCTTGTTTACGACTATATCTCTGGCTTTCATCGAAAGAACGAAGATGGCTCAACTTCGCTAGAAAACGGTCGCTTAGCGCTGTTTCAGAATTTTGATGAATATGGAAACCAACTTGGAAGGCCAAGAACATTATTAATTGATAGCCAGCAACTAGAATCTGGGGATTCTTTAGACGGTAATTTTCGAAAGATGGCCGCTGATGAAATTGAGCGTTTCCGTCGTGAGATCATGGAGCGAACCGGGGACCGAGACCGAGCAGAAAGTATCTCTGATCAAGACTTGCTCCGAGAAGTAATGAACACCGTAGGAAAGAAGGGACGGCTTGGAGATTCGATACGATGTGTAGTCTCGGTGTCAATGCTGACGGAAGGTTGGGATACTAACACTGTGACACACGTTCTTGGTGTTCGTGCCTTTGGGACACAGCTTCTTTGTGAACAGGTCATTGGTCGGGCGCTGCGAAGACAGTCTTATGATTTGAATGAAGAAGGTCTATTTAATGTTGAGTATGCTGACGTTCTAGGAATCCCATTTGATTTTACAGCAAAGCCAGTTGTAGCTCCACCACAGAAACCTAGAGAGACGATTCAAGTAAAGGCAGTCAGACCAGAGAGAGACGCTCTTGAAATTCGTTTTCCTCGGGTTGCTGGATATAGAGTTGAGTTACCGGAGGAGAAATTAAAATATAAATTTAACGAAGACTCAATTCTGGAATTGACCCCAGATCTGGTTGGTCCTTCTATTACAAAGAACGCTGGAATTATTGGCGCTGATGTTGATTTGGGGCTAACTCACTTAGAGGATCTTCGCAGCTCAACTCTACTGTTTCATATTACTAAGCGATTGATAGTTACTAAATGGCGAGACCCTGGAGAGGACCCAAAGCTTTATCTCTTTGGGCAATTAAAGCACATCGCAAAGCAGTGGCTTGATACCTGCTTGGTCTGTAAAGGCGGCACCTATCCAGCGCAGCTTATGTATCAAGAGCTTGCTGACATGGCGTGTGAGCGGATTACCGCTGGAATTACAAGAGCGCTTATCGGAGAAAAACCAATCAAGGCAGTCCTTGATCCTTACAACCCAACAGGCTCTACCGCTCATGTAAACTTCAACACTTCAAAAACAGAGCGTTGGGAGACTGATTCTAGGAAGTGTCACATTAACTGGGTGATACTTGATAGCGATTGGGAAGCTGAGTTTTGTAGAGTTGCAGAATCTCACGAACATGTGCGCTCGTACGTAAAGAACCACAGCTTAGGTTTTGAAGTTCCCTATCGATATGGTTCAGAGACAAGAAACTACAGACCAGATTTTATCGTGTTAGTAGATGATGGCCGGGGAGAAGATGACCTTTTACATCTTGTAGTAGAAATCAAGGGCTACCGTCGAGAGGACGCAAAAGAGAAATCAGCGACGATGGATAATTATTGGATCCCTGGGGTGAATAACCTTAAGCAATACGGAAGATGGGCTTTTGCAGAGTTTACGGAAGTCTACCAGATAGAGTCAGATTTTAAGGCCAAGGTTGAAGCGGCGTTTAATACGATGATTGCTACAGCAGCAACTGAGGCAAAAGAGTAATTTTATGCCTGGAAACAATTCAAAAAAAACGCCGATAAAGAAAGCTGTGACGAGTCTGACCCATGAAGAGGCATCTCGGAAGAATATCCCCACAGTAGAGTATCAATCAGTTATGCAGAAAAAAGAGCAAAATCCTATTCGCGTTTCGTATGAAAGACGAAATCGCGATCTTGATCCGCAGCTTGTTTGGCGCGGCAAGGATGAGCAGGACTGGTCCGATCTCGTAGTTCACGCACCTCCTTTGTATATTCAAGAAAAAGTTCACCCGAAGGTGTTGATTGATGATCTGCTTCGCAGAACTGCCGCGGAAGAAAAAGCGGCAGCTCCGCAGTTGGATTTATTTGCTGATTTTAATGGGCTGCCAAATGATAGTGCTAAGACCGAGTTCTATCAGCATGACGCGCACTGGGCTAACAGGATGATCCTAGGGGATTCATTGCAAGTAATGGCATCGCTTGCAGAGCGAGAAGGCTTAAGAGGAAAAGTTCAGTGTATTTATTTTGATCCTCCGTATGGGATTAAATTTAATTCTAACTTTCAGTGGTCTACGACAAGTCGGGATGTAAAAGACGGAAACGTCGAGCATATTACTAGAGAGCCAGAGCAGGTTAAGGCATTTCGAGATACTTGGCGGGACGGGATTCATAGTTATCTGACTTATCTGCGGGATAGATTAACGGTTGCTCGGGATTTGTTGACGGAGAGTGGATCTATTTTTGTGCAGATAGGAGATGAGAATGTTCATCGGGTCAGAGCGATGATGGATGAGGTTTTTGGGGAGGAGAATAGTCTGGCGCTTATATGCTATAAGAAGCCTGGGCAAAGGTCGTCAGAACATCTGAATGTCTTGACAGATTTTATACTTTGGTTTGCTAAAGATAAGTCAACTCTTAAGTATCGCCAACTTTACTATGTCAAAAGCTTAAGTGGGGCAGGAGGTTCGCATTATTCTCAAGTCGCCTTGCCATCTGGGGAAGTAAGACCGCTAACACCAATTGAACGAGCGGATATGAGTGAGATACCAGCAGGGAGTCGGGTGTTTCAATCAACAGCTCTAACTTCTGCCGGGGCACAGTCAGGTGATGGTCGATTTCAATTTCGATCTGAAACATTAAATCCACCGTCTCATAAGCATTGGAGTTGCAGTCTTCCGGGCCTATATCGTCTGGCTAAGGCCGAAAGGTTAGAGCGAACTCCAAGTTCGGCTCGCTTCAAGAGATATTTTGACGATTTTCGTCTGATGGAGATCGATAACCGATGGGATGATACAGGACTTTTCGGAGAGTCTCTTTACGTAGTTCAGACTAGCGCGTCTACTATTCAACGCTGTCTCCTTATGGCCACCGACCCCGGAGATCTAGTCCTAGATCCAACCTGCGGTTCTGGCACCACTGCTTACGTCGCCGAACAATGGGGCCGACGTTGGATAACCGTCGACACCTCCCGAGTTGCACTTGCTCTTGCACGAGCCCGAATCATGGGTGCTCGCTACCCCTACTATCTTCTCGCGGACACCAAAGAGGGCCAACACAAGGAAGCTGAAGTTACTCGCACCATTCCTTCAAGCGCACCGACTAGAGGCGATATCCGCCAAGGTTTCGTCTACGAACGAGTTCCGCACGTAACTCTAAAATCAATCGCAAACAACACCGAAATTGACGTCATCTGGAATAATTTCCAAGAAACTCTTGAACCCCTTCGTGAAAAATTAAACCAAACTCTAAGCGCCAACTACCAAGAGTGGGAGATCCCACGCGAGCCAGATTCCAAATGGTCTCAACCGGCAAAAGATCTCCATGCAAAATGGTGGGAGCATCGAATTGCTCGCCAAAAGGAGATTGACGCATCAATCGCTGCAAAAGCTGAGTATGAATATCTTTATGACAAGCCCTACGAGGATAAGAAAAAAGTCAGAGTAGCAGGCCCTTTTACGGTAGAAAGCTTATCCCCGCATAGAGTGCTTGGAGTTGATGAGAACGATGAGCTAATTGATGATCTCGTAAAATCAAAACTTGGCTACGGTGACGCCGCCGATTTTACTCAGATGATACTTGAGAATCTTAAAACTGCCGGCGTTCAACAAGCGCATAAAGAAAATAAGATTAATTTTATTTCACTTAATCCTTGGCCCGGAGATTATGTTTGTGCTGAAGGTCGCTACATTGAAGGTGGAACTGATTCCGGCGTTGAAAGACGGGCAGCAATTTTTATTGGTCCTGAATTTGGAACCGTGTCTCGCCCAGATTTAGTTACTGCTGCAAGAGAAGCCGGAGATGCTGACTTTGATTTGCTTATAACCTGTGCGTTTAACTACGACGCATTATCTACTGAGTTCGATAAGCTTGGTCGCATTCCAGTTCTAAAGGCTCGAATGAATGCCGATCTCCACATGGCAGATGATCTAAAGAACAACGGAAAAGGAAATCTCTTTGTTATCTTTGGTGAGCCTGACATTGATATCCTAGATGCCAAAAACGGTCAGATCCAGGTCAAGGTAAACGGTGTAGATGTCTTTCATCCAAATACCGGTGAAGTCAGAAGTGACGGAGCAGATGGCATAGCCTGTTGGTTTATCGATACGGACTATAACGAAGAGAGCTTCTTTGTTCGTCATGCCTATTTCTTAGGTGCAAACGATCCTTACAAATCTCTAAAGCCAACTCTAAAGGCCGAAATCAACCAGGACGCTTGGGAAACTCTTAACAGCGACACCTCTCGCCCTTTTGATAAGCCAAAATCCGGCCGTATCTCGGTCAAGGTGATCAATCATTTAGGGGATGAGGTAATGAAGGTTTTTAAGGTAGCGTAAGTTATAAATCGCCGAAGTTATTAAATGGAAAACGAATGGCAAACGCAGATCAATTTAAAGCTCTTCTTCAATCTCATTCAGAGGGAGATGATCAACGCTTTTACTCTATTGCCATGCAAGTTGCCGCGCGTGAAGCAAGACTTGGCCATGGCAAATTGGCCGAGGAAATCAGAGCCCTGATTGACGAGGCCAAGTTGAAGGTAGGTCGACGGGAGCCGACTCCGATATCTCGTCCAAAAGGAGAGTTGGCAAGCCTTCTATCTGTTTCCTATCCTAAAGTTAGATTAAGCGAATTGATTCTAAGTAGTACTCTAGCCAAGCAGATTCAACGCATCCTCAGGGAACAAAGAAATGCGGCAAAGATTTTATCACATGGACTTTCTCCTAGAAGAAAGCTGCTTTTAGTTGGGCCTCCTGGAACTGGTAAGACGTTATCTGCTTCTGTATTGGCGAGTGAACTAGGTCTACCACTATGTCAAGTAAGACTAGATGGCTTGCTTACTAAGTTTATGGGAGAGACTGCCGGTAAATTGAGACAGATTTTTGATGCGACTGGTCAAACTCGTGCAATTTATTTCTTTGATGAGTTTGACTCGATTGGTTCCCAACGTGGACTTCCGAATGATGTGGGTGAAATTCGGCGAGTTTTAAATAGTTTCCTGCAAATGATAGAGCAGGATCGCTCACATAGTTTAATTATCGCCGCCACAAATCACCCAGAAATTTTAGATCGTGCACTGTTTAGACGATTTGACGACGTTCTCCAGTTTTTGCTCCCAGACACGGAGAATATCTCTCTTTTACTTAGGACCAAGCTCAAACATATATCAAGTAAAGGAACCTCATGGAAGAGATTGGCGAATGGCGCTTCAGGTTTAAGTTACGCCGAAATTTCACGAGCATCAGAAGAGGTTCTTAAAGCGGCAATAATTGGCCAAAGTAAGGAAATCTCAGAGGCAGAAATTAGGGAAATGCTTGAAGAGCGCAAAAATTCGCTTGGCCCCCCTGAGATTTTAGAACGAGGGTAATTTATGCCTTGCCAAATTAGATGACCTTTTTACCAACTTTGGAAGCTGTTCGTTACGATCGGAAATTTTCAACAGGTCGAACTGAGCCGGTAGTCTGTGGTTGTATTAGCTCCGACAGCAAAGTTACAGGAGATTACGTTGTCAAGCTTAAAAGTAAGCTAGATCGTGGAGTGACTGCACTTTCGGCTGAATTAGTTGGATGTCTACTTGCACGACGACTTGGTATACCCACACTTGAGCCTGCAATTATTAGTGTTACCGATGAATTTGCACAGTCAGTTGTTGGACTAAACAGTCAGTTGGGAAAGACTTTTACTGATAGTATCGGCCTCAACTATGGTTCTAAACTTGTAGTGGATAAGTCCATCCCTTTAGTCGGTCAGAACATACCGGCAAAACTGTTTTCGGAGGCATTTAAGGTATTTGCGTTTGATGCCTTGATTCAAAATCCCGATAGACGACCGGAAAAGCCCAACCTGTTTATCACCGGCTCTGAAATTATTGTTTTTGACCACGAAATGGCATTCTCCTTCCTGAATTTAATACTACCACCATCAGAACCTTGGTTGTTATCCGGTGAATCATATTTACGAGGGCATCTCTTTTATCGGGAGCTCAAAGGAGCCTCTGTAGATTTCGCAGGTTTAAGAGATCTGCTGAGCGGAATTTCTGACGGAGAACTAGAAGTAATGTTTGATTTAATACCTCAAGCTTGGATGGGGAGTTTTTTAAATCCTATGTTGGTTCATATTAAAGGTGTACGGGATAATTCAGATTTGTTTATAAATGAGCTTAGGAGTTTACTGATATGAAAGCACCATATGTATTTTCCATTCTGCGATATATTCACGACCCTTTGTCACAAGAATTTATCAATGTTGGAGTCGTAGTATACTCTCAGCAAGAAAGATTTCTTCAGGCTAAATGCTCGGATAAGTATGGTCGAATATCGAAGATGTTTGAGGGCATTGATGGCACTCGATTTAGACAACTTACAAAACATATTGAAAATCGGATTTCTGAACTTAGTGAACAGTTGAGATCGGAACTCCCGTTTTCTCAAATCTCATCCTTTGATTCGTTACTTTCCAAAGTAGTTCCACCAGATGATGGTTCTCTTCAGTTTGCTCCCGCTGGAGCGGGGGTGACCGAAAACCTAACTGGAGTTGTCGATGAGTTATTCCAAAGGTACGTAGGCAAATACAGTGAAACTAGCGAGCGTTCTCGCAAAAGTGATAGTGAAGTATGGAAGCCCTTCAAGGAGGCACTTGATAAGAAGCAAGTATCCTCCAAACTGACCGAAAAAAGTATTGTTACCTCAAATTTTGAATGGAAATTCGAGCATGCTGCAAAGAATGGTATCTGGCACGTGTGCCAGACAATTTCTTTTGATCTACAAGAAGGCAAGAGTATTGTGGACAAGGCACTTCATTGGCCAGGTAGAATCACGGAATTAAATCAGAGCTCAGAAAAGTTTAAAGTTAACTTTTTGCTAGGAGCGCCACAGGACAAAGAGCTACTTCCCAATTTCAATAGAGCCAAGCAGATATTAAAAGGCATACAGGCAGAGATTTTTGAAGAAAAGGACGCGGATGCTTTTGCTACAAAGTTGCAGTTAGCACTGGCAGATCATGTGGAATAGTCAGTGGAATTCCTAATTTCGGACACATTTACAGACAGCCTGACGAAACTCACCAATGATGAGCAGAAAGCTGTAAAGACTACTGTCTTTGATCTGCAAGTTAACCCTTCAAGCCCTGGCCTACAATTTCACAAGTTAGACAAAGCTAGAGACCCTAATTTTTGGTCAATGCGCGTTAATCGAGATATTAGGCTTATCCTTCACAAGACCAATACCAGTCTACTTATCTGTTATGTTGCTCATCACGATGATGCATACCGCTGGGCTGAAAGACGTAAGCTTGAAACACATCCAAAGACCGGAGCAGCTCAAATAGTAGAGATTCGAGAAAGAATTCAAGAAATTATTATTCCCACCTATGTCGCATCCGAAAAGCGGGTAGAGAACCGCTTGGTGTTTAGTAAGATCTCAGAAGAGGAGATTCTTAGCCATGGAATTCCAGAGGAATGGTTGCAGGATGTAAAAACGGCGACAGAAGATACTTTATTGGAGCTAATTGACCACCTTCCTCGTGAGGCCGCGGAGGCCCTTCTTCAGCTTGCAACTGGGAATAAGCCAAAGGAGCCTGTTCAACGCTTCGACACTGGCAATACTAATCCATTTGAGCACCCTGATGCCCAACGTCGTTTCAGAGTCATGCATAACGTTGAAGAGCTTGAACGTGCGCTTGATTATCCTTGGGAAAAATGGACGATATTTCTTCATCCCGCGCAGAGAGAAACGGTAGAGAAAGTTTACAACGGGCCTGCAAGGGTGTCTGGCTCTGCTGGAACTGGCAAGACAATCGTAGCCCTGCACCGGGCAGTTTATCTTGCTCGGGCCAACCCAGATTCTCGGGTCATGCTTGCGACATTCTCAGAAACATTAGCTAGCTCTCTTCGCATTAGATTGCGCAGACTAGTTGGAAATGAGCCGCGAATTGGAGAGCGCCTTGAAGTCCATTCGATGAATGAGCTTGGCAAGCGACTCTATGAACTAAATTTTGGTAAAGTACAGATAGCAACTCCTGAACTTATTAATGAAATTTTGGCGGAAGTATTAGTTGGAAATCCAAATCAGCGATTTAGTTTAAAGTTTCTCAAAGCTGAGTGGGAGGAAGTAGTTGATGCTTGGCAGCTAGACACTTGGGAAACGTACCGGGAGGTAAGACGGCTTGGTAGGAAGACGCGGCTAAATGAGCAACAGAGAACTGAGCTTTGGCGTATCTTTGAACAAGTTGAAAAAACTCTCAAAAACAAAGAAATTATTACTTATGCGCAAATATTCAATCAGCTTGAATTAAAACTAAAAACAAATCGCAATCGGCCATTTGAATTTGTAGTGATTGATGAGGCCCAAGACATCAGCGTCAGCCAGCTTCGCTATCTTGGGGCGCTTCAAGGAGATAAGCCTAACGGACTATTCTTTGCAGGGGATTTAGGGCAGCGAATTTTTCAACAGCCATTTTCATGGAAATCTGTTGGAGTAGATATTCGTGGCCGTTCAACGACACTTCGTGTGAATTATCGAACCTCCCACCAGATAAGAGCCCAAGCAGATAAACTCTTAACTCTGCAGATATCTGATGTTGATGGGAATCAAGAGAGTAGAAAAGATACCATCTCCGTTTTCAACGGAGTAAAACCAGTTATCACTGTAACGCATACACCCCAGGAGGAGATTGCATTGGTGGGCGAGTGGTTATCTTCTCGTACCCGAGAAGGGGTTCAACCACATGAAATTGGAATTTTTGTACGTTCTACCGAGGAAATTCAAAGAGCCTGTTTGGCCGCCGAATTTGCCCAGCAGAAGTTTAGGGTATTGGATGAGGCTGTAGATACTACAGTTGGCAGTGTATCTATTGGGACGATGCACCTTGCAAAGGGTTTGGAGTTTCGAGCTGTGGCGGTGATGGCTTGTGATGATGAGATTGTTCCGCTTAAGGAACGGCTTGAGAGTTCTGCTGATGAAGTAGATTTAGAGGA
>Ga0163155_10006769_pt1 | contig 10992 bp, 10 predicted proteins | sample OliLakLV19SP4G1_FD_148611 | JGI IMG/M metagenome (GOLD analysis project Ga0163155, IMG submission 148611) | Freshwater microbial mat bacterial communities from Lake Vanda, McMurdo Dry Valleys, Antarctica - Oligotrophic Lake LV.19.SP4.G1 | ecosystem: Environmental > Aquatic > Freshwater > Lake >...
AAGCCGTCTGCGGGCGAACCCGCGCATTCGATGAAGCGATCCACGATGTTCGCAACCTGCGCGGCCAGCGCGACAGCGCTGCCAACATTCGCGCGGCGTTGAAGGGGAGTAATCTTGCCGATCGCGCCAAGAGCCTGCAGGACGCGTACAGCATTCGCTGTTCGCCGCAGGTGCATGGGGCCACGCGCGATACGATCGCGTACGCCAAAATGGTCGCGCTGGCGGAGATGAACGCGGCGACGGACAACCCGCTGTTCTTCCCCGCGCTGGGTCGTCGGCCGTTTGATATTCAGAGCCGGATGGATCGCGGGGATGATGCAAATGATCTCGGCGACGACCGCGCCTTCTCCGCCGGCAACTTCCACGGCCAACCTGTAGCCCTGGCGGCGGATTTTCTGGCGATCGCCGTCGCAGAGCTTTGCAACATTGCCGAGCGGCGTACGCAGCTTTTGCTCGATCGCCATCACAACCGTAACCTTCCTCCCAACCTCATCAGTCGCCGCGGGGTGAACAGCGGGCTGATGCTTACCCAATACACCGCCGCGGGAATGGTGAGTGAGAACAAGGTGCTGACGCATCCCAGCAGCGTCGATTCCATCCCCACCAGCGGTAACAGTGAAGATCATAACGCCATGGCCACCTTTGCGGCGCGAAAGCTGCGGACGATCGTGGGTAACGCGCAGGCCGTGCTGGCGATCAACCTACTGGCGGCGGCGCAGGCGATCGATTGGCGGGTGGGCATGGAGATTTCCCCCAACACCGCCACGACGACGCAGAACGTGATCGGCGCCGTCGCCGACAAGCTCGCCATCGCCGAGGCCGAAGCGGTTCAGTTTGAAGCCGCGACGACAAAACCAAACGCCGTCGAAACCATTGCCAACAACCTCGGCGCCGGCCCGGCGGCGGCGTACCGCGCGATTCGCGCCGTCACCCCCACGCTGCTGAGCGACCGCGTGCTGGCCGACGACCTTGGCGCGGTGCGAACGATTGTCGCCAATGGCAAACTCGCGGCGGCGGCGTCGAGCGCGATCGGTGGATTCAGGCTTCTTCGTCCGCTGCAAACCGTGTAGCGCGCAACACGTCTGAGCGCCGAGTGCGGAGTAAAGCCCTGCACGCCGTGTTGTGAGCTTTAGCGAACACACGGGTTCGAGCGCCGCAGACCGAAGCCCGCGTGTTCGCTAAAGCTCACAGCACGGCGTGTGGGCCGAAAGTACGGCGAATTACGCCTGAAATCGTCGTCACCCGAAATCTTTGACGCTCAGTCCCGTTAGCAACGCGAACAATCGACCAGCCGCGAAGCGGGGCTGGCAGCTAAATTTCCAGCGATCAATATTCGAACAAGTTTTATGCAATGGCTGTTCGATCCTGCCACACGAATCAGCGCACGTTCCGTCAATCGTGTGGTGGTTTAATCGAAGCTTGATCGACTCCAAGCGTTACATGATCGTCAACTCGCGATACTCACCGGCCGTTATCGAATTCGCTGCCTGCCGGATGCGATCGGCATCAGCGCGAATTCTCGGCCAGCTTGTTGTAGTCAGGAACAGAATAGCGAGGCGGCGATTCTTCAGATTCTGCTGGTAGCTAAGGCTCTGGTCGGTGGTGATCAGAAGATCAAACGTCGATTCCGCCGCAGCCAACAGTTGGCCATTGCTTAAGGCTGACCACCCGCGTTCGGCCGCGGTTTGCACATCGTGTTCGGACAAGTTTTTTCGGAGCGGTACGGTCGTCCCTTGATCGAAGAGGATGAGCATGAGTTCACGCCTCGACGAGGCTGCGTTCGGCGTGTTCCAGAACAGCCGTCACCTGTGTTCGGGCGACGCCGGGGAACCATTCCAGAAAGTCATCAACGGTTGCGCCGGATTCCAGATTTTCAAAAAGCGATCGAACCGGAACCCGCGTACCGACGAATAACCACGCCCCGCTCACTTTTTCTAGTGATCGTTCGACGGCGGTGCATGTGCTCCAATCAATCATCTTTCCAAAATGATAACACCCGGCAGCCTCCATTGGCAATCCATACGCGTTGACGGAGGTGAAGGCGGTGCTACGTTGCCTCAAAATCTTCCGCGATTAACTCCGCCACGATCTTCCCGCTCAGCGCCACCAGCGGCAGCCCCCCGCCGGGGTGGGTGGCGCCGCCGGCGAAATAGAGGCCCTTGATTTTCTTATCGCGGTTCGGTGGGCGCAGGAACGCGGCCTTGCGGCTGTTGCTGCCGATGCCGTAGATGCTGCCGGCGTTGGCGTTGTAGAGGCTCTGCAGGTCGAGCGGCGTCATGCGGCGTTTCACGACGATACGCTGACGCAGGTTGCTCAGGCCGCACTTTTCTTCGAGCGTGCGAAGCACCTGCTGTTCGTAACGCTCGCCTTCGATCTGCCAATTAAGTGTGCCATCAATCGGCGGGGCGGAGCACAGGACGAACAGGTTCTCGCAGCCGTCCGGGGCTTGCGTGGGATCGGTGCGGGTGGAAGCGCAAACGTAGATGCACGGGTCATCCGGCACGGTGCGGGTTTCGAACATGGCGCGCAGGTCGCTGCGGTAATCGGCTGGCATGAACTTGGTGTGGTGGGCAAGCTGCGGATACGTGCCGTCGACGCCGAGCAGCAGCACCATCCCACTGCCGCCGGGCTCGAGGCGGTTGAGCTTGCGATCGGTGTAGTGCGGGCGGTGCTCGGCGGCGATGAGAGTGCGGTAGGTGTAGACGACATCGGAGTTGGCGACGACGGCATCGGCTTCGATTGTGGTGCCGTTGGTTAATCTTACACCTCTTGCGCGGACGATCCGGGGCTGAAGCCCCCGGCTTGGGGCGCGTTCTGTCAGGATTTTTTCTACGGTGCAGCCTGTTCTGATGGTTACACCGAGGTTGGTTGCTAATTGTCGAAGCGACTCGGCGATGCGATACATGCCGCCTTTGGGGTACCAGCCACCAAAGTACGTCTCGGCGTGCGGGATCACCGCCAGCGTCGCGGGGGCTTTGAATGGGCTGGCACCGGAGTAGGTGGCGTACTGGTACATCACTTCGCGCAACTGCTGATTTTTCAGGTGTTTATCGATAATTTTGGCGAAGTTGGAGAACATGCCGATACGGAACGGCGTGGTCAGCATGCTCAGCCCGCGCAGGGGGTTGAAGCGTTCGCCGTCCAACCCGCGTAAGACCTGCTCAGGCGCGTGGAACAGAAACAGTTCCGCCGACAGGTCCCAGATTTTTTTCCCCCGTTCCGCCAGCCGCTTCCAGCCGGCGGCATCGTTGGGGGAAAACCGCGTAAGTTCCTTATCTAAAGCATCTTGCGTCGAACGAAGATCAAACCGCGTACCGTCGGGCCAGCGGAACGACGCGATCGGGTCTAACTTGATTATGGGCAACCAGTTGCGCACATCTTCCCCGGCGGCGGCAAAGAGGTCGGCAAAGACGAACGGTAGCGTGAGCAGGCTGGGGCCGGTATCGAAAGTGAACGGGCGGTCATCGGGCCGATTGGGGTGTGGGGCTTGCCACAAATTGAGTTTTCCCCCGACGCGCTCGTTCTTTTCGAGCAATTGGACTGCGAAGCCGCGAGCGGCCAGACGAATTGCCGCGGCGAGGCCACCTACTCCGGCGCCGATGACTACGATGCGTTTTGCACTCATCACTTGCAAACAAAAGACGTTACACTACCGCCGCGATCCTGGATGACGATCGCAATGCGCGGCGGGGGAGAAGTTGGCGATAACCCGGCAAATGGTCGCAGCCCAAGCCGCAGTTGCGTATTATAAGCGGGTAATCCCGCAAGCGGGACCACGGCGCCTGGAATCGCGCGCCCGCAAAAATCAGAACCGGCGCGAAGCGCCGGCGAACCGTGACGGCCCAATGAGTTTGTCAGAATTCGTCAACAGCCCCAAGGGTCGACCGATGGCGTTCGCATTTGCGGCGCTGGCGGTGCTGGTGACGGGGTATTTCGTCTGGACGAGCCTGGGCGGCAGCGATGCGGCGGTTTCATCCACCGATCGAGTCTTCATTTGCAGCGAGACAGGCAAGCAGTTTCGTTATACAATCAAGCTCGGCGATATGACTCCGCTCCTCTCGCCGTATTCCGGCAAAGATACCGGCTACCCGACCGAGGAGTGTTACTGGACGGCCGACGCAAAACCAAAGAAAGAGCCGACTTACGTGCTGTTGAATCAGACGGTCGGCAAACCCGGGCCGACATTCTGCCCGGACTGCAAACGGCTGGTGATTCCATTGAATCCACCGGCATCCGAATCAGGCAAAGCTCCGCCAACCGAGCAGGAGTACAAAGCCGCCGGCGGAAGACCCCGCTGACGGCGAGCGATTTTGGGAGATAGCTATGCATGAAACTCGAAGGACTTGTCGGCCCACCGGCTTTACACTTGTAGAACTTCTGGTGGTCATCGGCATCATCGCGCTGCTTATTTCGATCTTGTTGCCGGCGCTCGGCTCGGCGCGGCGGCAGGCGAACACCGTCAAGTGCGGAGCGACACTTCGCAACATCATGCAGGCCCAACAGGTGTACGCCAGCCAGAACAACGGGTGGATGGCGGGGAGTGCGAACACCAGTGGGATTGCGTTCATGAGTTTGGGAAGTTTTGCCACGCCGCCGGGGCCGTATAACGAGACGAATGCGCCGAGCTATACGCACATCAATGATTGGCACGCGCCGCTGGCGCGAATTATGAAGATCGGTTTCAATGACGGTCCGACGGCCGTAAACCGCAAAGAACGGTTTCGGCAGTTGGTTTCGCACCCGGCATTTGGCTGCCCGGAAAACACGGATACGCTCATGACGTTTTTCGGTGGCACCAATTGGGGTGCCGTGCCATATCCGGCGATCAACATGGCTTTCATTTTCACACTGACACCCAACGCCGGGCCGGTGCCGGCCAACGTTTCAACCACGAGCCATACTAACCGCACTGGCGGTAACATGACCTCCGGCGGACCCGCGTATGATCCGCCCGTGGGTTACGGGCCGAAAATCTCAAAAATTAGGAATCCGTCGAGCAAAATTGCCTTCGCCGATGGATCGCGTTCGACGCGCGGAGAACCACCGACCTACGATAATGCCATTTCCGGTGCCGGCGGTGGGATGTATGCCGATCAGGGCGCCTGGTCAAGCTTCACCCGGGCGTGGTATCGCGGCCAAGCGCCGGGTAATGGCGCGACCGGCCAGGACGCGCGCATTTTTGCCTACCGTCATGGTTTGCGCAAGCCGGGTTCGAGAGCCGATTCGATGAAGATGCAGGCCGTGTTCTGGGATGGGCACGTCGAATTGCTGGGTGACCTGCAATCGGCCGATCCGAAACTGTGGATGCCATCAGGCACGCAGGTGCAGGCGGCGCGCAGCGCGACGGCGGGAATTTGTCCCGACGCTTACGACCGATATTGGGGTGGCCGGACCGGCACCGTCACAATCAATTGAGTAATCGCTGCATCTCCACGCTGATTTGCCGTGCAGTCAGTTTGCTGGGCTGTTTGGTAGTGGCGGTATCGTGCGATCGCGATTCCGGCGACGTTCCCGCTGCCGTTCCGGATCAAGCCGGGCCGACGGCATCGGTGCCTGCGCGAGCCACCATCGAAACCCTCGCCCCGCTCTGGCCGAATCAGCCGACTCAACTCGCCGTCGGGCGCGGCGACAGCAGCGGGATCATTTTCTTCAATCAACCGACCAAAGAAGGCCGCGACGTCGTGATGCAATACGGCGCGCGGAATCTGCCCGAGACGACCGCCCTCAATGCCGCCAACATCGCCGCCGCCCTGGGCGAGCGCGACGGGCGCGGCAACATCACCGCTCTGTGCGCGGGGGGCGACGGCAAGGTGTACTTTCTCTTTCGCGGAACCGGCGGGAAGCAATCGAAGTTTGCGCTGGGGCAATACGACGCCCGCACCGCCGAGGTGCGCGTGCTGGCCGATACGACGTCGCTCCTGCGCGACAGCAAACTCGGCGCGTCGATCGAACTCGCTACGCCGACGCTGGTGGGGACAGACTCTTTTGTGTGGCTGCTACTGGCGACGCTCGACCAGACGGTTCTGCTGCGCTTCGAGCCGGGCAAAATGCCCGCCCGGGGATTGATCCAACTCGTGCGCCCCTTCGACCGCGCCGCCGCCGGCGATGAAGTGCTGCAGCTTGGCCGGGCCGAGTGTCGTCTGTCGGCCGGGCCGGGCGACACGCTGCTGCTCACCGACTCACACGCGGCGGGATTGTTTCAGATCGACTCCGCCGGCCGCGCCACGCTGATCAGCACGCTGGTGGCGCTGCCGAACAAGCTTTCGACCGCCGTCGCGCTGTCGGCCGAGCGCGCGGTGATCGTCGCGGGGGAAGCCGAAGAAATCCGCCCGACGGTCGACTCACGCGTGGAGGCCGCGAAGGTGACGACCAACTATCCCGCGGTGCTGATCTTCGAGCGAAGCGGGAAGATCATCCCCATCGCCAAAGAGCGGCTGAGTGGTCGTCCGGGTTTGGCGGTTTACGCGCTGCGCATCACCGCCACCGCGCGCGAAAACGACAGCGCGTTCATCGCCTACGACGCCGGCAGCGGGGAATTACTGCGTGTGCGGCTGGCGGAATAGCGTTGATCTTACACATGCGGATGTGTAAGCTTTATAGCATGCCGACGAATTTGAACATTGATGACAAACTGCTGAATCGCGTCAAGCGCCTTGGCAGGCACAAGACCAAGCGTGAGACCGTCGAGGCCGCCCTTCATGCGTACATTCGACGCATGGAGTCAAAGCGGCTCATTGAATTATTTGGAACCATGGAAGAATTCGACAATTTTAATGCGCGAGCCGCGAGAGGGAAGAGTGAAAGTACTCATCGACACAACAGTGTGGTCGCTGGTCCTGCGACGGCGAAATCCCGACGCCCGGTTAGTGCAACTCGTCGCGCAGCTTGAGCAGCGCGACGCCGCGTATATGATCGGCCCGGTCCGCCAGGAACTGTTAACTCACCTTGAACCGCCGGAGCGATTTCGATTGCTGCGCGATTCCATACGCTCGATTCGCGACCTGTCTTTGTCGAGCGACGATTTTGAGCAAGCCGCGGCCTTGTCGACAGCCTGTCGTTCGCGCGGGATCATTGCCTCACCCACCGATTTTTTAATCGTTGCCGTCGCGCGCCGCGAAAGTGCCGCCGTGCTTTCTCTGGACCGGGATTTTGACTACATTCGGAAGGTCATCGCATTCCGTCGCATGGACACATAGCACTGCAGACCCGCGAGTCCAATGCCGCAACAATGCCCCACGACACCTACGAATCCCCATTAGCCTCCCGCAACGCCTCAGCGGAAATGCTGCGCCTGTTCTCGGCGCGGCACAAGTTCACGCTGTGGCGACGGGTGTGGTTGGAACTGGCGATCTGCCAGAAGAAACTGGGAATCACGCGCATCACCGATGACGCAATTGCGCAAATGCGCGCCAACATTGAAGCGATTGATTTTGATCGCGCCGCCGACTGGGAGAAGCGGCTTCGTCATGATGTGATGGCTCACGTCCACACTTTCGAAGAAGCCGCGCCCGCGGCCAGGGGAATTGTTCACCTGGGGGCGACCAGTCAAACCGTGGTCGACAACGCCGACCTAGTCATCATGCGCGATGCGATGAAGCTGCTGTGCATCCGCCTGGCCAACACCATCGATGCGCTGGGCGCGTTCGCCGAGCAGTACAAGAATCTTCCCACGCTGGGTTACACGCACTTTCAACCGGCGCAGCTCACGACCGTTGGCAAGCGCGCCACGCTTTGGGCGCAGGATTTCGCGCTTGATTTGGAAGAGCTGGAATACCGAATCAACACGCTGCGCTTCCGCGGGCTAAAGGGAACCACCGGCACGCAGGCGTCGTACCTTTCGATGTTCGACGGCGATCATGCGAAGGTTGATCAGTTGGATGAGTTGTTTACCAAGGCATTCGGGTTCGAAAAGTCGTTCGTCGTCACCGGGCAAACTCACCCGCGGAAAATTGAAGCCGCGATCGTCAATTCCCTCGCGGGCGCTGCCGCCAGTGTTCATCGATTTTGTAACGATATTCGCCTGCTCGCGGGCTTGAAGCAGATGGAAGAGCCGTTCGAAGCTGAGCAGGTCGGCTCGAGTGCCATGGCCTACAAGCGCAACCCGATGCGGTGCGAGCGGGCGACCGGCCTATCACGCTTTGTAATAAGCCTGGCCAGTTCCCCGCTGATGACCGCCGCCGAGCAGTGGTTTGAGCGCACGCTGGATGATTCCTCGAATAGACGATTGAGTATTCCTGAAGCGTTTCTGGCGCTCGATGGCGCGCTGCTGATCGTGATCAACGTGGCCCGCGGGCTGGTGGTGTATCCGAAGGTGATCGAAAGCGCCATCGCCGCCGAGCTGCCGTTCATGGCCACCGAAGAAATTCTGATGGCCGCCGTGCAGGCCGGCGGCGACCGGCAAGACCTCCACGAACGCATCCGCCAACACAGCCTCGCCGCCGCCGAGCAGGTGAAGCAGCATGGCAAGGCGAATGATCTGATCGAAAGATTGCACGGTGATCCGGCGTTTAAGTTAGTCAAGCTCGATGAAGTGCTACACGCGCGCAAATTCATCGGCCGCGCGCCGCAGCAGGTCGATCGGTTCGTCGCGGAGGTGGTCGAACCAATCCGCGCCCGATATCAAAAGAACCTCGGCGCGGCGGCGGAGTTGAAAGTGTAACTCGCTAAGTAGTTCACGAAGACAAGCACGAATTGTCACCCCGAAAGCGTAATCGCGAGGGGCCCACCGATCGTTGGGTGTCACTTACCGAATCGGTTTGCAAACGATCGCACTCCGACGGATAGGTCCCTCGGGTACCCTTCGGGATGACAATCAATCGCGCCCCCGCCGGCTCGGAAGTTGTCGCGATCCAACGGGCAACGGCGTTTGCGGCGGTGCGGGAGGTTTCACCCTAAGATATCGTCATGCAGAAACCGTCGGGTGCAATGAAGATTTTCTCGTTCCGCGGGATCAACGTTTACCTGCATTGGACTTGGGCGCTGGTGGCGTTTTTTCAGTTGAAGTATCGGTATGAAACTTATACGCACATTGGCTGGGCGGCGGCGGAATATGTGACGCTGTTTGCGATCGTTCTACTGCACGAATTCGGGCACGCGCTGGCGTGCCGGCAGGTTGGCGGAACAGCCGAGACGATCTTGCTATGGCCGCTGGGCGGGGTGGCGTTTGTTCAACCGCCGGAGCGGCCGGGGGCGCAGCTTTGGTCGATCGTGGCGGGGCCGCTGGTCAACCTCATTTTGATCGCGCCGACGGTTCTGGCGGCGTGGCTCTACAACGGCGGCTTTGGGCCGACACGCGGCGACTTCGGTGAGTACCTTTTCATGATCGCGCTGATCAACGGCGCGCTGCTCGCGTTCAACCTGCTGCCGGTCTATCCACTCGACGGCGGGCAGATTCTCCGGTCGATCCTCTGGTACTTCATCGGGCCGGCGAACAGTTTGCTGATTGCATCATTGATCGGGCTGGCGGCGTCGGCCATCGGGTTTCTCATCACGCTGCGGCTGGGGCTGGTGTGGCTGGGCATTATGGCGGCGTTCGCGCTCTGGCAATCGTGGATGGGTTTCCAGCGGGCGCGGTCGTGGCTGAAGTGGCAACAGATTTCACGTCACGCTCACGCGGCGTGCCCGGGATGCGGTACGTTCCCGGCAAAGATAAAGGCCTGGCAATGCGACGCCTGCGGCCAACCGCTGGATATCATCGCCGCCGGCGCGATTTGCCCGCAGTGTGCCAAGCAGTTCCCGCTCATTCCGTGCCCATCATGCAGCGGGTCATGGCCTCTCACCGACTGGCTGCGGGCGGCGACGATGGCCCGATAGCCTTCGTCGTCGGTTTGGCGGGCAAGGTTGTGTGTAGAAGTTGAATAAATGAAAGACCCCCGCGGCAGCACCGCGGGGGTCAAAAGGTCTGAACGACGGACGATCGCAGTACGATCGCAGTACGATCTTACTCTCGTCGCAATTACTTGCGGCGGCGGATCACCAACGCGCCCATGCCCACAAGGGCAGCGCCGATCGAAGTCGGCTCGGGAACATTGATCGTCACAGTGATGCCCGCGATCTTTTTCTCAATCAAAGCAGTGCTGGCAGCGCTGGGAACGCTTGCATCGAGGATGTTATCGAGATCGATGCGGACGCTTCGCCAGCCGTTGGGCAGGGTTCTCACAACCTGCAATGTCCACTGACCCGTTTCCTGCGCCGGTGCGGCCAGGTTTCGGCTGAATGTCTGCGAACCCATCTGCGGGTTGGCCGGCACGCCGAACGGATCGATCGGTATCTGGAGGTTCGTGACAAACAAACTGGCGAACGCTTGCACGCTGCCACCATTGTTAATCGCGTAATCACCCAGTTCATTGACTGTGATGCCCAGCACATCGATTGCGCCCGGGGCGACATCGATCTGGAACGACAGGCGTGAATCAGCATGACCGGCGTTGGCGCCGGAAGTCAGCGCCTTGAAGTTCTGCGGGAAAAACGTGAAGCTCGAACCGTTAATGATAGGATTGCCGAAGAGGCCGTCTTGGCTACCACCGCCGGAGTAAGTGAACAGGCCTGGGACCGTGCCGGCAGGCGTGGTCCAAGGCACGAAAGCTGCATTGGCAGCCGAAGCAATGCCCAGCAGGGCCGCTCCGACAGCCAGCATTAGTTTGGAACGCATAATCATCATGACTCTCCCTCAACCATTCGGGGCAGAAGCACATTCTCCAGGAATCAATCACGCCAGACGTGTCGCAGACCCCAAATCTCTACGAGCGAACCGACGTGACGACGCAACTTAACCTCGCAAGTTCAGCTCAAAGCATACCTGCGTATGCCGTGACCAAAACCTAAGCAAAACGATACCGTCACGCAAAATTCCGAGGCCTAGTTTTGACGTGACAATCAAGCCGGGTCATGCCAGAAATGAACCCGATGTGTTGCTGAAAGCATATCGGACTTTAGCGTCAATGCAAGCATAAACCGTCGAATCTCAGAAATTATGTGCGCCAGACCACGCTC
>Ga0163155_10006774_pt1 | contig 10987 bp, 13 predicted proteins | sample OliLakLV19SP4G1_FD_148611 | JGI IMG/M metagenome (GOLD analysis project Ga0163155, IMG submission 148611) | Freshwater microbial mat bacterial communities from Lake Vanda, McMurdo Dry Valleys, Antarctica - Oligotrophic Lake LV.19.SP4.G1 | ecosystem: Environmental > Aquatic > Freshwater > Lake >...
CGCGCGCAGGCTTTCTGCGCGCCATCACAGAGCGGTTTTCACCGGCTCTGGCGGGCCGTCCGGCCACCTAGCGCAACCGAGTCCATCGCCCGAGCGGGCATTTGTCCGCCCGGGCTCCAGCTTGCGCCGTTCATTCCCTCAACTTTAGATTGGAGAACTCAGGATGCCTTCAAACGCTCCGTATGGGTTCCGGCCCCACCGCCATCTCGCGGGTGGAGTGATCCGGAACGACGAGTACCCGATCGCAACCGGCTATGCCACTGCCTTGTGCACTGGCGATCCGGTAAAGCTGGCGGCCGACGGCACGATTGAGTTGGCAGCAGCAGGCGATCGCATTCTCGGTATTTTTCAGGGTGTCTCGTACACCGCTTCCGATGGCTCGCAGGTGTTCACGTCGCGCTGGGCAGCCAGCACGGCGGCTACGAACGTCAAGGCTTCGGTCATCACCGACCCGAACGTGACGTACGAAGTGCAGTCGGCAGGCACGCCGGCGCAAACCAACGTCGGGAACCTGGCCGACCACGTGACGGGCACGGGCTCGACCTACACCGGGCAGTCGGCCGCGGTTCTCTCCGCAACGATGGGCACGGGCGTGGCGGGTTTCCGGGTCCTTCGTATCGTCGACAAGCCGGGTAACTCCGGCATTTATGCGTCGCTTGAAGTTCACATTCTCGAACACGAGTTTGTGGAATTCAGCCAAGCCACGCCGGGAGTCTAACCATGGCACTCACACGTGCACAATTCAAGAAGCAACTCCAGGACGGCTTGAACACCGTCTTCGGCCTGGAAACTCGCCGGCACCCGGAGCAATGGCGCCAGATCGTCGATGTCGAGACGGAAAACCGCAAGGCTTACGTCGAAGACCAGATGATGACCGGGTTCGGCGCAGCGCCGGTCAAGGCCGAAGGCGCGGGCGTGACCTACGACACGGCGACGGAAAGCTATACCGCCCGTTACGTGTTCGAGACGATCGCGTTGGCGTTTGCGATCACCGAGGAGGCCGAAGAGGACGTGCTGTACGGCTCGATCGGGGCGCGCCTTTCGCGGGCGCTGGCCACTTCCATGATGCACACCAAGGAAGTGAAGGTGGCCAACCTGCTGAACAACGGCTTCTCGACCAGTTTCTTGGGCGGTGATGGCGCGGCCCTGTTCAGCACGGCGCACCCGGTGACGCAGGGGGCGAATCAGTCCAACACGCTCTCGACCGCGGCCGACCTGTCGGAAACCTCGCTCGAGGACATGCTGGTGAACATCGACACGGCGCTCGATGACCGTGGCATTCCGGTGTTCATCACGGCGCAGAAGCTCATCATTCCTCCGCAGCTTCGCTTCGTGGCGCAACGCATCCTGTTCTCCAACGGCAGGGTGGACGTGGCAACGAACGACCTGAACGCCATCAAGTCGCTCGACATGCTCAAAGGCGGCGCCGCGGTTATCCAGCGGCTGACCGACCCGGATGCGTGGTTCGTGAAAACGGACTGCCAGGACGGCCTGAAGCACATCGTGCGCATCCCGCGCAAGACCCAGATGCTCGGCGATTTCGAGTCCGGGAACCTGCGCTACAAGGCCCGCGAGCGGTACATCCAGGGATGGAGTAACTGGCGCGGTGCGTTCGGAGCGCCGGGGAGTTGAACCGTTTGATCCAATGTAGTGTATAGTGGGGATTCCAAAATACCGGGGTCCCCACTATGTCCTGCTCGTATTGCAAGAATGAAAATGTTGTGGCGAAGGGCCTGTGCCAAGCTTGCTATTACCGGCAAAAGCGCACGGGTTCTCTTGAGCACAAGTCGCGCAAGAAGCAGCCTCTGCATTGCACGTTCGAGGGGTGCAGAGATTTGACGCTGGCGCGAGGATTGTGTGAGACGCACTACCGGACTGTGTTGAAGCACGGCGACGTGATTTCTCCTTTTGGTTACGGAGAGCGCAAGAAGCATCCACTGTACGAAGCCTGGAGATACCAAACCCGCGTCAAGGCTGGCAGAGTCGGCGACTGGAATGACTTCTGGCAATTCGTTTCGGATGTTGGTGAGAGGCCGGAACTATGTGTGTGCCGTCGTCTCAACGAGCGTGCGCCGTGGGGGCCGGACAATTTTAGGTGGGGGCACCGAGAAGCTGGTGCCGCCGATAAAAACGAATATATGCGCAAGTGGACGGCGCGAAACCCGATGCGGTCCAAAGGCTACTCTCTGAAAAAAGCCTACGGAATTTCGCTAGACGAGTATGCAGCGATGTACGCAAGCCAGAACGGGCGATGTGGCATATGCGATAAGCCTGGGAAATCGTTCGACAGGGAGAATGGCCGCACCCAAACATTAGCGGTTGACCACCACCACGACAGCAGGAAGGTGCGCGGGCTTTTATGCACGCGATGCAATCGGGCGCTCGGCGGTTTCAAGGACTCGATCCAACTACTCGGCAAGGCCGCTGCCTACATGAAGCGACACCAGTAACACCCGAATCACAGCAGGAGCCTTAACCGCTCCTGCTTCGATGAGAAAGGCTCCGAGAGGGGCCTTTTTCTTTTTCAGCGTCAGCGAGTGTGACGTTTCGTTTTCAACGACCCGACAGGGTTCACATTTCAGGAGATTCAAATGCCTCTGCCTTCCAGCAACTACCCCGGCGGCTTCGGTGCCGGCGGCGTGACCATCCGGAACCTTCCGGTCCTCAATACCGTCTCGGGCGACGTGTACTGGGTGGACTCCAACGGCGGCGGCGGCAGTCGCGGCACGTTCGGTCGCCCGTGCCTCACGATCAACGAAGCCATCGCGCTGTGCACGGCGAACAAGGGCGACATCATCATGGTCAAGGCGGGGCACGTCGAGGCCATCGCCAACGCGACCGCACTGGCGTGCAACAAGGCCGGCGTGGCAATCATCGGCATGGGCCGCGGCGCCATGCGCCCGACGCTGACCTTCGGCACGGCGGCCACGGCGAACATTCCGGTGTCGGCGGCGAACGTGACGTTCGACAACATCCTGTTCGTGGCTAACTTTGCGGACATCGCTTCGGTCTTCACGCTGACCACGGGACCGGAGTTCGCGGTGAACAACTGCGAATTCCGCGACACGAGCTCCATTCTCAACTTCCTCACGATCGTCACCACGACGGTTGCGGTGGTGGCGGACGGACTGGTGTTCACGAACAACCGCGTCTCGTCCCTGGGCACCACGGCGGCGACCACGATGGTCAAGATCGTGGGCACGCACGACCGGGTGGCAATCAACGACAACCTGTACGTGGGCGCGGTTCTGAACAACACCGCGGCGCTTCTGGCCCACGCTGCGCTCGTCGTCACCAACCTGGAAATGGCGCGCAACAAGGTGTTCCGTCTGAACACGGATACGGCCACGGGCGGCATCCTGATTACCACTACGTCCACGACCAACACCGGCATGGTGTACGAGAACTACATCAAGTGCGCGGACGCGGCGGGGATCATCCTGGTCACGGCGGGCTGCAAGTACGGGATGTTCCAGAACCTGGTGTCAGGTGAGGCCGATACCTCCGGCTTCGTCCTGCCGGCGCTCGACACCAACGCATAACCCTTTCAACCATCAACCCTCTACCGGCCTTCGGGCCGGGGAGGGGTTTTAAGGAGAAGCGAAGATGATGAAACCGAAGCGCGTGGCGTTCACGCCAGTCACGGGGACCACGAGCAATATTTGCGCAAGCCAAACGCCTGGCGCGGCGGGCAACCTGACGCTCAACGGCGCTCTGGCTGTGGGCGGGGTCATTCCGCAACAGACGCTGGCCTACATGGTCACAATCACCGGCGGCTCGAACGAATCTGGCAAGACGTTCCTCATCACGGGGACGGATGCCGACAACAATGCGCAGACCGAAACCGTAACCGGGCCGAACGCAACCACGGTGGTTTCGACCAAGTTCTTCCGGTCGATCACGAGCATCTACGCGAGCGCGGGGACCGCGGGCGCGATCACGGTGGGAACGCCGAACGCAACGTCTTGCGCGGTTACGCCGACGTACTGCGTTGACATGAACGCCACCTACACCGATGTAACGGTGGATGTGGGCGGCACGATCAACTTCACCATCCAGAAGTGCTCGGAACGACCGACCGCGGGGGAAACGCCGAACTGGCGCACCTTGCAGGCCGCCGGAGCGGTGGATATTGAAGTGCTGCAGACCGGCGGGATTGGCGCGGTGAGGGTGCTGATTAGCAGCTACACCAACACGGCCACGCTGGCGGCGTCGATCATCCAAAGCCGCTCGCGCTAAATGCCATCGAGCGGCCTCTACGCGTGGGCGCCAGACTTCTCGGATTTTGTAGACGAAGCCTTTGAGAGAGTCGAGATCGCCCCGGAAGGCATTACCTCGCAGCACCTGCTGTCGGCCAGGCGCTCGATCAATCTCCTGTTCGCCTCCTGGGCGAATGAGGGGGTGATGCTCTTTGCGGTCGACGAGCAAACCCAGACCCTGACCGATGGGACCTCGAGCTACCTGAATCGCAGTTTCACGGGAAGCTCGGGCGTTGGAACCTTCAATGCCGGGAACTATATCTACGTCGGCGCGACCTGGGCGACAGCGACGGCGCGCGGGCGGTTGACAGCGGTTGCCGGCACTGGCGGGGTGCCGGTGCTCTCGTACTACCCCTTGACCGGCTACAGCGATTTTGCCAGCGGGGACGCGGTGAAGGAGTACACCGGCACCGTGGACGGGGATGCGACGTGCACCGCCGGGACGCCCGCCGACATTGCCAATGGGACGCTGGCCATCCTCGAGTGCGTGCTCCGGCGCTCGAGCGTGGACACGCCGGTTGCGAAGATGAGCCGCGAGGACTATCAGGCGATCCCGAACAAGACGGACGAGGGCTTGCCTTCGCGCGTGTTCTACGACCTGAAGGCCAATACCTACACGCTCTGGCAGGTGCCGGAGAACAGCACCGACGTGTTCCGGTACTGGAGACTTCGCCGGTTGCAGGACGTGACCGGGGCATCCGAAACCCCGGATTTGCCCTACCGCGCCTACGACGCACTGGCGGCCGGGTTGGCTGCGCGCCTGGCCCTGAAATTCAACGCCGAGAAGTACAAGATGCTGAAAGCCGAGGCCGACGAAGCCTTTGCCCTCTTGAGGGAAGGCGACCGCGAGCGCGCCGACGTTTCCATGGACACCACGCAATGAAGCGGCACGCCTCTGGCCGGTATGCCCTGGGGCAATGTGCCCGGTGCGGCTTCACGGCGCCCTACAAGCAGCTCGTGGCCGACGAGTACAAGCCCGGGCTTCGCGTGCATCCGTGGTGCAAGGACGAAAAGCACCCGGCCGAGAAGCCGATCGACGCGGGCGATGCGGTGAACCTGAAGTACCCGGCGCCGGACCTTGACGACGATTCGGCCGGGAACGATGGCACCACGGTTGCCACGGCTTTGGGCTTCACGACCGGCACCTACTTCGGGAGCGGCTCATGACTGCCTGGACGTATGCAACCCTGAAAGCTGCGCTCAAGGCAGCGGTGGAGAACCAGTCCACGGACCTCGATACCAGCATCGACACGCTGATCGGCTTGGGCGAGGACCGCGTGGTGAAGGACCTGGACATCGAGCTATTCGATACCGAGACCGACATCACGATTGCGACCACGGGGCTTGTCACAAAGCCAGCGGGCTGCATCGCCATCCGGGACGCGCGCTACCTGACCTCGGCAAAGCGATTTGCGCTGGTGCAGAAAAGCCGGGAGTACGTCGACGACTACTGGCCCGATCGCACAGTGGCCGGAACGCCGAAGTTCTGGTGCGAGTACAGCACAACGCAAATCCTCGTGGTGCCTCCGCCCTCGGGCTCGACCTCGGGCAAGGCCACGATCATTGTCCGGCCGACAGGGCTTTCCAGCGCCAACACGGCGAGCTGGCTGGGCACGAACGCGCCGGACCTCCTGTACTACGCCTGCCTCACGACGGTTTCAAAGTTCGAGATCGACGCCGAGCAAGTCGGGCTGTGGGAGGGCGATTACGCAAAGACGCTCGACCGCACGAAGGTGGATCTTCGCCGGCTGATCCGCAAGGACTACGCCACGGTCACGAAAACATCCGAAGCTGAAGGGGAGCGTTAATGCCAAGCAGCTATTCGTCGCGCCTGCGACTTGAGAAACAGGCCACCGGGGAGAACACAGATAACTGGGGCGTCTTGCTCAACACGCTGATCGACCTGATCGACAGTTCGATTGCGGGCATGGCGACGGTTGCGGTGACGGGCGGGGCGTACTCGCTCACGGCGAACAACTCGGTCGCCGACGAATCGAGGATGGCGATCCTCAAGTTTACGGGTGTGCTCGCGTCGAATTCCGTGATTACAGTACCGACGCAATCGAAGCTCTACACGGTGTGGAACGCGACCTCAGGGGCCTACACGCTCACACTCAAGACGGCGGCCGGGAGTGGGGTGGCGGTAGCGCAGGGCAAGAAAGGGATGCTGCTGTGCGATGGGACGAATGTTCTGGAAGCGTTCGATTCGCTTGCTGGAAACCTCGCTATTGTTGGCACCCTCGCCGCAGGCCCCACGACGATCACGGGGGCGCTGAGTGCGACGGGAACGGTTAAGTCAAACTCCAGGACCGTCGCACTGGAACTGATTGCGGCTTCTTCGGCCTCGGCATCGGCGGTGGTTGACTTTACGACCGGCATCGACTCGACGTATGACGAGTATTTGGTCACCTTCACGGACATTGTGCCAGCCACTAACGATGCTGACCTTTTGCTCCGCGTTTCACAGGACGCCGGGTCAACGTTCAAGTCGGGTGCTACGGACTACGCCGACAGTGCTTCTTCAGTGGTGGATATTACGGGGGCTAACTACGGAAGCACAGGCAGGGCGTCGATCAGGCTAACCCAAGAGATTGACAGCGGGGGGGCAGTTTCCGGACAAGTCAGGTTCTACGGACCCTCTGGAACCGCGCTAAAAAAGAAGTTTGTTTTCTCTGTCACGGGCGATCAAGGCACTGGGGGCATCATCAGAACATCGAACGGAGGCGGGATGCTGACGCTAAACACATCAGCGATAAATGGGATTCGCTTTTTGATGTCGAGCGGCAACATCACTAGCGGAAACTTTGCTCTTTACGGAGTCAGGAAATCATGAGCCTTCACAAGATGGTTGATGGGGTTCGGGTCGAGATGTCGCGCGAGGAGGAGGCTGCACTCAAGGCCGAATGGGCGGCAAACGATCAAAAGCCCGCAGCAAAACCGCCGACGCTGGCCGACCAGATCGCGGCGCTGCCTGCCGAAGAACTCGCCAAAATCAAAGCGATGCTCGGAAGTTAAACCACCTCCACCTAGAAGAAACTCCCAATGGACATCCTCCACATCGACCCGGACCGCGCCCGCGCCGATGCGCGCGCCGGCCGCACCGAAAAGGAATGGCGGGAGGCCGAGGCCGAAGAGATCGGGTTGACTCATCGGGTCGACGCGCTTGAACGCAAGATGGTCGCAGCGTTGACGCCAATGCAGACGCGGAAGAGAAGAAGTAAAAATGGCCCTTGAGAATATCCCCATCCCCCCCGGCGCCGTCACGGTCAAGACCGATCGTGAGGCCGGCGCGCGCTGGGTGGACATGGACAAGGTGCGCTTTCACGAGGGACTACCCGAGAAGATGGGCGGCTGGCAGAAGATTCTCGCCACGCAGTTTGCCGGGAAGTGCCGAGGAATCCTCGATTGGGTGACGCTGGCCGGCACGAAGTACATCGCCATGGGCACGAGCAAGAAGCTGTACGTGGTGACGGGCGGAATTCTGTACGACATCACGCCGATTCGGGCGAGTTCGACGATCAACAACAACCCGTTTTCAATGACCAACGCAAGCGCCTTGGTGACTGTGACCGATACGGCGCACGGGGCCATTGATGGCGATTACGTGACCTACAGCGGTGCGACGGCTGCGGGCGGCATCACGATTGTTGGCGAGTACGTCATCGACTACGTGGACGCCAATACCTACACGATTACGCATTCGGCTGCGGCGACCTCTACGACAACCGGCGGCGGGGCTTCGGTGGTGGCGGCCTACCAGATCAGCATCGGGGCCGATGATTCGCTGTATGGGGCGGGATACGGTGTGGCCGGGTATGGGTTGGGAACATGGGGTACGGGCCGCACAACCTCGACGCTCCTGCTCAATGCCCGCACCTGGTCACTCGATACGTGGGGCGAGGACCTGGTGGCCTGCCCACGGGGCGGGACTCTGTACGCATGGGATGCGAGCACGGGGATCGGAACCCGTGCGGTGGCTGTCAGCGGCGCCCCCGCCACGATCAAGTTCATCATGGTCTCGGACGAGGACCGGCACCTACTCGCCTACGGGGCGCACGATGGATCGGTTGACGACCCGCTGCTCGTGCGCTGGTCGGATACCGAGAATTACGGGACCTACACGGCAACGGAAACCAATACCGCAGGCGACAAGCGGCTGGACACGGGCAACGAGATTTATTGTGCGGTGAAGGGCAAGGGCGACACGCTGGTGCTCTCCGACGCATTCGCCTGGGCGCAGACCTTTATCGGCGCGCCGTACACCTTCGGGTTCCGGCCCCTTGGCAAGATCGGCAACCTCATGGGGCCGAATGCCGCAATAGCCGAGAGTGGCCGGGTGTTCTGGATGGGGTCGGATGACTTCTACGTGTACGACGGCGCCGTCAACGTGCTGCCCTGCCCGGTGCACAACAAGGTGTTCGATGACCGGGACCTGACGCAGCGGGTGAAGGTGTACGCCGGGATCAACCGCGCGCACAACGAAATCTGGTGGCACTACTGCGCCCAGAATTCCACCGAAGTCGATCGCTACGTGATCTTCAACTTCGTCGAGAACACTTGGGCGTTCGGCACGCTCGCCCGGACCGCCTTCAATGGCGATCCTTCGGTCATCAGCGTGCCCTACGCTGCAGGGGCTGACGGGTACTTGTACTACCACGACTACGGAACGGACGCCGATGGCTCGGCCATGACGACGCGGCTTGTTTCGGGCGGCATCGAGATTGGCACGGGCGAATCCATGATGCGCGTGAAAAAGATCGTTCCCGACTTCAAGGCATTGACGGGCAATGTCTCGCTCACGCTCAAGTCCAAGCGATACCCGCACAGCACCGATGAAGTCTCGGCCACGGCGCAGACCATATCGAGTGCGACCGAGTACGTGAAGCCGCGCATCAAGGGGCGGCAAATCTCCATCACCATTGCCAGCACGGCGCTCGGCGACCACTGGCGCCTCGGGGGCTTGCGTATGGACGTGAAACCGGCGGGCAAGCGATGAAAGTGGACTTCGGCAGCTTCGGGGATCGGTACGAGCCGAGCCGCATGCAGGGGTTCCTGCGTGACTTGCAGAACGCTTTTACGCGCGTGTACGACGGTGGAAAGCTCGTCATCGGCGGGGGCTTTGCCATCGACAAGCATTTCATGTTCTCGGCGACGTGGGACCCGGGCAACGTGTTAAGCGGGGCGCAGACCACAACCACGGTGCCCGCGACGGGCGTGCGCCTGGCCGATGCGGCGCCGGTCATGGCCGGGTTCAACAAGGACTTGCAGGCGATGCAGCTCACGGCCTACGTGAGCGCCGACGATGTTATTTCGGTGGTCCTGCGCAACGGCACGGCGGGTGCGATTGACCTGGCTTCCGGGACGCTGCGCGTTTCGGCTTGGAGGTACTGACCATGGCTTGGCAACAAGTAGCAACGCAAATGCTTGGTGGACTCGCCCCGGATGTGATCCCGCGCCTGCAAGCGATCAATCCGAATTACGACTGGTCGAAGGCTATTCAGGAGTACGTTCCTGTACTGAACTCGGCCTATGGCTCGGACTGGATGGACCCTGCACGGGGATCGAGCGCGGGGCTGGTGAGTGTGCTGGTTCAGAAAGCGCAAGCCGATGGACAGAAGTGGGCTGCATCCGCTTTACCAGCGGCACGGCAAGCGCAACAGCAGCAGCAGGCGGAGATTCAACGGGCACAGAACCCGCCTGATAAGGGCTTGTTTGGTGGCCTTGGCCCGCTTGCACAACTTGCCGCGCTGATTCCCGGCCCGCAACAGCCTTTTCTTATGGCTGCAAATGCGGCAAACAGCCTGAGTCAGGGGAACTTGATCGGCGCTGGGCTGAATGCCTTTGGTGCTTACAACGGCGGTCTTGGCGGTGCATTCGATGCCGTGAAGGGTGCCCTACCAAGTTTCAACGCTGGCGCTCTTACGGATGCTCCGTACACCTACACCGTCAACGACGGGGCTTTGGGCGATACGGGTTCTTTCAACGCATCGAGCGTCGACGTAAACGATGCAGGAGGCAGCATGGACTACGACCTTGGCGACTGGCAGGACTTCGGCGGCGGATCTGGGGGTGCGCTGGTCGGTGAAAACCCATGGGGGCCGGGCACGCCGAATCCATCGGTCGATAATTTGACCGGCAACTACCGCTCGCCTTATGGGACGGAACTTGGATTGAGCCCTGGCGGCTCTCTGTCCGGCGGTACTCCATACGATCTGGCGGGCGTGCTCAACCCGGGCGAGTCCACGGGGAGCGCGTTCGCGGATTTCTCCGGCCCTGGCATGTCCAGCGGCTTTCCGTCATGGGCCAAGTCTCTGCCGGACGCGGCAAAAAAACTGCTTTTCGGAGAGAGCGGCAAGGGCGGCCTGATCGGCGGTGCGCTCAGTGGGAACATGGGCTCGATTGCCAAAACCGCGCTGATTGCCGGCGCCATCAAGGATCTGCTCTCGAACCAGAGCATCCCGCTGGCCGACGAGACGAAAGCGGCACTGCAGAAGTCGCTCGAAGCGGCCGACGCCTTCGCCACGCAGAACGCGCCGGCCCTGTCCGGGAACCAGAATGCCGCGATTGCCTACGCGCGCGACAACGCAGGGGCAGGACGGGGCGCCCTTACCGAAAGCCGCGATCTCCTGAACCGCAGCGCCGTGGGGCCGACTGCGGCCGAAGTCGATACCTACGTGAACCCGTACACCAAGGGCGCATTGCAGGAGAACCTGCACTACCTGGGCGAT
>Ga0163155_10006779_pt1 | contig 10974 bp, 7 predicted proteins | sample OliLakLV19SP4G1_FD_148611 | JGI IMG/M metagenome (GOLD analysis project Ga0163155, IMG submission 148611) | Freshwater microbial mat bacterial communities from Lake Vanda, McMurdo Dry Valleys, Antarctica - Oligotrophic Lake LV.19.SP4.G1 | ecosystem: Environmental > Aquatic > Freshwater > Lake >...
CGGGTGGCGGTGGGGGGGTGGGCTTCCGATCTTTCGGCTGCGCCAATGAGGCCGCCGCCAGTCCGCACACACCAACCATCCGAACCAACCACCCAATACGCGTGTTTGTTGCCTTGCTCATCGCAGTCGCTCCTGTACCCCGCAGAGTGCTATCGGCCTGGGTATGCCATGCCAAACGCACCAAACCGCTCGATATTTCAGCCGATGTGCCCCACCGCACACCCTGTTCGCGATACCCGCCCCACCCAGTTCATCCAAGTTCCCATGATCCTCTACGTGCTGGAACGCACCGCTGTACATTCTGGGCAGCATCGTGGAACTTGAATGCGTGATCCGTGTCTCCAGATGCAAACCTTGATATCGTCACCACGCAACGCAGATCATTGCGCGGAAGGACCATCCGAACCGCATCCTGTCGCAACCAGGGCCACCAGCCAGACGCGGGACTATTTGCGCGTCCTCACTGTGCCCGCACCCACCGCCGCGTTGCCGCTTTGCGGGGCTTGTCTCTTCGGCTTGGTTGTGCGCCGTCGAAGAACGCCGTCCTGCAAGTAGCCGACCGCTACCGCTTCGCCTTCCCCGAAACCAGGTCTTGCCCACGAAGGTGGCGCGTCATGTCGCGCATCAGTTGCTGCGAACGCGCTTGCGCCTGCGGCGTGGCAAACTTGCCCATCCCATTCCTCATGAAGTCGGCCATCTGTCCGAGTTGCCCGCTTGATGGCGCGTTGTCCGAGCGCATCATGTCTTGATCGCGCTTCGCCTGTACGCGCGCGTCCGCCAGTCGCTTCTCATCCGGAACATCTCGACCACCACCGGGCGCAAAGCCCTCCATCATCTTCATAAAGTCCACGATCGTCTTGTCCAGAAACTCGGCACGCTCCGCCTCGGGCACACCCTTGTAATCGCTTGCAAACTCGTCCCACGTATCGATCGCCAGCAGCGAGGCGTTCTTCATCATCTGCTCGCGCATATCGCCCTCGATCAACGCCGCCCACGCCGCCATGTCCACCGAATCGCTCGACGACATCTTTGAGAACCGCTCGATCAGCTCCTTCAGCAGTTCACGCCGCTTGGCAATCGGCAGGCTGTTGAAATCATCCGTCAGCAGCGTGTATTCCATCAGGTCGTCCATCGGCGCGGTCGCATAGTCCGGCTGGGGCATCGGGCGCAGCAACAGAAACAACCCCAGCCCACCCCCGATCACGAGCACGCCGAGCACCGACCACGCCGCACGCCTGTGCGTGCCGCACCACCGAGTCACGCGGTTGTCCCTCACCACACGCGGCACAAAGAGTTTGGCCGCACGAACCTTGGCCTGATCGCCCGCCGCCTTGGCCGGAATATCAAGCCCCTCCAACAGTGAGCCGCTTCCCGTTGTCGAATCCATCGTGCTCGTCGTCATTTTCGCCTCGCCATTTCTCGTGCTTACCGACACCCCGGCAACCTCAACCCGCCAAACCTCGCGATATCGCACAGCAGTTCGGCCCACACCTGGTCCACCCGTGCTGTCTGGTTCTGATACTTCGTCAGATCGGTCGCCCAGTCCGCGCGCCAGTCTCCAAAGTACACCGCGTTTCTGGGCGGCCCGCCCCGACGCTGCTTGTGCCAGTCGTCATTGTCGATCAACACCGGCAGATCCTTCCATCGCGGCAGCTCATACGCTTTCGTTACCGCCACCGCGCGCGCCTCAACCGGGATCGTCAGAAACTCAACACCCAGCATCAGGGCGCCGGCAAAGTACTCATAACTGATCCCGCTCGATCTCCACAGCGGCTCGAAGTTGCTGACCGCATCCTTCCCCACCAAATCGCTCGGACACTTGAACGCATCCGACACATTGATAAACAATGACGCCGGGTTGTTCGGATCTTCACGCACCGGCGTCGGTGCCGAGAGGTAGGTCGAGAGAATGTCAAGCAGCGATGGATCACTCGGGTTGGTGTTCGGATCATGGAACGGCCGCACCAGGGGCAGCACATCCTTCGAGTCATTCATGTAGGTGGCGATTCCCTGTCCGATCGAGCGCAGGTTCGCCAGGCACTTCACCCGGCGCGAAGTCTCACGCGCGCTCCCCAGCGCAGGGAGCGTGATGCCCACCAGAATAATGATGATCGCCACCACCACCAGAAGCTCAATGAGCGTGAACGCGCGAGGACTTCTTGCCACTGCTCGCGCATTCGGCATCCACCCATCCACACCCAACCACCTTCGATAACCTCGCCTGCTCATGCACCCTTCTTTCACACCAAGCCTACACGCGCATCCGAACCACGGGCACCCACTCCCGCCCCCACACACGACTTCGCACCAAGATCCCCACCAGACGCAGCAACCCACTCATATTGATAGGATAATATTCGGGTCTTTGCCCCGACTTGCTTGAACGAACAGTCGCTGTTGTAGTTCCGAAGCTCCAAACCGGTTGCGGACCACTCGTCCGATCAGATCGATTGTTCGGTCGCCATGGCCGCCAGGCGGGTCAGCCGCCGCGCCAGTTCGTGGTTCATCGTGTGCCCAGACCGCCTTCCCACAATACGCCCGACAATCCGATGCCCGCACAACGACAGGTCGCCCATCATATCCAGCAGCTTGTGCCGCGCGGGCTCATTCGCCAACCGGTACGCATTCTCAACCGGGCCGTGCGGGCCGATCACCAGCATCTCTCGGGGCGTGAGGTGCTTGAACATCCCCATGCTCCGTGCCGCTTCCGCCTCCTCAAGCAGGCTGAACGTTCGCGCCGGCGCAACCTCGCGCCCATACTCCGCACGCGATTCTGCTGTCGCGATCAGCGGCAGCGCGATCGACGCGCTCTGCGCTGGCACGCGCCTCATGGCCTCATCCCGCATCGCCACAATCGGAAAGCACGAAAAATCAAAGTGGTAACTGTAAATCGTCGCAGGACCACGCCCCTCAATCGCCGCCGCCAGTTCTGATGCCGAAAGCGGCAGAGCTTCAAGCTCCGCCCCGCCCTCGATGATCTTGATCGGATCGCGCACCACCACGGTCGTGGGTGCCCGCTCCGCATCCTCCGAACCATCGCCCGCCATGCCCGCATCCGCCAGCGCATCCACAAACAGCTTCGCCGATCCATCCCCGATCGGCAGTTCCGGCCCATCCACATCGATCACCGCATCACCGATCCCTAACCCCACGAGTGCCGAGAGCAGGTGTTCCACTGTCTGCAAGGTCGGGCCGCTTCCATCCGCCGCCAGTACCGTCCGCCGCGCTTCCCCTTGCACGTTCTCCACCCGCGCCGCAATCAGCCTCTGGCCATCCACGCCCGCAAGATCCACGCGCCTGAAAAACACGCCCCGCATCCCATCGCCAAGCCCCATCCGAATCGTCACGCCCACCGGCACACCAGTGAACAACGAAAGACCAGAGATGGTGCCGCTCGTGCCAACAGCCATAGGGCCGACAGAATAGCACACATTCGCCGAAGAGCCCCGAGCGCACGCTCGGAAAGCAGGGCAAACGCACGATCTGCGGCAGAGCCAACATGGGCGAGCGGCCGAGTTGCGACGTAAAGAGCAAGACAAAGCGGACGAGTGGCCTTTCGCCGCGAAGTTTCGGTTTGCAGGCCTGATCCTGCCCTATGCCACTTCGCCACTTCTTCACAGGCCAGGCATTCGCGCTCTATCCATCACCCAGCACGCCCATCCGCCTTTGCAATCCCTCCGCACCCTCCACGTTGTCACCCAGCCGAATGCTCCTCACCACCCGCGCCGGGCTTCCCGCGCACACATGCCGCGCGGGCAGGTCGCTTGTCAGCACGCTCGACCGTGCCCCGACCACCACATTCTCGGCGATCGTCACGCCCGGCGCCACAAACACATCCTCACCCAGCATCACCCCGTCACCCAGCGTGATCGGCGCGGTCGTCAGCGGCTGCGTCGGGTTTTCAAAGTCATGCGATGCGGCACACAAAAACGAATACTTTCCCACGCGCGACTGTGCGCCGATCGTGATCCGCACCACGTTGTAGATATCCGCCAATCCCTCCACCCGCGAGCCCTCACGCATCGTGAGGTTCGCTGGCAACCACACCCGCGCCGTCGCATCGATCCGCGCGGTCGCGTGCATCTCCGCACCCATCACGCGATACACAACATTCCGCCAGGCCCCGGCCCACCCCGGCGACGGCCAAACCAGCACCCTATACACCCCCGCCCACACCACACGCCCAACCCGATTGGCCAGCGAGTGCGGCGAGTCTTGCTCTGGCTTTGCGATTGGGTGCATGAGGTTCTTTCGCCCGCTCTGCCTCGGCACACCCCGAATCATCCAACACCGCTGCCGACTTCACTTCAACCCCCGCTCCATCACATCACAAAACGCCCCGCACAGCGTCGGCTTGCTCAGCCCCGTCTCCACGACGTGCCGCGCTCGGTCGCCCATCGCGCCCAGCTTCTCCTCCGGGGCATCGAGCACTTCCTGAATCACCCGCGTCGCGGCCTCAACATCGCCATGCGGAATGTGCCACCCGATCGGGCTTCGCTGCTTCTGCCCTTCCTGTCCGCGCTCGCCCGACACGAGGTCCGACACATGACACGGATCGGGCGCGAGCAGAATGATCGGGCGCGCCACCGCCATTGCACCATAGATCTTGCATGGGTGGATCGTCCCGACCGACTCATTCCCCACGGAAACCAGGTGCGCATCCGCCGCGCTGAGTGAATAGCGGAGCGTGCTCATCGGCTGATACGGCAGGCTCACCATGTTCGTCAGCCCATACTCCTCGATCGTCGCTTCAACTTCCTTCTTGCGCACACCATCGCCGATAAACAAAAACGCCGCCCGTGGATGATCCTTGAACCGCACCGCCGCTTTCAAAAACGTCTCCAGCGGCAGCGCAATCCCATGATTCCCGCTGTACATGAACACGCGCTTTCCATCCAGCTTGTGCTGATGCCTGAACGTGTTGTCCGCGTGCGCGACCGGCTCCACCGAATCCTCATGCGGCCACGGCGGCAAGACCGCCATCTTCGCCGTGACTTCCAGCTTGTCGTTCATCGTCTTCGCCATGAACTTGTCAAGCACCACCACATCGCTCGCACGCTTGAGGATCATCCGATTGAACATATTCATCAACTTCGCCGGCATCGAATCGGGCCTGATCTTTCCCAGGCTGATGAGCTGGTCGGGGTTGATGTCCATCACCCAGAACTTGATCGGCACGCGCCCGAGCCGCAGCACGCGAATCACCATCGCCGCCACGATGCACATCGGCGGGCTGGTGCTGACCAGGATCGCACCGCTCTTGCCGCGCGAGCCCGAAAGACCGCGCGTGAAGACCCCGTGCCAGATTGTTTGCACCATGAACAATACCGCCGCGAGAATCCGCAGCGCAAACTTCTTCTTCCCAAAGCTCGACAGCGGCAGTCGCACCACTTCAACACCGTCGATCACCTCGCGCGGCGCGTACCTGATCTTCGAGTCGTTGTACCCGCGCGCCGAGGTCAGCACCACCACGCGCCACCCGCGCCGCACCATCTCCGCCGCCGCATCCGCCATGTGCTGCCCGACCGAAGCCGGATCCGGCACGTAGACCTGCGACAGAATCAGAATGGTTCGCTTCGACTGACGCATGGGTCTTCCTGATGAGCCGCTTCATTCCACCAACACCCTCGGCATTGCACAATGCCAAGCAAGGTGAAGAGGTTACGCGCCCCTGATCCCCAAGCATCGGGCGGACTTCCTCGGGCCACCAATGCCCATTCAAGAAAGGCGGCGCTGGGCGTTCCCCATTATGAGGGGGAACGTTGATTCCGATCGTTCACCTGTTCAGGGGATTGCCCGAGTGCATATCTTTCGTGTAGTCTTGTCTGTTTGAGTTGTGTACGGATTGCACGCACGAACGCGCACTGCGGGAGGTTCTCATGCTTCGACGTTCATCGGTCATCGCCGTCCTCTGGACCTTCGCGACCGTCATCGCTCCGGCCGCGGCCCAACCCAGCAACAACACGTGCGCGAACGCGATCGTGCTTGCGCTAAGCGTTGAACGACCGGGCAACAACTTCAACGCAACGCCCGACATCGCGGCCTCAGGATGTTCGGTGGGCGACTCGGCGGATGTCTGGTTCGCCTTCACCGCAACCACAACCGGCACGCACACGATCGATACCTTCGGAAGTCAACTCGATACCACGCTTGCCGCGTACACGGCCTGCGGCGGCGCACAGCTCGCCTGCAACGACGACGAGTCGTTTCCGGATCTTGTTTCTTCGTTGATCAGTCTTGAACTCAACGCCGGGCAATCGATCCGCCTCCGAGTTGCCGGCTTCAACGATGAAGAAGGCTTCTTCGTCATCACCGTCTTCCCACCTGCAACACTCTCAACCGGCGCGTGCTGCGCGGCCACCATGTGCGCGGTGCTCCCCGCTACGCAGTGCATTCAGCCCGGCAGCCTGTTCGTCGGAGCAAACACCGTCTGCAACGCACCCGGCAACTTCACCTCACCATGCTGCAAAGCCGACATCAACCAGAATGGTTCGGTCACACTCCAGGATATCTTCGACTACCTGACCCTCTTCTTTTCAGAGAGCCCCGCAGCGGATATCAACTCCAGCGGATCGATCACGGTGCAGGATATCTTTGATTTTCTGACCGCGTATTTCGGCGGGTGCTAACGCTTCCACCCGCAAGCCGACGCATCATGAGCACCCCGCAGCGAAGTAGGCCGCGAGGAAGTCGAAGATGTCTTGCACGGAGTTGGTGCCGCTGTCGTTGGAGTCGGCGCAGGGGCTGTTTGCGAAGTAGCCGGCTAGGAAATCGAAGATGTCCTGAACTGTTGCAGGCGCGCCGGACCTGTTGTAGTCGCCGCGGCAGCAGGGCACGGTGGCGGAGATTGGTGCGCAGGCCGAGCCATCGCCCGAATAGACGCGGCCAGTGCCGGTGCAGGCGGCGACGGTGGTGATGGAGCAGTTGGAGCCGCAGCAACAGGCACCGCGGTCGATACGTGAGATGTTGAGCACAAAGCCGCCAGCCTGAGCAGTTGAGAAGGTGCCGAGCAAGACCTTGATGTTCTGGCCAGGCGTGAGCGTGAGTGTCATCAGGGAACTATTTGGCGGGCTGATGCCGCTGTCGTCGTCGCAGCCGAGGAGGGTGCCGCCGCAGGTGGTGTATGCGCCGATCTTGGTGTCGAGCTGCGCACTGCCCTGGGTATCGAACTGATACGCGCCACCATCAGGGTCGGCGGTGAAGTCGAACCAGACCCCGCGCTGAACCCCGCAGGGAGGAGCTGTTTCTTCAGGGTCAGAGACCGCCAAGCTGTTGTCGCCGAAGGCTGCGGGCTGGCCAAGCGTGACCGTGATGGCCGAAAGACAGGTGTCGTTGGATGGCGCCTGCGGACAAGGATTCGGCAGACACGTCGTTCCGATACCTCTAAAGCCGCCGATGAATCCGCAGGTGCCGTTCGGCACCACGGTGCATGTCCCGGTCGAGGTGTTGCAGCACGCACCGGTGCCGCAGGGAATCGCCCCGCAGACAGACCCATCGCCCTGATACGTGAACACGCACGAGCTGGATGGGGCGATGGAACAACTGCCGGTGCTGTTGTCGCAACACGCACCGCTCGTGACGCGGCCGATGTTGAGCACAAAGCCGCCAGCCTGAGCAGTTGAGAAGGTGCCGAGCAAGACCTTGATGTTCTGACTCGCGCCGAGCGTGAGCCTCATGAGCGAACTGGCCGGCGGGCTGATGCCGCTGTCGTCGTCGCAGCCGAGGAGGGTGCCGCCGCAGGTGGTGTATGCGCCGATCTTGGTGTCGAGCTGCGCGCTGCCCTGGGTATCGAACTGGTACACGCCACCATCAGGGGCGGCGGTGAAGTCGAACCAGACCCCACGCTGAACCCCGCAGGCTGGAGCTGTTTCATCGGGGCTAGAGACCGCCAAGCTGTTGTCGCCGAATGCTGCGGGCTGGCCAAGCGTGACCGTGATGGCCGAAAGACAGATGTCGTTGGTGGGGGCCGGCGTGCAGGGGTTGGGAGAACAGACGGACCCATCGCCCTGATACCACGCGGCGTTTCCGCAAGTACCGCTGACAACCAGGACACATTGCCCGGGCGGGGTCGAGGGAATGCAGCAGGCGCCTGGCAGCGGGCAGGGATTCGGCGTGCACACGGTACCATCGCCCCGGTAGCCGCCGATGTGCGTGCATGTGCCGGTGGCGACGAGCGTACACACCGCACTGGAGCCATCGCAGCACGCGCCCTGCGGCGCGATTGATACGGTCAGCGTGAAGCCGTCCCCCACGAACACTTGGTCGTCGTGGCCGACGCGAATCACGACCAGCGTACCAGCCATAAGTGTGCCCGAGTCGAACTGGGATCGGTTCCCGCACGCATTGTCGTTGCACGCTGTGCCGAATGCGCCAGCATAGTTTTCTGGCCGCGCAGGACAACCCGTGTGGATCGAGAGCGTAGTGTCGATGTTGTTCACGCTCGAGCAGGTTGAGAACCGGTACGAGGCCGTGACCGCGGGCGTGAAGTAAAAGTAAACGTCCTGATCATCGACGCCGCAGCCGCTGCTGGCACTGAAATCGGGAGAACTACCGAAGAAGTTGTCGGTGACAGTTCCGCCCACGCCGGGGATGGTGTTCGCCGCCTGGTTGTCGCCACAGGTGTTGTTGGCAGTTTGGGCAAGAGCACCCGCCGCGCCGAGAAGAACACCGGCCATACAGAGACTGAGTGACCGCCATTGATGCAAACGCATGTGAGGTTCCTGTAAAGTGAAAGGGCATCACCGCACGCGCATACATGGAGCACCGGTTCGATTTTTCAGTCTACTGGACTGGGCAGGTGAACACAAGGACTTCCGATGCAACACCTGAATAAAAAGCTGACATCGAATGCGCTCTTGACGCAACACGCACGCCGAATCAGGGACATCCGGCGAAATACGCCGTCAGGTAATCAAAGATGTCCTGCAAGGTCGGATCACCGTCGCCGTTGACATCGGCGGCGCATCGTGCGACCACAGGCCCGTTCGTGATGTCGAGGGCTCGTTCGATCGCGCGCGGTTCGGCGGCGATCCGGAAGGCGAGATCTGGCCCGACATTGCGCCAGCGAACCGGCGCGGGCGGCACGAACGACTGTGAAGTGAAGCCATGACGCGCACACGTTTCGCAGCGGCCACCAATCGCGAAGTACGTACGCGCGTTCTGGCTCCCTGTGCGATCGGCACCGGCGCTCAGCCACCAGGTTTGGTTGCCGGGCAGCGTGAGGTTGAGGTCGCCGAAGCGCAGGATGTAGCCCCGACGCTCAAGGCCGCCGATGACGAGTGTCTCGTTGGTGGGGATCACCTCCGGGTTGGTGAGCGTCACAAACTGTGTGCCGGGCTTGCGGCAGTCGTTGCGGTAAATCTCGACAAACCCGCGGATCGGGTTGCAGCTTGACCACACCCACGCATCGATCAGGCACAATCGCTCATCGTCGCAAGGCTTGATGACAAAGTCATCCGCACCGCGCGGCCGCTGCGAAGGGCTGAGGTTTTCGCTGAGAATGCCGCCGCCCGCGGCACCGAGCAGCGCGGGGCCGTTGTCCCAGATGATCGGACACGCAACACCGTGGAAGTTGTACGCCATGTTCACACAGCCGATGCAGCACTCATCGAGTTGCGCCCACGCATCGAAACTGGATGGATAGCAAGCCACACCGCTTCCACCGTAACCAAGACCATCGGCCTTCACCGGCGGCGAGCCAACGACCGGCCCGGGCGCAACAGCCCACGATGAGAGGTCGTTCGCTGTGCATGTGCCCAAACCCATGAGCGACCACCAATACGTGCGGCCGCCCTCAAGCCAGAGCTGAGTCTCCTCTTCGCAGAAGTCGAAGTCGTAGCGGACAAGGAAGAAGCCGTCGGCGTTTGGCCCGGCCAGCTCAGTCGAGACCAGCGTCTCAAAGGTGCGGATTGGTGTCCCCGAGGGGCGGCCATTGCAATCCTCGAAGAGTTCCAGCCGCGCTTTGCGCAGCGGGGCGATCAGGTCGGTGAGCATGAAGCCCTGGAAATCGAAGATGCGGTGCATGCGGCCGGGGCAGAGGTAGAAATCATCCGCCACCTTCGCGCCACCGCCGCTGTCGCGCGCGCCTCCGCCGAGGTGCGAGAGCTGGCCATCAATGCTGCTGATGTTGGCGGCGACGGGTCCCGAGTCCCAAAGGCACTGGCAGATGTCGGGGATGGTGTCGCGGTTGCAGTCGTTGGCGAGCACACGGACGACGGCCTGACAGGTGGAGACGCGGTTGTTGCAGTCGGTGACGGTGAGCGTGACGACGGTGTCGCCGACGGGGAATGGACCAGCGTTGTCGATCAAGAGTGTGACCGCGCAGGACTGGGTGGCGGCGAATGACCCGTTGTCAATCTGCTGGGCGGTGACGGTGCGAGAGATGCAGCTGAGTCTCGAATCTAGGACAATGTTCCGGCACTTGGCAACGGGCGGGCACGGATTCGGCGTGCACGTTGATGTAAGCAGGACGCGGCCGGCGCAGGTGTTCTGCGGTTGGACCATGCACGCGCCGGTGGCAGGATCGCAGCAGGCCGCCGGGCACGGGTTGGGGTCACAGACCGTGCCATTGCCGCGGTAGTCGAATGAGCTACAGCCGAAGGGTGCGGTGATGCGGCACTGGGTGAAAAAGGAGTTGCAGCAGGCGCCGCGAGGGCACGGATTGGGTGTGCACACGACGCCGGAGAAGAAAATAATGCCGTTGCTGGAGTCGCATTGGAACCGCGGCTTGAACTCGCATGAGCCGGAGTTGAGATTGCAGCAGGCGCCGGGACACGGGCTGGGGGAACAGGTACCGGCGATGAAGGTGCCGTTGCAGGCGTCTTGGGCCACGAAGGTGCACTGGCCCCCGAGGTCACAGCACGCGCCCGGGCAGGGGTTGGGCGTGCAGGCCGTGCCCGGCGACAGCAGGGTTCCGCCGCTACTGTTGCAGTTGATAGCCGAACTCAATCGGCAGACCGACGTGGTGGGATCACA
>Ga0163155_10006789_pt1 | contig 10959 bp, 16 predicted proteins | sample OliLakLV19SP4G1_FD_148611 | JGI IMG/M metagenome (GOLD analysis project Ga0163155, IMG submission 148611) | Freshwater microbial mat bacterial communities from Lake Vanda, McMurdo Dry Valleys, Antarctica - Oligotrophic Lake LV.19.SP4.G1 | ecosystem: Environmental > Aquatic > Freshwater > Lake >...
GGATATGGCCTTAGAAACACAACACGTATGGCTATCGCTCCCACTACTTCATCTTCCTTTATTTTAGGTCAGGTTTCTCCAAGTATAGAACCAATGACTTCTAATTATTATATTAAAGATTTACAAAAGGGTAAGTTTGTCTATAAAAACCCATCATTAAAGAAGGTATTAAAGACATATGATAAAGATAATGACGAAACTTGGCTGTCAATTCTACAAAAAGACGGTAGTGTTCAACACCTAGAATTTCTTAGTAAGCACGATAAAGATGTATTTAAAACATTCGGAGAGATATCACAGATGGAGATAATAGTACAGGCTGCACAACGTCAACAGTGGATTGACCAGGGGCAGTCACTAAATATTAGTATTCATCCTGACACTCCACCTAAATATATTAATGAACTAATGCTTAAAGCTCACGAACTAGGCATTAAGAGTCTTTATTATCAAAGAAGTAGTTCGCTCTCACAGGAGCTTGGTAGAAAATTATTAGAGTGCAAATCCTGCGAGTCGTAGAATTGTCACGGTCAAAAAAAATCCACTTGACTTTTCTCCACAGTCTGCTATACTATAGTACTGCTCTACATTTTATAAGGAATCAACCTTGAGCCGCAAAAATAAAGCCACAACAGATGTTTATTCTAAGCCAAAATGGCAGCCCCGTAAGATTACAGCTAAAAATAACCACCAACAAGAATATATAGATAGTGTAAGAAAAAATATCATAACCTTTGCAGAAGGTGCGGCTGGAACTGGTAAAACATCATTAGCAATTGGCTTGGCTGTAGAAGCTTTTAATTTTCATCTAGTAGACAAAATAATTATTACTAGACCTATTCTAGACGCTTCTGACGGTGGTTCGCTAGGTGCCCTACCTGGAACCGCCGAAGAAAAACTACATCCCTATATAATTCCCGTCTTAGATGAACTTAATTACTATATGACCTTTGAGGAAATAAGAAAACTAAGACTATCTCAAGCTATCGAGATTATCCCCCTAGAACTAATGCGGGGGCGTAATTTTCACAACACCTTTCTAGTAGCCGACGAAATGCAGAACGCTACTAAAAAACAATTACGCCTATTACTTACTAGATTTGGTCAAAATTCTCGCGTGGTAGTTAATGGAGATTCTACTCAAAGTGACCTGCCACAACATAAGCAAGGTGCCCTAGTGGAATGTATGTGGGACTTGGAAGATTTATCTAATATTGGCCTTATTGAGTTTGATAGACATGACATTATAAGACATCCTCTTTTGATAGAAATAATTGGAAAATGGGAACAGAATGACATACGAAGGGCCAAAGAAGAAGAAGAAAAGGGAACGCTTGGTATTAGTCTTAAACGCTGACTATAGACCACTTTGTATTATTGGCTGGCAACGTGCTATTACTCTCGAATATAAACATAGAGAAAATAAGCATAGTGGCCTGGAAGTTGTGGAATACTATCAAAATGATTTCATTCGTGGAGTCAATCACATCTATCCTATTCCTGCTGTTATGCGTAGTCATAAATATGTAAGGTCCAAGAAAGAAATCCCACCATTTTCTCGCAAGAATGTTTACATGAGGGATAATTGTAGCTGTATGTACTGTGGTAATCAATTTACTCCAGATAAACTAACTTATGACCACGTTAAACCTCGCTCAAAGGGTGGTAAGACTGAGTGGACCAATATCGTTACTTCTTGTATATCTTGCAATTATCATAAGGGAAATAAAACACCAGAACAAGCCCATATGAAATTACTAAAGAAGCCAATAATTCCTACGACTAATTGTACTGTACACATATCACCATGGTCACAAATTCCAAACGAATGGAGAATTTATATAAATGCCAAAGTATAATTTTATATGTCCAAACTGCAATACTGAGATAGACAAGTTCTTCTCAATTAAGGATTATCACTATCCATTATGTGTAGAGTGCAATCATCTTACAGTTAGGGACTATACTACCATTCGAGTTAGTGGTCATGTGCAAGGCTCTATGTCTCTAGGTAGTCTGGCCGAAGCAAATACTAAGAAATTAGGAAAAGAAGGAGCGGCTACTATTAGTAAACAGCAAAACGACTATATAGCCCCTAATAAAACCGTTGATGACTATCTTAAGATACCAGAAAAGAAAAATAGAAAATTAAATAGAAAAGGAAGGAAATCCGATGGACAAAAACGAGGATAATAAGAATGAGAATTTAACCCCTCAAGATATTCCACACCGTGCCCATATTCTTTTGAAGTATGAGTATGGTTCCATTAAGGAAAATAAGGCTAGAATAGAATATCCAATGACTTCAAAGATTTACGTCTTGGAAGCTAATTCTAAAGAGGAAATTCAAACTAAACTAGATACAATAAGATGTTTTTTAACCAATCTTTGTAAAATAGATTCACTGGAAGGAAACTAAATGATGACACAATATACAATTAGGGGAAAGCAATCATCAATAGACAAGGTTGGAAATCCCCTAACTACTGATAGTAAACTAACTTACGCTAAGTCTTATCCAAATGATACTTATTATATTCGCTCTAATAATATTGGCCGACTACTAAATCCACAGGGCGACTACGGCGATGATAAACGTCCACAAGATGTAACTGCTGGCGTAGAACCACATTTTAAGAAGGTTAACGCGAAGGTATTTGAATACTATCTAGCATTTTTACGAACACGTAATGAATTATATTTAAATAATGCCGAAAGAGAAAGCGAGCAATCCTAATATGAATGATAAAACAAAATTCCTAATTCTAAAACTTCTAGCCGATAAGAAAACCTTGACAGAAATCGCCGAAGAGGCTAAACTAAGTAGTAAGGAAGTGGATGACTGGATTAAGTCCGAAGGTAAGAAGATAGCGTCTGCAATAGATAAGTTTCTAACCACTAAGGAAAAGGCCACAACCAAACAGCCACATAAGTTAGATAGATTTATTGGTAAAAATAAAGTAGCCTTTATTAGTCAGGCTACCTCGGAAGCTGGCGATGCAAGTCTCAGGAATAAGAAAAAACCAGAAAATAAATCTTATCTACGACCTCTAACTGGAGAATAGTTTGAGTAAGCAAACAGATAAAAGTCGCTATCCCTCAAGATATAGTCCTGGTAAATTCATTACTGAGGCCCAATATATTCTGGAGCTGGTCTGTGAGAAGAAGGCAAAAGTAGATAAGAAAGAGCTACCTATTCATTTCTGGGACTTGCCAGAGTGGCAGGCATTTTTTAAGATGCAATTAAGAAGAGTTCACACCCTACTAAAAAAGTATGATATGAAGGCTATCTTGGCGGCTATTAATAAATGTTGGAAGCTTTATTCAATCCTACCAGCTTGGTTTGAGCAGAAGGTGAAGGAAGAACAGTCTGTATTGGAAAAGATGCCCATTATTGACAGTTTTGAACCAATTAATCGTAATATTGAAAAAACAGGAGCAGATAGAGTAGTACCAACAAACATCAAAGATAAGATAATGGGACTTGATGACTAGTATGACTACCATTGTAAATCTTCGTAAGAAAATCAACCTATAATATCTTACAAGTAGGCGGTGGATTGAAACGTGGATTGAAACTTAATAAGCTAGATGGTAAAGAATTAATAGAAGATAGAAATAGAAAGATGGACCAATGGCGAAAAAGCTCAAAGATACAGATACGGTTATAACCGAAGAAAAAACATCAATGTTCTTAGATGCGGCGACATTCTTAAATCGCCCCCAAGTAATCATACCATTTTCGCCAACTTTTGATATGTTATTAGGAGGGGGAATACCAGAGGGGTCATTCTGCATATTTAGTGGTCCACCAAAGTTTGGTAAGACAGTAAGTGCCCTTAGTTTTTCATCTAATGCTCAAAAGCCAGAGTATCAGGGTACATTAGATGAGCCTCGAAAAGTAGTTTATGTCAATATTGAACATCGTCTTAAACCTAGAGATTTACATGGTATTAATGGACTAGATACGAGCCGCCTAGAGATTATCGAATCAAAAGCTGGAGAAATCCTATCCGCCGAGCAATATTTAACTAAGAGTGAAGAAGCACTTAATACCTATCCTGGCTGTATCCTAATTATAGACTCTTTCTCTCAACTATGTTCAAGTGCAGAGCAAAGTGAAGGTATGGAGAAGCTATTTCGAGCCGACGTTCCCAAGATGTTGAGTAAGTTCTGTCGAAGGAATTGTTCAACAATAGCTATTAATAAGTGTGTTGTTATTGGTATTACTCATCAGATGGCCAATCCAACTGGCTATGGAGTGCCCTGGTCAGAAAAATCTGGCGAAAGCCTTAAGTATCAGGTTGATGTAAAAATAGTAACTCGCAAGAGAGAATTCTGGAAATTAACCGATGATAGTGCCCCCATTGGACAAATAGTAGACTGGACTTGCGAATCTTCCGCAATAGGTGCCCCAGGACAGAAGAGTCAATCTTATATAAGGTATGGATATGGAGTCGATAGGGAAATGGAACTACTAGCTATTGCTGTCGATACTGGTCTTATTAAGCGTGGTGGAGCGTGGTACACATTTGAGTTCGTAAAAGGTGAACAAAAGCCTAAATTTCAAGGAATGGAAAATAGCCGTAACGCCTTACTAGATAAGGAGTTGTTTAATGTTTTGCAAAAGGAAATTAATATGTTGTTGGGGCTGAAATACTAGTGAAAATTACCAAATTCCACAATAGATGAAGTAGTTACTAGCAGTTGACTACTATAACCCATGAGGAACATCAAAAGGTGGACAGATATTTTAAGGATATTTATAATGAATAAAATAGAACTTACATCTGGTGGATTGGCTATGTGGAAGTATAAATATAATGAGAAGTTATGGGCGGCATGTTGTCCACCAGATACTCACACTATTACACTCTGTCATATATTAGAAAAGGGAGCTGAAATATTAGCCCTTATCCATATAGATGATTTTATAGATAGTGGTAATTGGATACCTATAACTAAAGAACAGTATGCAGTAATGAATGGTCCAAAATCTAGAATTACTACACGTACAGATATGAAATTTGGTCTAGGTCTTGGTCTATAGATACTATTAACTTCTATAAAGATAATAAGGAATTTATTGATAAACTATAAACTATGAAGTTCATTGACCTCGACCATAAAGACCACCTAATCCCCCTCGGCCATATTAAGGAAAGAATAGGCTCTAATTATCACACTAAAGCCCGCCTACTACTCAGAGAAACCTATCCGACCCTCCAGTTTATAGAAGAATTAGACCTACCACTAAGAAAAGGAGAAAATATCCGCCTCGACTTTTTCATTCCATCTAAGAAGCTGGCCATAGAAGTACAGGGTGAGCAACATTTTACCTATTCATCCCACTTCCATAAAACCCCCTATAATTTTCTTGTTGCTAAAAAGAGAGACGATGAAAAACAAGAACTACTTGAACTTAACAATATCACCCTAATCCTTTTTAATTATAATGAGACAATAGATGAGTGGCGAACAAAAATCAGCTAATGAAAAAGCAAAAGATGTTAATGCTTATTTGGATAGATTTGAATTTGATAATAAAATCGTTCCAATTCAGCGTCCAGAGGACGAGTCTGAAATATCTAAAATTATTAACCTATCACCTGACCTAATAAATAAACTTACCCCAGACCAATGTTGGGAATATGCCATTAGACTATCTCAATATGCTAGTTATATACAGAGAATGATGAATAAGGAAAAGACTACTGAAAAGTGGGCAAATGGTGCTATTTACGATTCGGCAGCTAAAGAGTTTGACCAATATAAGTTTATGAGCGAAGATGCTAAAATTGCCATTATTGCCGAAACTAATAACTATGTGGCTGAATTACTAAGAATTAAAAGAGCTTCTATATTGAAGATAAGTCGAATTGAATATTTTAGTCATGCTCTAAAGGACCAAGCCAATTTATTTATAATGATTAAGAAAAATAAGGAGAGAATAGATGTCTAGTAAAGATGGGGAAGTAAAACCTACTGAAACTGAAGAGGTAACAAAATTGAATGAAGTATCTAATAAGTTGGATATGTTGATTGGGGCAATAGGTAATTTAGTGACCGTATTGAAACCTAAGCCAAAAAAAACTGCTCTAGATTATGATGGTGGTGAGGATGGAGTTTTAGTAGTTCCAAGTCCCCCAAAACGTAAATATGTTAAAAATAAGAAAGAAGTAGTAGTCGCTCCAACTAAGACTAGGCGAACCCCTATCTTTACTGGTAATAAGTTTAGTGAAATGTCAGAATTCGACCAGTGTAAAGAAGATACTAAAATAGATAAAAAGTTGAATAAAGGAAAGACAGCCCGCAAGAAGAGAGGTAGGGGTGAGATAAGAAATAGTAATGTGGAAGTAGAATGTAAGAAATGTGGAAAAGTATCTACGCAGAATAGTAATTATATAGTTCTTAGTGATTTTGTATGCGATAATTGTATTAGGAGTTAAGATGATTTTGATTGATAGGGTGGCTGAAAAAGGTATCATAGCTGGAATATTACAGCATGGGCAAGGTTGCTTTCTAGATATTGCCGATATGATTAGTGAGAGGACTTTTACAGATGATTTACTAGGGGCGACTTATAAGGTTTTTAAGAATATTCTAGAAGATAATGTTAGAATAGACATTCCTCTAATATATTCAACGGCAAAAACTCTCAATTTACATACAGTTATAACTCCAAATACAGTGCAGGATATTAAACTACTATATGCTACTGCGGTTAGTGAGCCAACAGTTCGTAAGTTAGCCGCTAAAATTCGTAAGCTAGAGGTCGCCCGACTATTATGCTCTCAATTAGATTCGGCAAAGGAAAAACTATATGAGGTTAGGGGTGACGAAAAGATAAGTGAAATTCTAGCTATTCCAGAAGGAGTTATCTTTAATTTTAGTAGTCTTATTAATCAGGATGATGAGAAGCCTAAACTATTGGGAACTGGAATTGATGCGTTCATTCAGGATAAAATCGACAATCCTGTTGATATCATTGGTATAGATTCTGGTTATCCAGCCTATAATAAGGCTATTGGTGGTGGTTTTCGTCCAGGTATCAGTGTCGTTGCCGCTAGGTTAAAAATAGGTAAATCTTCATTAGCTATTAATACTGGTCTAAACGTCTCAAAAAACACCATACCCGTTCTTGGTCTAGATACGGAAATGTCTATTGAAGAACAAAAGATGAGAATTTTAGCCTGTATTAGTGGTGTAGAAATCAATAAGATTGAAACTGGACAGTTTGCTAATAATTCCAAGGAAAAAATACAAGTTCTCAATGCTGGTAAATTACTAAAACAGATTCCTTATTCTTTTAAGACTGTGGCTGGATATACTTTTGAGGACCAATTAGCGATGATGCGACGTTGGATAACTAAAGAAGTGGGTCTTAACTCAGATGGAACAGCTAAGCCCTGTCTTATCATCTATGACTATTTAAAACTAACAGATTCTTCTGAAATGTCTAGTAAGGAAATGTCAGAATGGCAACTACTCGGCTTTATGATGACAGCCCTTCATAATTTTGCAATTCGCTATAAAGTTCCTATCTTTTTATTCACTCAGCTTAATAGAGACGGTATTGATAAGGAAAGTAGTGGAGCAGTTGCAGGAAGTGACCGAATTGGTTGGTTTTGCTCTAATTTATCTATCTTTAAGAAGAAGTCCGATGAGGAAATAGCGGAAGATGGAACGACTAGTGGAAATCGTAAGCTAGTAGTATTAGATTGTCGTCATGGGGCTGGATTAGATTTTGGTGACTATATCAATTTTAATCTTCATGGGGCTATCTGTCGAATAGAAGAGGGTTTAACTAAATTTGAATCTAAAAATCAACGCAAACAAGATAATAGTTTTGAAATGAGCGAAGAAGATGACAACAGCAAAAACGATGCAAACGATTCCTCAAGCAACTCTTTTGAAATTGAATAATACTCTGATAAATAATTTTGATACTATTTGTCAGAAGTTAAAACTCAATTTATATAAGGGAATGAAGTGCTATCATGGTAACTGCCCCATTCATAGAGGGGATAATCATACAGCTTTAGCCATCTATCATACTGGCTATAAATGTGCTGGTAACTGGCATTGTCATACGTTTGGATGTCATACATTTTTTACACCTAATATGATAGGGTTTATAAGGGGTTTGTTGTCGCAACGTCATTATAAGTGGGTAGATACTGGCAAGAAGGAAAGTTTTCAGAATACCGTAGAATTTATTAATAGAGTATTAGATAATGAAGAAATAGAAGTAGCTGACGATATTATAAAAGAAGAACGGCTAATAGAAAGAAACTATCCCATTTCCCTATTGGACAACCTAACGATTCCGTCTCCATACTTTATAAGAAGGGGCTTTAAAGCATCGACAATTGAGAGGTTAAATATAGGGGATTGTAATATTTCCGGTAAGTCTTTTAATAAGAGAGCAGTCATACCTATTTTTGATGCAAAAGGAAAATATATAGTGGGGTTTACGGCAAGAAGTTTATATGACGCTTGCCCGCAGTGTGGGGCAAATCATAATCCGGCCTTTAGGTGTCCAGAGAAGGCTTATAGGCATATTTTTTGTAAGTGGAAAAATTCTTCCTTCCATAAGATGAATTATTTGTATAATTTGCATAATTCTGTGTGGCAAAAGAAGAATAACACTATAATAGTAGTAGAGGGTCCGCCTAACGTAATGAGATTTTATGATGCGGGGATTTTTAACGTGGTGGCTACACTTGGAAAAGAAATGTCTCCAAAACACGTTGAATTACTAAGGGAAAATAATTATAATACGGTCTTAATGGCCTACGATAATGATGAAGAGGGACGAAAGGCCACACAAAAAGTATTCAAGGCAAATAAGGATTTTTTAATGAAACCCTTACAGTTTCCAACAAACGATATCGCGTGTATGTCAGTTGAACAAATAAATAAAATACTACTACCACAAATTAAGGAGTTATCATGCTAATTGGATTTTCAGGTAAGAAGCAGTCTGGTAAAAACACTTCAGCTAACTATATTCTTGGCAAAATAATGGCCGAATTAGGACTACTACATGAGGCTTTTATAATTAATGATGAGGGTAAATTGGAAATCCAAGATATTAGGGGAAATAAGAAATTTGCAGGAGTTTTTGATATAAATCGTACTTCCGATGCAATGAGAGATTTTTGTCACGATTTTCTCGATAGTCATATTATGATTTATAGCTTTGCAGACCTATTGAAGAAAGAAGTCTGTATTAAGATATTGGGCCTAACTTATGAACAATGTTATGGTACAGACGAACAAAAGAACAGCCTAACTAAGATTAAATGGAAGGATGTTGTTAAGACATTAAACAAGGCTTCAGTTAAAGCAGCCCATGCAAATTCAAAAGAAGATACATTAACTGGTAGGCAGGTGCTTCAAATTATAGGAACGGAAATGTTTAGGGCTATATCTCCTAATGTTTGGCCAGAAGCTCTTATTCGTCAAATTAAGAGTGATAATGCTGAAGTTGCTATTATTACAGATATTCGATTTGCTAACGAAGTAGAAACTATCAAGGAAAATGGTGGTGCTGTCATTAGATTGACTCGTAAGGTTTTTGAAGATGAACACGAATCTGAAACTGCTCTTGATAATTTTGACCAGTCAAAATATGACCTAGTGATTAATAATCAAGATATGACTATAGACCAGCAACTAATGAAGATAGAAGAATATTTACACCCATCACCAGTAGCTTAAAGAAATAGGTATCTAATGACCATACCAATTACTAATTTACGTAGTAGTTCTTTTAATGCCCACAATATGTGCCCCATGAATTACTTTATAGAGTATATATTGGGGTGGAAAAATCCCTCTAATCAAAAGGCCGATAAGGGAACTATTCTACATAAGGTAATGGAACTTCTAGCGTGTGCTAAACTAGCCCACCAAAAGGGCGAAAATACCTATGAAGATAAAGAAATAAATTATACGGTTTCTCTTAAGAGTGAAGTGTCCGATATATTAGAGGCAGTTTTTACCTATTATAGTAAATATTTTGGCACTCACACCTGGAAAACTAAAGATAAAGTAGAAATAGGCGGATGGATTGATATTGCTCTAACTCACGAAAATGGATTATTTGACCCTCGTAAACGAGATATAGTCCAACCCGAACAGAGTTTTGCTATTACAATTAAACAGGACTGGGCCAAGTACGAATATGTTATTGGCAAGGAAACCTATTCAGATTATCTTAAGTTGTTTGGTACTATAGACTTAGTAACTAAAATAGATAAGGATACCTATGAGGTAGTAGACTGGAAAACTAATGCAAAAAGAATAGATTGGGCAACTATGCAGGAAAAGGGTCACGACCAACTAATGAAAGACCCCCAATTAATGATATATTACTATGCTCTTTCTAATCTATATCCAGATATTCCCCATATTGTTATGACTATTAATTTTATTAGGGATGGTGGGCCATTTTCTATTTTCTTTGATAAATCACTTATACCTAAAGTGGAGTTAATGTTACAGGAAAAGTTTGAAGCTATTAAAGGAACAAATATTCCCTATGCTAATTTAAGTTGGAAATGTAAGTCATTTTGCAGTCAGAGAAAAACAACCTTTGAGGGTACTACTGTTTTTCCAATTATAGAACAGCGTGATGGACAAATTACTCCTGTTGGTGGATGTATGAGTAAGTGTGAGCAACTTCGCTATGTGTTAGATAGAAGGCCAGTTGAACTAGTCGTAGAAAAAATGAGTAATCCAGAACATGTTGTTGGCTCATATAAGAAACCAGGAACATAAAATATGAGGTATCTACTTAGAATTTGTAAATGTGGTGATAAATGCAACTGTATATATTTCCATATAATTGATACAGACGAAACCGATAGGCGGAAACGGATTAAACTACAAACCCACTATTTTAATCCTGACGAGTGGATTGGTCAATTTTTCGAGTGGAAACAATCTGAC
>Ga0163155_10006813_pt1 | contig 10932 bp, 10 predicted proteins | sample OliLakLV19SP4G1_FD_148611 | JGI IMG/M metagenome (GOLD analysis project Ga0163155, IMG submission 148611) | Freshwater microbial mat bacterial communities from Lake Vanda, McMurdo Dry Valleys, Antarctica - Oligotrophic Lake LV.19.SP4.G1 | ecosystem: Environmental > Aquatic > Freshwater > Lake >...
AAACGCAACACCGAGCTTGAACGCGAAAATCGGCGGCTGACCATGGAGCGCGACATTCTAAAAAAAGCGGCGGCGTACTTTGCTCAGGATCAGTTGTGACGTACGCCAGCACCCTGGTCATCGGCAAACGTCTGGAATCCCGGCTGAATACCGAAGACGAACCGCTGGCGCTTGATGCGTGGGACGAGGCGCTCCGAGAGTCGTAACTCGCTCCGGCACGACACGTCGTGATCGTGGCACCCAACGGCAGGGGCGACACGGCTTGGGACGTCAAATGTGGAGTCGAGTCTTGCCACCCGCCGTCTTGCTGCGTCCGAACTCAACGGAGGGGCCACGAAGCGCAAGGACGGGCATGCCGGAGAAGGCAGCAGCCGCTAGCTAAAGCTTCCACTGCCGAGAATATCTCTGAGATAGCTGACTCGTTCCTCATCAAGAATGTCCAATTTTCCATGAGTCGCTAATCGAATACTCTTTCTTGCAGCGCTCAAACGGGCAAGCATCGGATGGATAATGCCATCAATGTTTTCAACGAATGCGGTTAAATCGGTAACTCTAGCAGGCACCTTATACCCTCGCTTGCTGCTTGCCAAAATCACTCCTGCATCTCGAAGAGTTGCAATAATTGACGTTTTAAAGAAATGCTCTGATTTATTCTTTTCAGGAAGACATGAGAGTTGCTGCATCAACTCAGGGCGTGTTATCCATTGGGTATCATTTACGAACATAAAAGTATTAACAAGCTTTGAAAGCACCTCGACACGGGCCTCTTCAGCGGTATCTGCAGGACGTCTATGTTCAGTAAGATATTGAGTTGCCAGGTTCCAGCAGAGTTGGCGTACTTGGGAATCAAGACCGGCGTCTCCCTTTTGGTCAGATTTCAATGCAGGACGATAGACAGGCGGCCACTCAATGCGCCCTATGATCTTAGATCCAAAAATCGATACAAATTGTTCGCCCTCGTGACAACCTTTTATTGCGTCGAAGTATCTTGCTAATGAGCCAGCCATGAAGTCCGCAACTTGGATACCTACAAATTTTGGCGAAGGCACGAATTCAGATGTGTGCTCTTTAAACAGTTGCTCAGAGAATCTTTTTTCCAAGTAGTTGTAAAAGCTCTTTTTAAATTCGTCGTCACCATAGGAATCAATTTTTATTATCATGTCATCGCTGATCGAAGCATAAATGAGGCGATAAAGCTGCTGATGCATGAATTTGAAAAAGGACTTTTTGAAAATGAGACCACCATCCTTCGATACTCGTCGCTTATCCACTGCCATAAAAACCACTTTGAAATCTAAAGGGTTTAATTCATTCAGGATAGAAATGCGTCTCTTGTGATTATCGGATACCGTCATTGATTTCATTGGACCGGTCTGGAAATACGTCTTTCTTACCGATTCAAAGCCGGATAGACATTGCTCGATTGCGCAATCTTCAATGAACACCGCAGCGATAATGTAGTGTGTTGATTCGGTTAGATGGTTGAGATCGGGGGTTCCGAACGCGTCAATAAAAATGTGCTTCTTCATTTTTCAAAGCTCCAGACGCATACGAATGACTTTAGCGTCGAAACTACCAGCATCTTTTGATCTTCGTCCATTGCTATTGAAATCTTTCATGGGTCAAACAATAACAGCCGTAAGCGTCCGACCAAGCACATGCCTCAGCAGAACCGTGAGTTTGCAGAGCGGTGGTTACCGGGCGGGCTTCCAGCGGTGGGGCAGTAAATCGTCGATTTGGCTGGCGGGGTGGGTGCTGACGCGCATGAGAACGAAAGCGCAGATACTCCCACGCGTTGACATCGTGCCGCTTGCAGGTGCGGACCAGCGAGTACAGAATCGCCGCGCGCCTGCCACCGGCGTCGCCGCCCACGAAAAGATAATTTTTCCGTCCCAGGCAGATCGGGCGCAGCGCGTTCTCGCCGAGATTGTTGTCGGCTTCGAGAATGCCATCGTCGACAAAGCGCGTCAACGCCGCCCACTGATTGAGCGCTAACCCCTCCCCCTACCCCCTCCCTCAAGGGGAGGGGATGCACAAGGGCGTGGGTGCTTTGCAGTCCGCGGGATACCCCTCCTTCAAGGGGAGGGATGCACAACGGCGACGGAGCGGTGTGTTGAAATGAGTTGACAGGAAGCAGTGAAAGACGCAGCATCAGCGTCTTACTTAATGAGTGGAGACCCTTTTATGACGCAGCGGATACCCGTACGTCTCGTGATCGCATTGTCCATTCTGGCGATGGCAGGCTGTGGCGATGCGGCCAAGCCGGGCGCATTGCCGGGGCCGGGAGCGGTCGCGGGCAAACAGACGCTGAGCATCACTTGGGCACAGTGGGCTCCGGCGGAAGTGCTGAAGAGCATGGCCGATGACTGGGGCAAGGCCAACAATGTAGATGTTGAACTGAGCCTGTTTCCGTGGACAGAATACCAGCCGAAAATGTATGCGGAATTCGCGGCCGAAACGCCCAAATACGACATCGTCATCGGCGACAGCCAGTGGATCGGCAAATGCGCCTCGGAAGGCCATTACCTGGAGATCACGGAGTGGCTGACCAAAGAAGTTCCCAACGTCAACGAGATTGAATCGGCGGCGTTGAAAGCGTACTGCGAATACCCGCTGGGCAGCGGCCGGTTTTATGCGGCGCCGTGCGAGATCGACGGATGCGGGTTTGCATACCGCAAAGATCTGTTCGAAGACCCGAAAGAAAAAGAAGCGTTCAAAGCGAAGTACAACCGGGAACTCGCGGTGCCGCAAACGTGGAGCGACTTGAAGGACCTTGCGGAATTTTTCCAGCGGCCGGATCAGAAATTTTACGGGATCGCGCTGTTCACGGATTCAGGCCAGTACGACGCGGTGACGATGGGCATGATGCAGGTGATGTGGGCGTGGGGTGGAAAATTCTGCGATCCGAATTTTAACGTCGAAGGCGTGCTGAATTCCAAAGAAGGCGTTGAGGCTCTGCAGTTTTACATGGATCTGGCGAAGTCCAGTCCTCCCGATGGCGGCATGTATTATCACGATCAGTGCAAGGCGGCGCTCTCCTCGGGACGGGTGGCGATCGCGATGAGCTTTTATGCGCTGATGCCGCCGCTGCTGGATGAGAAAACCAATCCGCTGGCCAAGAAGACCGGATTTTTCGCCGTGCCCGCCGGACCGAAAGGGCGTTACATCAGCCTGGGTGGACAGGGCATTTCGATACTGCGCAAGAGCCCGCCGGAAAAACAGGAGCTGGCCAAAAAATTCATCCGCTGGTTCCTCGAGACGGAGAATCAGAAGAGATGGGGCAGTCATCCGGGGTGTTTCTCCGCCAACCGCAAAGCGGGCGAGGACCCGATCGTGCGCAACGCGGCACCGTTCAATCCGGCGTTCATGGATAGCCTTGAATTCCTGCGCGATTTCTATAACACGCCGGAATTCGGGGAACTGCTGGCGTCTTGTCAGAAGCATTGGAACGCGGCGGTGGTCGGGAAGTTGACGGCTAAAGAGGCAATGGATCTGGTGGCCAAAGAACACACGGAGATTTTGAAGAAGTCCGGCGCGCTGAAATAGGATTTGATTGGGGTTTGCAGATTTCTAATTGGCGAGTCGGGAGAGGCGTGAGGAATGCGAAGTGTTGTTTCGCCGACGCCGTATGGCGAATGTGAGCGGTCGTTGCTGTATCTAGCGGGCGATGTTTCCGGGGCGAACTGGCAGGCGCAATTCGAGAGCAGCCTCGCGGATTTGAAGGGCACGCTATTTAATCCGCGCGCACCGAACAGCGCGACGCGAAATGGAATCGCGCGGACGGAGACGATGTGGGAGTTTGCGGCGCTGCGCCAATCGGACCTGATTGCATTCTGGTTTTCAGAGGGTGAAATCAATCCCATCACGCTGTTTGAACTGGGCGCGCAAATGCAGCGCCTGGCGTTGCTGTGTGGACCGGCGGGAGGAAGTGCGCGGTTGCCGCCGAAAATTTTCATCGGCGCGGCGCGCGGCTATTTGAAGGCAGTTGACGTCAGGATTCAGACGGAGTTGCTGATGCCGCTGACCCCCTTTGTCGAAACACTGCCGGAATTGATTGCGCTGACGCGAGACTTTGTGACGACGTTTACGGCACAGGATTACACGGCGCATTGAATCGATCCGGCAATCTGAAAACAGGAGACGATGTTGATGACACGGCGAACATTCATGTCAACAGTGGCCGGTGCGGGCGCCGCGGCTCTGTGCGGCCCTTCCCTATTCGCTATCGAACCGTTTCCGCGCAGCGGTGGCGCGCGGCTGCAGAGCAGCCTCGCGGCCTATTCGTTTCGGGATTTCTTTCTCGATACAACGCATAAGCGTTCGACTGAGACGGATCCGGCCAAGCGCATCGACATGCTCAAGTTCATCGATTACTGCGCCGAACAGGGCTGCACCGGCGCGGAATTGACGAGCTATTATTTTCCGAAAGACGTGACCCACGCGTACCTGCTGAGCGTGCGGCGGCACGCGTTTCTGCGCGGCGTCGCCATCAGTGGCACGGCGGTCGGAAATAATTTCGCATTCCCTCTGGGCGCGGAGCGCGATGCGGAAATTGCGAAGGTGAAACTGTGGATCGACCGCGCGTCTGTTTTGGGCGCGCCGCACATTCGCGTGTTCGCCGGCGCCGCCAAAGGCATTAGCGATGCCGAGGCCCGCAAGCTGTGCATCAGCGCGCTGGAGGAGTGTTCGGATTATGCGGGAAGCAAGGGCATTTTTCTCGGGCTGGAGAATCACGGCGGAATCGTGGCCGAACCGGACGGCTTGCTGGAGATCGTGAAAACGGTGAAGAGCCAGTGGCTGGGCATCAATCTGGATTCGGGAAATTTTCACACCGAAGACCCGTACGCGGATCTGGCGCGCTGCGTGCCGTATTCGGTGAACGTGCAGATCAAGGTGGAACTCCAGCGCAAGGGCCAGAAGCACGAGGCGAGCGATCTAGTGAAGCTCGCCAAGATGCTGAAGGATGCGAACTACCAGGGATTTGTGGTTCTGGAATATGAAGCCAAGGAAGATCCGTGGGTGGCGGTGCCGAAATACTTAAAGCAACTTAAAGAGGTGCTGGCCTGAATTAAAGAGGAGCAACAAACGCCAACCGTCATTTCCCTTGCCGGACATTGCGGTAAGCCGCATGGCAATCCTTGCAGTTCTTTTCAAGTCGCTGGAAGGCCGCGTCAATCTCCCTCGGAGCCGCCGCCTCGCTGTTCCACGCGCGCAGCCGCGTTTCCAATTCTTCCGCATCGCCAAGGGAGCGCTCGGTCCACGCGTTGAAATCCGTGCGCTCATTAAGGTGGGCCTCAAGGCGCAGCATTTCTACGAACGACTCGCGCAGCTTTAAGGCTTCATGCGCCGGGTCGAGGTCGGGATGGTTTTTCGGCGCGTTCCAACCGGATTGCTTGCACTCTCTCAAATGTTCAAAGTACATGTCGATTCCCACCATGGCCTCCGCCATCGGTGGAATCGGCGCCTGCTCCAGAAAAGTGACCTTGAGATTCGCGATCTCAGCCGGCTGCGACCGCTTCGCCTCGCGCGCCGATTCCCATAATCCCCGGTAACTCTCGCCGGTACCCGCCGTCTTCATCGCCAGCAGCGCTTCCTCGGTGGACAGCATTCCGTTGACGATGCAGGCCGTGGCGAGCGCGGCCGGGCTGCGATGTTTTCCGTGATGACAGTGCACAAAAATCGGTCCGCCCAGTTCGGAAAACGCCTTCGCGATCTCTTTCGCTCGCGCGCTGGGCACTTCATCGTATCCGATGGGAAGGTGCACGTACTTCAATCCATAGTTGCGCGCCATCTCGACATTGGGCTTGGCGCCATCGACGCTTACAATGGTTTTCACACCCCGTTCTTTCAGCGACCGGAAAGCGTCGGCGCCGTGGGGTTCCGCGCCGCCCCAGACCTTGTCCGTGAATTTGAACGCATTCTCAAGATGCGCATCGTCTATTTTTTCAGGCGCGCGCAACGAGTTCTTCTCGATCACAACGGGCTTCGTGGCATCGCACGCCGGCAGTGACACTAAAAGTAAAACGAGTATGCAGGGGAAAGCACGCAACTTCGATTCCGCCTTTCTGACTCAAGCGACAGATGCCACGCTGCACGCTAAGCCAGCATTTACCTGCTGTCCAACAACAACACCGCTCCCATACGGGAGCGGTTCGAACAATGCCTCACATGGCGGAAACCCGTCAAACCAAATTCATCATCGCCAGCCGCTGCTGCGCATCCGCGCCCACAGACGCACAGGCTTCGATGTTCAATCCCACCTCGCCCAGCAGCCCGGCGCGTTCCATCACGCTGGTATCGATCGTGGAGATCGTCTGGCTGAGTTCCGCTGCGTGCGCCATCTCGTTCGCCACGGTGAGAATGCGCCGCGACAATCGCAGGCTGTCGTCCTTCGCGGGCGGCTCGTGATGGAATGAAACAAGTTCCACAATGACTTCCGGCAGATCCCAGTGCGTCAGTAGTTCGGCACCCAGCTTGGCGTGATGCGTGCCGAACAGTTCCATTTCATGCCAGACCAGATCGTAGCCGCCAGAGAGCCCATTGGAGCAGATGCTGGCGTAGCTGGGCGCCAGCTGATTCAGGATCAGCTTGCCGATGTCATGCAGCAGCCCCGCGGTAAAATAGACGTCCACATAAAGGGGGTTGAGCCGCTTGCTGAGCGCATACGCAAACGCGGCCGTCTTGGTCGAATGCTGCCACAGATTCTCGTTGAAATCAGTCCATTCGCCCGCGGCTCCCCGGCACGCTTCCTGAGCCTTGATCACCGCCGCGACCGTCCACACTCCTTTAAAGCCGATCCGGAACACCGCCTCTTCAATACTGTGAATCTGCCGCGAGACGCCAAAATACGCCGAGTTCGAAATGCGCAGAACCTGCGCGGTCAACGCCGGGTCGGAAAGCAGCACCTGCGATAAATCCGAGACCGTTTTGCTCTCATCCGTAATGACCGCGGTCAGGCGTACAAACACTTCCGGACATATGGGCAATGAAAAATCACGGCTGAGCAGGTCCTTCAATACCAGAGGCTTGGACTCCGCTGACATGTTTTAAATCCTCTTGAGGTTTAATGGCGTCCGAAGGGTCCCTATCTTACTAATCGTACGCCGTCAGAAAAAATTGAGGGCAAAAATATCAACTGTTTCTATCTTTTTATGCGCCTGTGCATTGGAACCGGGATTGTCCGCTATTCCATTCCAGTTCGCCGGACACAAGTGGACAGTGTTGCCTGAATTTTCCATAGGACAATAATTACAATAAGGGACGTTTGATAGGGAAAAGCGTGTCTTTACCTATCCTTAACTACATTGTGCATTTTTGGCCCATAACTTGCAAGCTATCTTCGGACGTCGCCATTCATTTGGCACAAAGATGTAAAATGGTAAAATAACGGTTAAACTGCGAGGCCGCATTTGCCTTTCGCGATAATCACGCCAAGATAGCGACAGTCTTCCGTGCCACATTTCACAGAGGCAGGTCACCAGCCGCGATGAACGTCCCACATGAGCCACACGGAACAGCGCTCCCCTCCCCTGCTCCCGGCGCTGATCCGCATTCACATTCGGGTGACCGCAGCGCCATGAAATCGCAGCACCGCTTCGAACTTGCCCTGCGTGCTCTGGATGCCGGCGTCTGGGAGTTCGACCTCAAGACCCACTCCCTTTACGTCTCGTCACGCTGGAAAAGCATGCTCGGCATCGACCCCGCCGCGGTCTTCAACACCCGCGAAAATTGGATCGCGCTTATGCACGCCATCGACCGCGACCGCGTCCTTCAGGCGTTCACCGGATGCATGAACGGCTTCTCGAAATCGTATGATATTGAACACCGGATGCGGCATGCCAACGGTTCGTATCGCTGGGTCCGTTCGCAGGCTGTGCTCACGCGCGACGAACACGGAACACCGCTGCTCCTCACCGGCACACACGTGGATATCACCCAGAATAAATCGTCCGAAATTCAGTTGCAGAAGACCCGCCAGGAGTTGATGGACTTCATCGAACAGTCCGCCGTCGGCATGAGCTGGGTCAGCACGGACGGGTTTATCCTCTGGGCCAATCAGACCGAGTTGGACATACTGCAGCTGTCCCGCGAAGACTACCTCGGCCACCGCATTTCCGATTTCCACGCCGACAAGATGGTCGCCGCCGATCTTCTTTCGCGCCTGGCCTGCAATGAAGATCTCCGCAATTTCGAAGCCCGCCTCGTCTGTAAAGACGGCTCGATCCGGCACGTGAAAATGACCTCCAATTCGCTCTCGCAAGGCGGAAAAGTTGTGCATTTCCGCCTCTTCACGCAGGACATTACCGACAGCTTGCGCCTCGAAGAGCAGCTCCGGCAGTCTCAGAAAATGGACGCCATCGGCCAGCTCGCCGGCGGAATTGCTCACGATTTCAATAATCTTCTCACGGTGATCAATGGCAATTGCCAGCTCCTGCTTCAGCGCGAGACATCCGGCAGTCCACGCCGCAAGGAGCTGGATGTCATCCTTCAAACCGGTGAGCACGCGGCCGCCTTGACCAAGCAGCTTCTGGCCTTCAGCCGCAATCAATTGCTCCAGCCCGAAGTCATCAATCTGAATACCGCCGTCCGGGAAACCGAACAGATGCTGCGCCGCATCATTCGCGAAGACATCGCCCTCGTCAGCCATCTGGAACCCCATCTTCACAGCGCCTGCGTCGATCCTACCCAAATCAAACGCGTCATCGTCAACCTCGTGGTCAATGCCCGCGACGCCATTCAATCCCACGGCACCATTACGATAGAGACCTCCAATGTCGTCTTGAACGAGAGCTATCTGAAATCCAATCCGCACGCGCGGCCCGGTCCGTTTGTCTTGATTAAAATCACCGATACGGGCCACGGAATCGATGCCGCGACGCGTTTACGCCTTTTCGAACCCTTCTTTACGACCAAGCCCAGAGGCCAAGGCACCGGATTGGGGCTGTCCACCGTCTACGGGATTGTCAAGCAGAGCGGCGGGGTGATTGAAGTCTCCAGCGTGCCTGGAAAAACCAGTTTCATGGTCTATCTGCCACAGGTCGCGGAGGCTCCGGCACTCTGCTCGATAGAAGAAGTGCCGGTCCTCGTCAGCGGCCACGAAACCATCCTCGTCGTGGACGATCAGGAAGGCATCCGCAACCTCGTTCGAGATGTCCTCCAATCGAGCGGCTATACCGTGCTGATCGCGGTCGATGGCGAAGATGCATTGCGTGTGGCTAGCGACTACAAAGAGCCGATCCATCTGCTCTTCACGGATGTGGTCATGCCGAAGATGGGTGGAAAGGAACTCGCGCTGCATCTGGTTCAGAAGCGACCGGATCTCAAAATCCTGTTCATGTCGGCCTACAGCCATGAACCGCTTATACGCAGTAAAATCGATTTCGTGGTACTGCGCAAACCGTTCACTCTCAATCAACTCTTAACCACCCTTCGCACCGTTCTAAACTCCTCGCCTCGGACTCTAACCCACCCCGCCGTCGCGTCCGAAATCCGGTAAGACAGACTGTCCGCCCCATTGGACGGTTCTTTTTTTAATGGACTCATCATTTTATAACTTCATACTTTAAATCATTTTATATTTATTTCACCTAGTGCAATAACTGGCCTGAAACGTGCTCTGCCTAACGCGATGAAGCATTGCCATAAAAATTCTTTCAAGTCCATGCTGCTCACCGGCCTGATCGCCTGTCTCCTCGTCGCGCTGGCCCTGTTCTCCGAGGCACGCGCATTTGTTCTACTTAAAGCGCCTTCCGGTAAGCCCTGCGTCTGGAATCTCGCCACACTTTCCGGCCATACAGTGAAATGGAATCTGGCCGCCGATGCCCCCGCTATCGCCCGTGAATCCATGCTCGCCGCCACGGCAGCCTGGTCCGCCGCATCCAACGGGACGCTTACCTTTGTTGAAGAAACGGGCGGAATCGAACTCACCTGGGATGCCACTGGCGCGCAGGTTCCCGACAGCCTGTACCTGGCGTGGACCACCTTCACCTGCAACGAGCAGATGGACATTCAATCCGCAAAAATTGTGATCAACGCCGCCCATTACACTTGGCAGCGCGGCGGCGCCGGCGGCTTGTCCATTATCAAGAAACAGCAGTTTGCCGATCTCGATGGGACCGTGCTGCATGAACTCGGGCACGCCCTGGGCCTGAGCCACTCCGATATCGTTCTGAACGATCTCTACGGTCAGCAATCAGACCGCAATTATCCCTCCATGCACTCCGTCTTGCTCCCCGGCGCCGAGTCCCTTCACATCGACGACCAGGCCGGCATCCGCGCCCTTTATAGCCCGGGAAGCGACCTGCCCGTGACCGATCTTCTGGTGACCGCATCGCCCAATAAAGGCATGGCCAAACTCAACGTCGCGTTCAGTCAAGAAGGCGGCGACAGCCAGACGCACTGGGATTTCGGCGACGGCATGACACGCGTCGGAGCCAGCGCCACGCACGTGTTTACCTCCCCCGGAACGTACTCTGTCCAAGTCAGCTCTAACGGAAAAGTCGGCCAGGTCACCGTTGAGGTCGAAAAGAGAATTAAAGTGAAGAAGCCCAAAAAGGCCAAGCGCAAGTAAGCCCTTCTGGAACTGTCTCGCCGTTCACTCGATGGAGTGTCCGAAGCATTGTCCGAAGGACTCGACACTTCTTTCAAACGCTCCCATAACGAATCAATAAACCTATACGAATAAGTCGCTTACAAATAAAAGTTTGGTGGCAACTCAGTTGCATGGCATTGAGCATGGACGCACGCAAAACAGGCTCGGCGTTACTCCTCGCTCTGTGCTTCGCGGCACTGGCGTGCGGCAGTATTCCTCAAGCCGCGACGCGCTCGACCGACAGCGTGGCCGATCTCGTGCGCCTCGCCGAGACGGTCGTTGAAGTCGACGTCGTGAAACAAACGGAGAGCGATAAGTCCGAGCCCATTCCCTATTCCATG
>Ga0163155_10006814_pt1 | contig 10932 bp, 15 predicted proteins | sample OliLakLV19SP4G1_FD_148611 | JGI IMG/M metagenome (GOLD analysis project Ga0163155, IMG submission 148611) | Freshwater microbial mat bacterial communities from Lake Vanda, McMurdo Dry Valleys, Antarctica - Oligotrophic Lake LV.19.SP4.G1 | ecosystem: Environmental > Aquatic > Freshwater > Lake >...
GTTCAATCCGAATACTTTTTGGAGGGAAGATTTTTTGGAGGGGAGGTCGGTGGCATCATAATTCATACAACACTTGCCCCACCCCTCCCGTGCGCGTGTTAAAATTTTGCTATCGCAAACTCCCTTTAAAGAAAATGTTTAGTATTGTATCTATAAAGATACCACTAGTAGAATATTAAACAATGGTGACATATCTTTTCAGTTCAGTTTCATTACTAGTTTCATTCTTAGAAGTGTATCCCAAATAATTACAAATATATAAAATCTTTTTGATAAATTTATCAAAATCTCTCTTGCTCATAGTAATATTTGTTCCACTTCTATTACTACTATGATATTGAAGTCCTATATCTAGAGGTTGTTTTGGTTTATGGTCTCTAATATTAAAAACTTCATGCCTACTTTGAGTGATCCAACCTGCACCTACTTCGGTAACTGGAAACCACTGACTAGCCATCTCATTACTCGTAATATAAATGACAAAAATTTTCTTATTTGAATAACTATTAACGAAATAATCTCTTAAGTAGTCAAATATGTTAGCTCCTGCTGGAATATCACAATCAACATTGTCACTACTTGTATATATAATATCGTCTTCTGTAAAACCATTGAAGCAAAGCATTTTTTCAATAATATCCCCCAATGTCTTATCACCACTAAAGTGACTAATTAAAATTTTCTTCTTATTGGAGTCAACTCTAGACTTTAGACCAATTATTGGAGAAAAACCATTCATTGCAATTCGAACGATTTCTTTTACTTCATTCGGTATATTTTTACCAAGTTTTTTTGTTATATTTTCAAATGCACTTGAAGATACTCTTTCTTTATACTCTTCAACTTTTTTTCTTAGTTCTTCCTCATCTTTTCTTTTCTGTTGCTCTTTTTGTTTATTTTTTTCTTCATTCTTTGAAGTAGCATATGCAATACGTTTATTTACTATATCTGGGAGTAATTCTTCTCGAACATACTTAATCATAGACCTATATCTAACATCATCTGATTTATACCCTTGTCTATTGCTTAGTGCCATATCTGGTAAGTCAGTTTCTTCAAAAAGGTTAATGTGAAGTTGCCCCACAATGTACACCTCGTTTAGTTTATTCTGGCCAACCGTTGGTAAAATATTATATTCTCCAAGTTTCCCATTTGATAAGATAGATATAAAGTTATCCGGAAAATCGTTAGGGTCATTTTTTCTACCTTTGGTTGTTTGATAGAAACCAATCCACCCCTTTATTTCAAGGTCATAATAGGCCTCAACATTATCTTTTCTTTTTAGGCGGAGAGGAGTAACTTTAGCATTCCTTAATTCTAACATTTCTCTCGCTTTTACTTTATTTGGTAAGTCAGACTTAAAGTACTTTGATAAATTTTTATACTCTTTACCTAATATAATTAGACCACCTAAATGCTGAATCATTTCTTGGTCAAAACTCTTAATGGAAACTGAAACATCTTTTACCTTAATATGAATTCTGAAATTGGAATCTACTAAAGGAAATATCTTTAATAGGTTATTTTTTATAGCAGCTACAGTTTTGTGGAGACCATATTGTGGATTGGTCATCACAACTGATGTAGCATCTTTTTTTGATTTAAACACCTCAAATTTAATTTTATTTTCTTGTATGGGTTTTAACTTATAGTCACTTCCAACATTTCTAGATAAAACAAAACCAGACTTTTCACCTTTTTTCTTGGTCATAACCAAAACATCTTCTGAAACTGAAAGTGCGGCTAGTTTTCCAACTCCTTTTCTGCCCATTCTCTTTCTTGTTTTTGAACCAGAAACATATACGTCTTCTTTTGAAACTCTTGTTTCTACTGCAACTTTTAAATATTTTTCAATATCACCAGAACTATAAGACATACCATTTCCATCATCTTCGACTACAATTGAATTCTCTTTCTCAATAATGTAAACATTTGAAGCATTTGCATCGTAAGCATTGGCGATTAGTTCAGCTAACACATAATATATATTTGTGTACAAACTTGGTCCTAAAAGTCTTAGTATTTTAGGGTCAATATCTAGTATATATTCTTTTACATCAGTACGTTTCATATTGCTTGATTACTAATGTGCTGTTTTATACTCTTACCAATTACTGACCCAAGTCTAACTGGTACAGCGTTACCAATAAATCTAGCAATTTTATTTATTGTAATTGGTTCGGAAGAGTCTGTGAATTTATATGAATCTGGGAATGTTTGAAAGATAGCTGCTTCCCTAAGACTTATTGCTCTATTCTGCGTTGGGTGCCCATATCTTCCATTCCCTAATCCGACACATTGTGTTGTCATAGTAGGAGCTGGTTCGTCCCAACGCATACGGCCATAGACCGTATGCCCATAAGTTTTGCCAGATTCTTTTTTATGACACTCAAGCACTAAGTCCTTACTCCAACTATCAGAGCTACCACCATTATGAGGAGTTGCTTTTATTCTTCTTAAGTTTATTGGGGCAAGTCTTCGAGACCGATGTAAATAATCATTTTTACTGACCTCGCCAGCCTTTATAGGTTCTAAGTGAGTTATAACATCTCGAACTGTAACTCGTTTGTCTTTGTGTGTTCTTTTTATAAGTTTAATTTCTCCAAACCTTGAAGCGAGCAACACAAGTCTTCTCCTTTTTTGTGGAACCCCAAATTCAGAAACATCTACTACTTCGTATTTATAGTGATATTTATTTTTCTCAAGCGTTTTAAGAAAATTTGTGAACGCTGGATACTTATCCTTAATCGCTAGATCGCTTACATTTTCCATTGAAACAATATCGGGTTTAGTTTGTGAAATTAGTTTAGCAAACTTTGCTAAAGGTTCTAATTGTTTTTCTGTTATTTCATTTAGGTTTAATTTAGAAAAAGGCTGACAAGGAGCGCAACCAGCAAGTACTCGGATAGAATTCTTTTTAGAACCAAAAAGTTTATTTATTTGATCAGCTGTAACTTTTAAGATATCGCTATCAATAAATTTAGTTTTATTGTTGTATTCATAGCCAAATTTACATGTTGAATCATTATCAATTCCTGCTACAACATCAAGACCTTCTTTTATAAGTCCGTGAGTCAAACCACCTATGCCACAAAACAAATCAATGACTTTTATTTTTTGTTTAAGTTTCCTAGACATAAATTTTATTTTATTAAATCATCAATTCTAATACCCAGTGCATTAGAAATTTTAGCAATTATCATTACGGAAGGGTTTTTAATCACGCTCGTTTCTATTTTGGTAAGTGTTGTATATGCTACTCCCGCTTTTCTAGCTAAGTCGTCTTGAGAAAGTCCCGCTTTCATACGGAACTCTTTTATTTTCTTTCCTAATTTATTAACTTGCTTGCTTTCCATATTATGATAGCATTATAGTATATAATAAATACAACACTTTCACTATTATGATACCAAAAAACACAGCTTTAGCAACCCGATACTTCCTCTACGCTAGAAAATCAACCGATGTCGAGGACAAACAAGTCCTTTCGATAGAAAGCCAACTCGCTGAACTGCGAGAAATCGCTAAGCGTGACAATCTCACAATCATAGAAGAATTAATAGAAAAACAATCCGCGAAGAAACCCGGAAGAGCAATTTTCAATGAAATGCTAAAGAGAATAGAACAAGGTGAAGCGCAAGGAATTATTTGTTGGAAAATTGATCGCTTGTCGCGTAATCCTGTTGATAGCGGAAAAATACAATGGCTTCTACAGCAGGGAGTAATCCAACATATCCAAACGCACAGCCAGAGCCATTATCCAAATGACAATGTTTTGATGATGTCTGTTGAATTAGGAATGGCAAACGAATATATCCGCCAGTTAAGCGCGAATACAGCCCGCGGACTTCGGCAAAAAGCGAGAAATGGAATTTATCCCGGCCTCGCTCCCCTAGGATACATAAACGATCCCTCCACCAAAACCGTCGTATTACACCGCAAGAACGCAAAAATTGTAAAAAAACTTTTTGAAACATATGCGACAGGAACTGTCCGACTTGAAGACCTTGCAAACATTTTAAAGCGATCAGACATTCTCTCAAAGAATAATAATACTGTCCACATCTCTCGCATATCTTTCATTCTGCAAAACCCATTTTATTACGGACACTTTCGTTATGGCGGAGAAATATATGAAGGTAAACACGAGCCAATTATTACCAAAAATCTTTATGAAAGAGCAAACACCGTTTTGCGAGGTAGAGGGCGTACACTTAAAATTGTAGACAACCCAAGCCCATACTGCGGACTTTTGCGATGCGGAAGTTGCGCTATGGGTATAACGGCGGAAACACGAGAAAAACATCAGAAGAACGGCAACATCCACCACTACACCTATTATCGTTGCACGCGAAAATCTAAAATCACAAAGTGCAAAGAATCCCCCGTACGAAGCGAACTACTAGACAAGCAATTATCAGTTTTGCTTTCTAAATACGCTATGCCAAAAAATTGGATAGCCCCACTTTCCAGTATGCTCGATAAAGAAGAACTAAAAGCCGAGCATACCGCAAAAGATGCCGTTTTAGAACTGCGGGCAAAAGTGCAAGAACTTTCTCGCGACATCGGAAGACTCACTGATGTCTATGTTGCCCAAGATATTGAGCGAGCCGACTACCTAGAAAGGCGTCGTTCGCTCTTGTCAGAAAAGAAAACAATCGAAGAAAAAATAGCCGATCTTGAACGAACCCCATCCCTATGGATTGAACCTGTCCGAAATTGGATTAAAGACGCTTCAATACTGGATGAAATAGCGAATGCCACCGACCTCCCCTCCAAAAAATCCTCCCTCCAAAAAGTATTCGGATTGAACCTGCATTTAAAAAACAAAGAAATTGAATTTAACCCTTTGCCACCTTACCAATACCTTCGCGCAACGCGCGAAAATTTTTCTGAAACTAACCTCGCTTTGAATTTGGAGTACCTTTTAAAACAGGCTTGTACCTATTTTATCAAAAATTCGGGAGAAATGCTAAATGTAAATACGGACTCGGTTTTGCGAAAGCGTTTTGAGGGGTGAGGTCGGGATTGGGACCCGACCGCAAGACCTTGAACGTTTTTGTAATCGAAAATGTGAAAGGTGTACAGCTCCTGTAAGGAGAAGATTTCGCAAAACCTCGGCTTATATTTTCTTAGATTCGGCGGGGTGAAATTCTGCCCGCAGGAGGGTGAGAAGCGAAGCTTCGCAAGGCCGGAGCCCGACGGGGCGAGGCAGGACTGAAAGATTTTTCAGTAAAAAAATACTTTTGGTTGGGGGAGGAATGCGGGCGATTTGGGTTTATATATTTGCATTCCCGCTCTAAACTTTTGAGCCCAAAGATCTATTAGTAAACAATCTAGTTATATAAAAAGAAAGTGGAATTAATACGGTCATTTGTATAATCGGAGAAAGACCAACTTTCAACCAAGGAACTAGTGGCATTACGAGTGTATAATTCCATTTACCAATTAGTAAAGCATGTTGCTCAATAAGAACTGCAATAATAAAACCCAGTATTGCTAATGCAAAAAAATCACTAATTGTTTGCGGATTGTCTTTCTTGAGTAATCGCAGAAATAAGAAAACAAGAAAAGTTATCAAAACATCACCCAATGTTCCAATTAAACACATTGGAAAATGTTGAGAAAAAGATTGGTAGCCAGCAAAAAGAGGTGCTTGGGTATTTTCCCAGACAAGGTGCATTACAAAAGCTATGACTAACAATATAATAATTTTTTTCATCTTTTTATACATGGAGTGGTAAATTTTTCAGTGTCTCATTTATTGCTTCAACGTCAATACTGTTATGGCTTGCATTCCAAACTGCTTCTTTATTATAGACAGCAATTACCTGTGGTGACTCATGTTGTATACCAAATTTTTCCTCTATATAGTTTGATAACTCTCTAGATCTCTGAACTATCAGCATATAAACATCAGCTTTTAAGCTTCCATCTTCAATGCCTTTACTTATTTTACTATATGCCCTAGCGCTAATAGGGCACGTGCTTGAATGTTTGAAAAGCACAACAGGAGTCATTACAGACTGTTCTAACACACTATTACTATTGAGATCTTCCGTTGTTTCTATTGTCTTCATCATAAATATTAGGTATTTTTTAGTAATGTTTTTTGGAATTCATCAAGAAAGCTAAGTTGTGAATCTTGGAGATGAGTGGTCGGTCTTTTTGATTTAATAAATTCAATTGCTTGATCTTTTTTGTATCCTCTCTGTTGCATAAAAAATGCAGTAAGAATGGTGCTCGTACGACCATGTCCATTTTTGCAATGAACATATATTTTCTTGTTTTGGTCGACTAATTTTTTAAGAGAAGTTAGTGCAAATTCAAGCTGGTCTTTGGTAGGCGGAGTATGGTCTGGTGTGGGAATCCACAAGTAAACACTTACACCGAATGGCTGATCAATTTTCTCCGCTTCTAGCGAAATATCAACAGTGATGTCCTCTTTTTTAAGTAAATCAGAAAGAGAAAGAGTGCAACATTGATTTGTGCCAGCAAAAATTCCATCATCAATGTAGTTGTAATTAAAATCGGTATTGTGTTTGTGGTCCATGTTTCTATTAATTATTGCGTACGCTTTTTCATCATTCCAAGCATTCCTCCCCAAACAAGATGGCTAATGAAGAATACTGTTCCATTAAGCTTGAGCATTACTGGATCAATGATGGGAAGTAGTACAAACCACATACCTACGAATATTACTGCTCCAAATAGCATCCCTACCATCATTCTTGCCATAGTGCTTTGAATACCACCAAATAACTTTTCATGAACCATGCCTAAAATAGCAGAATTCATCATATGCCCCATAAGACCGATAATAACAGGAATGAGCATAAACGAAACTGGAATTGCGAGAGTTTGCAAACTACGGATAACAGTTCCTGATATGAATATTGGAGCTGACCAGAACCCTGCACCACTTGCAGCCACTCCTTCATAAATCATCTCAATCATCGCCAGCATTACCCCAGAGACCATACTCACCATCATTATTCTTTTGTTAAATATACTTTGCATAAAGTTTATTCTTTATTTTCCTTAATAATTTTTCCAAGACGTATTGGCATCATGATAAGAGCTATCAAGATTCCAAAAAGAAGAATAAATATTCCAGTCAAGATTTTACCCACACCGACAAGCTTGAGTCTGAGTAATTCGGAAGGATAATTTTGTATTTGTACGAGCTTCTGGTTAAGTTCTGCGCCGTCTACTGCCGCCTCACGATTGGCTTTACTTAAAATAAAGTAATCACCTTGAAGCTTGTGAAATGTCGCTTCTTCGGTTGATACTTTACTGTGCATTGTAACACCTTGCCATGCAAAGAATACTGCAACAAGCATAAGCACCATCATCATAATCATTGGTTTTTTCATATATTTTTTATGTTAATTATTTAATAATTGTTTCTAATAATAACTTTAATTATACCGCTAATCGACCCGTGATAAGTTCTTTTAACTGCAAAATGGTCTTTTGTTGACTGATTTCATCACTTGTCATTAAAACCTTTATTTTCTCTCCTTCTTTTATGAATATAACAGGGAGTTTTGTATCATTTAATTGAGGGAATTTACTTTTAAACTCATCTTTATGTAAAAATTCTTTTTCAAGTGGCAGTGTTTCCAAAAATAATCTCCATTCTTCTTTCATTGAAAGTGGCCCATGAGTAAGCATACATAGATTACATTGATATTTATTTGGTGCTAAAATCTTTGTAATACCATCTGATATTTGTGCAAATAATGTTGAATCAGCATTGTAAACAAATATTAATTTTCTCGTAGTTGTTACCATATTTTTAGAAATATACCAATAAGTTCAAGGAAGCCGTATAAAAAAACTACATATCCAATTATAGAAACAATAAGTATAATCCCGACTAAATTAAATATTTCTCGTTTTCGTTTTTTTGCTTCATCAAGAGTGCAAATACCCTTCGTTCTTCGTAAATACATAATCACACTTACGACAAGAAGAGCGAGTCCGCCCAATCGAAATATCCAAGCATAGTTTCCGTATAAATCATTTGCAAGAGTTGAAGCCACTGAAACAGTGCCGAGCCCAAATAACACTATTATAATTGGAGAAAAACAGCACAATGATGCTAAAACTACGGGCAATGATACTATTTTAAAAATTTCTTTTAGTCGGGTCATGGTTTACTTATTTCTTCATACCCACAGTACCGGAACGAATATTTTGGTCAATCCCACCTTTTTTGATTGGATAAGGGTGCGTCTTTAGAGTTTCTACTAAATGATTCATGTTTCGAGCCATAGTTTCGGACATAGATGAATATGGAGACTGACGAAAAGATTTAGCTACTTTCTCTTTTTTATCTCCCGGACTACCCAAATATGAAAGCGAAGATGCGGGAGCTATGCTGAGTCCATTCCAAATCATAAAATTACAAATTTGAGCGATGACGTGCTGAGCTCCGTCTTCGGCACCAGTAATAACAGATCCTCCCACCTTGCCTGCAAAAGGTGAGATGCCCGTTTCCAAGAGTTCATCGTTCAAAGCATCCATTCTTTCTATGACTCGTTGAAGGAGTGAAGAATGAGTGCCCCACCATATAGGAGTCGCAAAAATAATTATGTCCGCGGCTAAAACTTTTTTTAAAATTTTAGGCCAATCATCTTTCTTGGTCACATGAGTTTCTATGCCGGGTTCTATATGATAATCGGCTAGGCGAACTATATCTGAAACAATACCATGTTTTTTAAATTTTTCAGCCAAAAGTTCACATAATGTGTATGTGTTAGAGAGAGCGGGGGTAGCTTTGAGCGTAGCTAGCAACATAATTGCTTTTTTACTTTGTTTTTTGTTGGATTTATTTTTTGACATTAATTTTTTATTCGCTAATTAATAATTGATTTTTCGACACGTTCGGTCATATTTGTTTATTTTTTACTGTGATCCTTGCCAAACAACACCGTCTTTTTGGTGATGAATTGCCCAAGAAAACCACATGGCGGTGTAACCGGGGATTATTTCACTCTCGTCATTCTTAACTTCTATCTCTCCATTAATAATTTGAGCAGTAATTTTTTTATTACCCACTGATACTGTTGCAACTTTTGATTCTGATAGTGCACTGCGCTCAAATGCTACAGAGTGATTATCAACATTTACAATATACATAATCGTTTTAGCTGGTAATCGTGTGTCATTTATTGAAATTGGAAAATAAATCTCTGTATTGGTGTTGTAGTCCCCATATGGACTGACATCGTAACTACGACTGTATCCAGTTTCCTTACTTAAAATTTCAATGCTAGAATAGTTTTCACTAGCTTGCCCCAGACTCATAACTTGAGATGGATACACCGAAAGTTTTTCTCCAGTTTTGTCTCCCACAACTGCTTCACCTATTATTTGAGACCACAGACTTTCTGTTGTTTTATCATACATCAAAAGATTTGATTCGTAGAGTCTTCCACTTACGCCAAATTGTTCTGATCTGCCATCAACCGTTGCGTCAAAAACAATAGCTGATCCACAGAGAGGGCAGAATGTTACCGTCAAAGATTTCCCTTCAATATTATCATTAACAATTTCATGCCAAACAATAACATTGAATGGATAAAATCGAGTTGTTTCCCCAACAGTAACCACAATCCCGTCAGAGTCATCTTTTAACCATGTTTTGGCTTCTGTTAGACTGATGAATTTTGGCTCTGTAATTGCTGGTATACCATCCTTACCTGGACCACCGTCAAGAACTAAATCAAGCGATATTGAGGTAATCGATGTATTTGTTTTTAATCCCTTACTTTCAAATCCATATACTGCTGTAGAGTCACTTTTTGTGACTGAGTTTTTAAAGATGGAGTTCTTTCTATTTACTAAATAACCCCAAACTCCCACTACTAGGATGATGATTAGTATAATTATTTTTAGTGAATTATTCATCTTCGTGAATTGCGTATTTAATAATTTCGAGATTACAGCTCTTATTTTTCTTACACCATTCTTCACATTTTTTAGCTGTTGCTTCGTCGTGGTATTTCATTCCGCATTCCTTGCAGGTAAATACTATTTGTTGATTTTGTTTTATTGTTTTTCCCATAAATTTATAAAACATTTTAATTATATTTACTTGGCAAATTTTTTCGACCCCATTTCATAACTTTTGACATCCAAACTAACTCCGTAAGAAAATCGTCAATTCGTTTATCCACGGAGTCATCTTTTAGGTTACCCTCATCGTTAAACACTTCTTGCACTTTTGAAATCTGAAGATCTTTAAATGTTACAACGAGACCCAACTCCCTGACTATTTGCACAAGTTGTTCAATTGCGCGTACTCCACCGAAGCCGCCAGCGGAAACACCGACAAGACCAACTGTTTTGTGGATGTATTCTTTAAGAAGAACATCAAGAGCTCTCTTTAAACTACCAGGATACCCATGGTTATATTCCGGAGAAATTACAATTAATCCGTCCGCACGAATGATGGCGTCGCGATAGTCAGCATTTTTTTCTTTGAGCCCGCCGTATCCTCCTTCGTCATCCATGGGAAGATTCATTTTTCTAGGATCAAAAAGTTGAGTATTTATTTCCGGATGCTTGCTTATTTTTTTAAACAAAAGTTTTGCCACTTTTTCGCTTTGTCTATTTTGACGCACTGTACCTAAAAGAATAGGAATAAATAGTTTTTCTTCTTTTTGATTAATTGTTTTTCTCATAAAATTAATTGATTAATTCTAAAATATCGGCTTCGCTTATATCGCCGGGTATTAAACGAACTACATTGCCGTCTTTATCAATCAAGACGTGGACATTGGTATATCGTACGCCGTACGCTCGCGTAGCACTACCATTTGAGTCAAGTGCAATTGGAAAAGTAATTCCCCAATCAGTTATGGTTCTTTGTACAAGAGATGTATTTTCCTGCATATCAATACCAATCACTTCAACTTGATC
>Ga0163155_10006823_pt1 | contig 10926 bp, 11 predicted proteins | sample OliLakLV19SP4G1_FD_148611 | JGI IMG/M metagenome (GOLD analysis project Ga0163155, IMG submission 148611) | Freshwater microbial mat bacterial communities from Lake Vanda, McMurdo Dry Valleys, Antarctica - Oligotrophic Lake LV.19.SP4.G1 | ecosystem: Environmental > Aquatic > Freshwater > Lake >...
CCCCAGGCAGGCACCCCCGCCTCCAGCACCCGCACCTGAAGCTGGCGATCGCGCCCCAAATGCAGCGCTGCCGACAGACCCGTAATTCCACCCCCAATAATGGCTACATCACAGGTTTGATCAGCATTTAGCGGTGAGTAATCAGTCAGACTAGCTGGCTCAACGGTAGTTTCCCAAAAACTGCCGATGGTGCGAGTCCGGTCGTAAACGTTGGCATTGTAAAGAGTTGTCATGCTATCGCAAGTAGAGGTGGCGGCGCTGCTGAGTCGTTGAAACTAGATAAGTTTTGTGCGAACAAGTTGGGGAATTGGGTAGTCTACAGATGGGTAGAAAGCGTTAGTGTTTAGGATGGATGTTGTGCCAGAGATGAGTCAATTGATCAAACTACAGCGGCGATCGCGCTCTAAATCCTCCCGGTTTCCGTTTCACCGTTCCCACCTGCCAGAGGCGGCAACTGCCCTCTATGCCGAACGGCTATCGACCAAAACCCTGGATTTGATCTCTCTGGCCGCCTGCTCCTGTGTCTTAACTCTACTGTGCCAGTCAGCCGCACATCTGCCTCAATCGACCGCCACAGCCACTCAGACCACGGCTCAAAATCCGGCTCCGCTGAGCAAAAGTGGCAATCCGCTATTTCAGCCCTACACGCTAATTGCCTCGTCGCCCGAAGTCAAAGAAGACGAAGACGAATAGAAAGTAGCGTGGCAGGCAAGATGCCCGCCCCATCATTGATTAAACCTGAGATCTGGAGAAATGTGATTTATTGCAGGGCTGTAATCTGCGCGATCGCATTGCGATACCCTTCAGCATTGCTTTGCTGACGGTATAAATCTGCCGCCTGCCGCAAATCGGCTAAGGCTCCCTGGCGATCGCCCAACTGCACCCGCGCTAACCCCCGACCATAGAGCGCATCGGCATCTTGAGCATTCAGCTGGAGCACTCGCGTAAAGTCGATGGTGGCTCCGCGAAAATCTCTGAGCTGATTCCGAACGCTTCCTCGCTTGGCGATCGCCACTGGGTCATTGGGGCGCAGCGCGATCGCTTGCGTTAGGTCTTGATGCGCGCCATCTGGATCAGCTTGAGCCAGACGGGCATCGGCGCGGGCAATCAGGGCAGCCGGATCGCCATTATCGAGGTTGATGGCGCGAGTGTAGTCGGCGAGCGCAGCCGTTGAGTTGCCCGCCTGCATTTGCACATCCCCTCGCATTTTGTAGGCAATGGCCGCATCTGGAGTGCGCTCGATCGCTTGGTTTAAGTCGGCCATCGCACCAGGTATATCTCCGGCAGCGGCCAATACCACCCCCCGATTGAGATACGCCTGATCGTAATTAGGGTTGAGCTGGAGGGCACGGCTAAAGTCACGGTAGGCGGCGGCGCGATCGCCTATCGTAGAGGCGACAAATCCCCGATTGAAGTAGGCAACGGCAGAATTTTCATCTAGCTGAACCGCTTCATTAAAGTCGAATAAGGCAGGTTCTAGCTGGCCTAGGGCAAATTTGGAACTGCCCCGATTGACGTAGGCTTCAACGTAGTCATTGCGCAAGTCGATCGCCTTGTCGTAATCGGCGATCGCCGCCGCATGGTTGCCGCTGCTAGCATGAGCCACCCCTCGCTGCATGTAGGCTTCTGGATAGTTCGGCTGGAGCTGAATCGCTTGGTCAAACTCGGCAGTTGCCTCCGAGGTATCACCCATTGCCGACAGCACCATGCCCCGATATAAATGGGCTTCGGCAGCGGTGGGGTTGAGCTGGGTGGCCTGGGTCAAATCTGGCAAAGCCGCCGACAAATTACCGGTTCGGTAATAGGCCACGCCCCGATTGGTGTAGGCGTCGGCATAGGTTGGGTTTAGCTCAATAGCACGGCTATAGTCAGCGATCGCCGCTGCGTTCTCCCCCAATGCCGCTAAGGCAAACCCTCGAAACGCATAGGCAGCTCCGTTGTTGGGATCAAGGCTAATCGCTTGGTTTAACGCCTCAACGCCAGCGCTATACTCGCCATCGTTTACTTTTTCTACCCCATCTTGATAAAGCTCTTGTGCCGTTGCCTGCGCCAGCAAAATGGGAGCCTGCGATCGCGCTATGCTGGGAACCCCTGCCAAAACAGCCGCAACTGCGACCATGAGAACCGTTCTTTTGACTGGATGCATGCCCAACTCCTAAGATTTAATGTCAAGAGTCCACCGCTCAACCCGTTCCCCCTAGAGATTTCTCTATCGAAATCAGTGAGCGATCGCCCCTCTGCGGGTAAAAAGGTAGAAATTAAGACAATGCCCCCTAGCTTGCCCATTCTTGCGACCAATCTTAAAGGCTGGCCAATTTTGATTGATTTAATCGATCACGTTGCCCCCAGATCAGGCCAGAGATTAGGCCAGAGATCACGCCAGATTTTTGGAACAGTGCGCAAAAATTCTCTAAAATTGAGACGCCCTTGTGTTGCAGCCGGATTGATGAAAGAATCCACAGGTTGAGATTTCTAGCGTTACTGGGCATCGTTACTGGGCACATAGGAGTGAGGCTACGGCAACCTCACCCATCAGCATAGGGCAGACAAATGTACGGAGGAAAATCGAAACTGTGAATATTTCTGATGTCTTTGCCAAGGGCGGGCTCGCCATGTACCCGTTGTTGCTGCTCTCATTTCTATCCATTAGTGTAGTGATTGAGCGCAGTTGGTACTGGTGGAACCTGCTAAAGGGTGAACGAGAAGTTTCTGGTCGCGTGATCGAGTCCGCTCGCCGGGATTGGAATGCCGCTGCCAACCTGGCTGGACAGTCTACCGATCAACCCATTGGTCGATTTCTTAATTCGGCACTAGAGCTTAAAAAACCAGAGCCAGAAGTGTTTCAGCTGGCTCTAGAAGCAACTGCGCAAGAAGAACTAGCCGCCATGCGCCGGGGCGACAAAATTTTAGAAGCGGCGATCGCTCTTTCTCCATTGCTAGGCTTACTCGGAACGGTGCTGGGCTTAATCAGCTCCCTCGGCTCCATTCGGCTGGGCGATTTGGGCACGGCGGGCACCGAAAATGTGACGCTGGGAATTTCCGAATCCCTAATTTCTACAGCCACCGGGCTGATTGTGGCGATTGTCAGTCTTGCCTTCTATCGCGTGTTTCAGGGCTTAGTATCCGGACAGGCCAAACTATTTGAGAAGTCTGGAAATGAACTAGAACTGATATATCGCAAAGATTGGGCTGCACAGGGTGGCGCGCGGCTGGAAAAACCCAGCGGTAACTCGAATGCCCCTCTGAGCGTTAAGCCTCAATCGGAAACCACAGATACGCCAGAACACCAGCCTTAGGTTTAAAAGCGGTTTCTGGCTAGATCTCCTTCAAACCCCTGCTCCAGTCCCTTTTCTGCTAGTGCTAGTGTCATGAAAATTAACCACGGCTCTCAAGACCAAGAGGTGCGGATTGAGATCCTGCCGCTAATTGACGTTATTTTCTGTATTTTGACGTTTTTTATTCTGGCGTCGCTGTCTCTAACGCGGCAGACGGCCATCAACATGAACCTGCCGAAATCGTCTACGGGTGTGACCCAAATGCGGCAGACGATGGTGGTCACGATTGACCCAATTGGCGAACTATACATCGACAAAGATCCGGTCTCCCAACCCCAGCTAATTGAGGCTCTTAAAGCATTTCAAGAGCAGAATCCAGAGGGCGTGATTGCCTTGAATGCGCCACCCTATGCCAGCTACAACGACGTGGTGCGCGTGTTAGACTTGCTGCGCTCCGTCGGCGGCGATCGCGTTGCCCTCACTGTTAGCCCAGCCGATAACACGGTTGATCCACTCCAAGCACCCCAACCGCAGCCCGGTTTTGATAGCCTCCCCAACTCAACCAATCCCAACAGCGCCCCGTCCAGCGCCCCGTTAGATCCGTTTGGGTTGCCAGCGGTGCCTTCAGCGCCCGTTAACCCCAGCGGCCAGCCGCCAAATGGAGCTGGTGGGGCGGGCATCAACTCGCTACCACCGGGAGGACAGCCGCTGCAACCCGCTGCCAAGCCCAATCCGACAGCACCCGGAGCACAACCTTAAACGCCAGACAGACATCTGATCGTCATAGACATGACGTGAGCTGAGGGCAGAGGGCGATCGCCTTCTGCCTTTGCTGATTAGGGGGGAGGGTTCAAGCAACTCTGACTGCAAGGCTGTGGCAGAATGAATGAGTTGTGCCGACGGATGATGACGCTGGCTTTTGCCTGTACAGATGCACGCATTGCACCCCTCGATTTTTCTTATAATTTCCTATGACTAAGTTTGTATTTGTAACGGGCGGCGTTGTTTCTAGTATTGGCAAAGGCATTGTAGCCTCTAGTTTAGGGCGGCTATTGAAGTCGCGAGATTATTCAGTATCGATTCTTAAACTCGATCCCTATATCAACGTAGATCCCGGCACCATGAGTCCGTTTCAGCATGGTGAGGTGTTTGTTACCGAAGATGGAGCCGAGACTGACTTAGATTTGGGGCATTATGAGCGCTTTACCGACACCTCCATGTCGCGGCTCAACAGCGTTACTACAGGGTCTATTTACCAAGCCGTACTCAACAAAGAACGGCGGGGCGACTATCAGGGCGGCACGGTGCAGGTGATTCCGCATATCACGACCGAAATTAAGGAACGAATTCTACGGGTGGCAAAAAACACCAACCCCGACGTGGTGATTACCGAAATTGGCGGCACGGTCGGGGATATTGAATCGCTGCCGTTTTTGGAAGCCATCCGCCAGTTTCGTAAAGATGTGGGGCGACGCAACGTTTTGTATATGCATGTTACACTACTGCCCTGGATTCCATCAGCCGGAGAAATGAAAACGAAACCAACGCAGCATTCGGTCAAAGAACTGCGATCGATTGGGATTCAGCCCGATATTCTCGTCTGTCGCTGCGATCGCCCCTTAGCCCCTGGGATTAAAGATAAACTGTCGGAGTTCTGTGATGTCCCGGTGGAATGCGTCATTACCGCCCTTGATGCCAGCAGTATTTATGAAGTGCCCCTGATGATGGAACAAGAAGGGCTGGCTCATCAAGCGATCGACCTGTTGCAGCTTGAACAGCGCCAACCTGACTTGAGCCAATGGCAAACCCTGGTCGATCAACTGCATCGGCCCGGTTGCCCCTTAGAAATTGCCATCGTGGGCAAATATATTCGCCTCTCTGATGCCTACCTATCGGTGGTGGAAGCCCTGCGTCATGCTGCATTGGCGACTGGTGGCGACCTCAACATTCGGTGGATTAATTCAGAAGAAATTCAGCCGCTCACCGTCGAGGAAGCGTTAGCAGGTGTGCACGGCGTCATTATTCCTGGGGGGTTTGGGCATCGAGGGATTGATGGCAAAATTACGGCCATCCAGTATGCCCGCGATCGCCAAATTCCATTTTTGGGTCTTTGTTTAGGGATGCAATGTTCGGTCATTGAGTGGGCGCGTCACATTGCTGGCATCGAAGACGCCAACAGTTCCGAATTTGATGCCCAAGCCACGAATCCGGTGATTAACCTGCTGCCCGAGCAGCAAGACGTAGTAGATTTAGGTGGCACGATGCGCCTAGGACTTTACCCCTGCCGGATTGCTCCCAACACCCTAGCCGATCGCCTCTACCAACAAGAAGTCGTTTACGAACGCCACCGCCACCGCTACGAATTTAACAATGCCTACCGCAACCTATTTCTAGAAACGGGCTATGTCGTCAGCGGGACATCTCCCGATGGTCGTCTGGTAGAAATCATTGAATTACCTAGCCATCCGTTTTTTATTGCGAGCCAGTTCCACCCCGAATTTCAGTCCCGTCCCAACCGCCCTCATCCCCTGTTTCGGGGCTTCATCCAAGCGGCGATCGCCCATGCCGAACCCCCAGTGCGATCGCTAGAAAGCGTTGGCAGCTAAGTCTAATAATGTTTAGTTAGCGTTGAGTGAACGGGTGATACGTCGCCCGTTCACTCAACCGATTCATACCACGCTTAAGTAGGTCGCTTTTTTGAACTGCGCTGCATATGTAGCCATCTGTTATGGAGTAATTTCCTTGCTACAGAGATCAATGCAAAATGAGCCTAGTGAACCAACAAAAGGGAATTCCTTTTCCTCAGATTGAAGCTGACATTTCTGCCAAACTTCTCAAAAAGCAACTGTCACTTAAACGGTTTAAACAGTCTCTAAAGCCGTTTCAAGCTTGGCCGTAGACGGAGCATGAACAATATACACAGAGCAAGGAGCATGATGCAGCGTGTAGTTGCTAACACTACCTAAGAAAAATTCTGTCATGCCTGCTCGACCTCTGCGTCCCATCACAATTAGATCAGCATTCCATGCCTCTGCAAAGTCGCTAATCTCTCGTTCTGGATCGCCAAAACAGTGAATACATTCTGTACTAACGCCCTCAGCCGTTGCTTGACTAACAAACACTCCAAATAGATCAGGCTCAAATGTTTCAAAGTGCCCTACATAACAACGAGAATCTGAATCATCGTCACTCAAGTAAGGTTCCAGGCTATCCAGATAGGCCGGAGGATCTTCAGTGGTTTCATCTGGATCTGTCACATGGAGTAACCCTAGACGAGCACCCATAGTTCTCGCCAGCAGTAGAGCTTGATCAAAAATATAGTGACTCGATTCTGAGCTAGGGGTTGCAACTAAAATCTTGTGAAGCATATAGTTGTTCCAAATATTTGTTCTAAAAACCCGGCAAAATAACTCTTTACCATTACAGAGGGTTTCGGCAAACTGTCAGTTGACCCGATGGATCATTTGTCTATCAATCATCAACCTGGGATCTAAGCTTGAAGAGCTGTGAGCCAATACTGTGGTGAATGGTGCTCAGAATTGCCAGGTTTTCTATGTCAGTATTATATATTTTAAACTAATAGAGAAAATTGTTTTTTTGAGTCTTGAAGAATCTTAAGTTAAATTAGGCCAGCAATGGTGTTAACGGTCGTGGCAAAAATTACACTGTAGAAAAAGCACGGAACGATCGCATGAAGTAGCACTAAACATTTTTTGCCGACTTCCCTGCTTCCGGGAGCCATACCAAAAATGCGGTGCCTGCGGGAACGTCTGCACCAATTAAACCGCTTTGGTGAGCGGGGCTAAAGGCTTGGATTTCGCCATTCATTTGGGTAACAAGGTCATGGGCGATCGCCAGCCCTAGGCCAGAACCGGGGAGGGTGCCGCTAGCTTGCACACCGCGAAAGTGCCGTTTGAAGAGTTGAGTTAGGTCTTGGGACGGAATACCCGGCCCATTATCGAGAATGGCGATCGCCTGCATGGGGTTATGCTCCGGCGATCGCTGAATGCCGCCCAGTAGCCAGACGGCTCCGCCGCTAGGGGTATATTTGAGGGCATTATCGAGTAAATTATTCAGCACCTCCCGGAGCGCTTTGAGGTCGGTGCGTACCAGCGGCAGATTGGGAGGAATGCTGGTTTGGAGATGAATCTGTCGGTCTTGGGCGATCGCAGCAGCTGAATCTAGCAGCGGTTCCACCACATCGGCGATGTCATAGCTGTCTATGAATAATGCCCCGGTCAGATAATTTGTTTCAGGCAATAGCGGTACCGCCGAGGACTGAAGCACTTGGCGGCGATCGCCCCTCTCGGCAGGCTTTGCGGCGTCAAGGTTCTGCGGCAGCGGCACACCCGCCCCAAGTTGCCCTTGCTCAACGCCATCGGTGGCGGCGGGCAGCAAACTACCTCCCAGATCAATGGCCGCATCAAACTGCCGCAGCAGATCTTGGAGGCGATCGCTTTCGCGGATCATGCCCTCAACCGCGCTGCGGTTGGCATCCTCGGGCACCATGCGGCGCAGCAGCAGCTTGCCAAACGTGCGCAAAGCCGTCAGCGGATTGCGAAATTGATGCATTAAATTATCAAAAATATCTCGCTGTTGAGCCTGGAGCTGCCGCTGCTGCGTTAACTCGTGTTCGGCCCATTGGGCACGCTGATCAAGCACACAGGCGATCGCCAACGACCGGGCCACCCGCTCCACTTGATCCTGCTCGGCTTCTACCCAGGAACGATCAGAGCGCGCCGTCACCAACAGCCCCATCATGACGCCTTCATAAATCAGCGGCAGAACGATTTGCTGGGAATATTCCAGTGCCGTTTCCATATCCCCCCATTCCATCGGGTACACATGGCGGCGACTGGTGCGTTTGGCCGATCGATTGGCAGGACGGCCACGGCGACGAGGGGGGCGATCGCCTGGTTCTGACCCGGAGGGAAGCGATCGCGGCAATGGCTCTGAATTTCCCCCCTCACCCGCAGACAGCAGCCGTAAAGTAGGAAATTTGCTCTGCATTCCCCTAGACATCAACTGCAACACCTGTGCTGCTGGCCAACTGGCTGCCGCTTCCGGATAGGCTACCACAGGCACCAGATTGGGTTCCGTTGCGCCGGTCAAATCTTCTGTGAGATACACCACGCTCAGCGTCGCCCCTAACGTTTGAGTCAGTAGAGCGACCTGCGAACGGCACAGCGCCACAAATTCTGGGCTTGCAGGCATCAGCATGCAATTAGTTGAGGAATTCTAAGCCGATAGGAGTTGAAAATCACTTAGGGTTGAAAACTTAGGAGGGTTGGAAATTTAGAGAGGTTGAAAATTTAGGGGTCGAACAGGCCGCAGCCGCACAAGCCTCAGAATTTAGCAGAGCATGGCGAACCCTACCTGCCGGAAATAATTGCCCTTTGAGACCTCACGGCCTAGGTCTGCGCTTACGCTCTGTATTGTAATCACTCTGACAGGGCACCGGGGAAAAACTAAAAATTAAAGCATGAACTCAAATCCTTCATCACCAAGTAAACAGATCTTTACTCTTTTATTTTCTTTACTTTTTGACTTTGATAGTTGCGTATTCGTAGTTACAGGTTAGGATGTCTGTATGCAAATCACAGTTCTGCATGATTAAACGCTTTGGCGTAATTTACAAAAGTTCAACAAGATAAAGGGTCTTGAAGGACTACATTGTAGATCTGCGGAACTGGAACTGTTGGCTATGGGTTTGTCAGACGTGTAAAGGGGACATCAGACAGAGGAGGTAGCGATTGCCGTTTCTGGCCTTGTCACTTTACACCGCGACCATTTCAACGCATTCCGCGATCGCGACCAACCTCTACGCTCTGTCCATAGGTTGATTGACAAAACTGATGTTTTGTGTATGGCTCAGAACTAGACTTTGTATCAGTAGATTAAGGAAGGTTGAAATTTCGTTGCCAACCCCTTATACTAGCGACGGTTTCTTGTTTGTAACTAGAGTTACATCTATTGCGAAAGAGAGGAGGTAAGGAGGTTGGCAAGGAGACGTAAGCGCAAGAGCCGTCGTCGTCTGGAGGGGCGTAGAATTCTGGAATTGGTTCCTCAGTATAGCATCGAGAGTGGCGAGGATAAGCCTGTGACCGCAGCCCGGAAGTTCATCCAGGCTGAGGGGATTGTGCCGCCAGCACTATTGCTGGTCAAGCGGAATGAACATACTACAGACCGCTACTTTTGGGCAGAAAAGGGGCTTTTCGGAGCTCAATACGTTGAGGAAAACCATTTTCTCTTCCCTAGTTTGCGTTTTTCAGAGGATGATGTTGAGGAACTGACAGTCGCTTTAAACCGCTGAACCAGAAGTTTCACCATTATTTCTACGGGTACTCGTTGGGTTTACTTTACGAGCAGCGGGTACAGCTATTACAGAAGCAGAGTCTTTAAGGCTCTGCTTTCGTTTTAGTTGAAATTATTAAGTGGACGTCAATCATGTAGCCGCATTTGTCGCCGCGATCGCCCATGCCCCAACAACTGATTCAACTGCTGGTTAATGGAGTCGCTGTCGGGAGCATTTTGGCGCTGGGATCTGTGGGGCTAACGTTGACCTACGGCATTTTGCGGCTGGCCAATTTTGCCCACGGCGACTTAATGACGCTGGGCGCTTATTTCACGCTAACGGCCAATTTGAGCGGCTTCAATCTGGGGCTGTCGCTCCTGATCGGGGCAACGTTGACGATTGCAGTGGCTCTTTTAACCGACCTGCTGCTGTGGTCACGGCTGCGCGATCGCCGCGTCACCTCGACCACGCTGATGATTATCTCGATTGGGCTAGCGCTGTTTTTACGCAACGGCATCATTTTGCTGTGGGGAGCCGACAACCAACAATACACTTTACCGATCGCCACGGCTCTGGATTTTGGCGGGATTAAAATTGCCCAAAGCCGTTTAGTGGTGGTGGGTTTGGCGATTTTGGCCATTGTAGCGCTGCACTACCTGCTGCAACAGACCAAAATGGGAAAGGCCATGCGCGCCGTGGCAGACAACCCAGACCTGGCGCGAGTGTCGGGAATTAATGTCGAGCAGGTCGTGATTTGGACGTGGGTGCTGGCCGCAGGCTTGACGGCGCTGGGCGGCGGCATGTATGGCCTGATTACGGCTGTACGGCCAAATATGGGCTGGTTTTTGATTATGCCGATGTTTGCCTCGGTGATTTTGGGCGGCATTGGCAATCCCTATGGGGCGATCGCCGGAGCCTATGTGATCGGCATTAGTCAGGAACTCAGCACTATAATCATTCCAGCGGAATATAAGCTGGGTGTGGCGCTGCTGGTAATGGTAGTAGTGCTGCTGTTCCGACCGCAGGGGATTTTTCGAGGAATGGTTTAAAGGAAGCAGAACTGGGAAACGGGTGAGAGATTGACATTGCTAATGTCAATCTCTCACCCGTTTGTTTGATCTAGATTCAAGCTGGGGCTTTCTAGTTATTTGAGAATGCCAAAGTAGTAGGCGGCAACCAGGAAGTTGATGCCAAGAAGCAACAGTGCCCATCCGGCACGGAAAGTATAATTGGGTTTGCTGGCGGGTTTTACTTTAGAAGTCATAGGGTTTCCTACTCAAATGAATGGGTTGAGGACTTAACGGTTTATTATCAACCAATCGGGGGCGCACTAGGGCGGGTTGCTTGGCAAAACTC
>Ga0163155_10006825_pt1 | contig 10923 bp, 10 predicted proteins | sample OliLakLV19SP4G1_FD_148611 | JGI IMG/M metagenome (GOLD analysis project Ga0163155, IMG submission 148611) | Freshwater microbial mat bacterial communities from Lake Vanda, McMurdo Dry Valleys, Antarctica - Oligotrophic Lake LV.19.SP4.G1 | ecosystem: Environmental > Aquatic > Freshwater > Lake >...
GTTATGGGAAGGCGTTGATCATGACGCTGTGGGGCTCGCTGATCGTGGGGTCAATCGACAATGTCCTGCGGCCTTTTGTGGTGGGGGCGCGGGACAAACTGCATCCGATGGTAGTTGGGCTGGCGGCGATTGGCGGATCCTACACGTTTGGCCCCTTGGGGATCCTGCTGGGGCCACTGATGGTTTCGTTCTTTGTGGGAGTGCAGAAAGAGATGCAACTCCTGATGGCCGCTCGTCATTCACCAGCGCCAGCGTGCCACGGCGATGTTGAGGAGGGCGAGGCGGAGTGATACAGTAACCTGATGCTTTCGCGGCGAGCCGCCTTACTTGCGCCCCTGGCTATGACCCCACCACCCGCGAAAATGACCCTCGCCCTGCACCAGAACACCTCGGCCGGGGCGGGCTTTTCCAACTCCTTGGCCGGCTGGGCTCGCGCGGGCATCCGCCAGGTGGAACTCTCGGACACCCTGCTGGACGGCTTCCTCAAAACCGGCTCGCTCGCCGATGCCCGTCGCGTGGTGACGGACCTCGGCCTTACCCCCATCTCCGCCGCCTCCGTCATCCCGGACTTCTGGCTGCCCGATCCGGGGCGCGCCAAAAAGCTCGACACCTGGAAGCTCCGTTGCGAGCAGTTCGCCTCCTTCGGCATCAGCCGCCTGTACTGCCCCGCCGTGACGACCCGCAAAGTGACCGCCGATGACTACCGCCGCGCCCTCGATTGCCTCCGCGAAGCTGGCGAGGCGGCCGTTCAGTTCAAGCTCCAGGCCCACGTCGAGTTCATCCGCAACTCGTCCTTCCTGTCGACCCTGCCCACCACCTTGAAGCTCACCCGCGAAGCCGCCCACCCGAATGTGCACTCGCTCTTTGACTTTTACCACTTCTGCACCGGCTTAAGTCGCACCGAGGACTTGGACTTGGTCCGCGCGGGCGAGATCGGGCACGTGCACATTCAGGACGTGCCGGATATTCCGCGTGAGATGCTCGACAGCCAGACCCGCATCATCCCCGGCGACGGCGTGGCGCCGTTAGTGGCTCTCTTCCGCAAGCTCGCCGCCAAAGGCTACTCGGGTCCGGTGTCGGTAGAGCTGTTTCTGCCCGAGTTTACGCAGGCGGACCCGTATGAGTTGGCGCGACGGATCAAAGAGAAGTCCGAGGCCGTGATGCGGGCGGCGGGGGTGTTGTAGCGCTTGCGGCGGCGCGTGCGCGAGTGGCCCAGGTTTCATTCCTGATCGACGCATAGATGCCAGCCGCATCCACGAAGTTCTGGTGGGCGGTGGCTTCGCCCAGGGTCGAAGCCAGTCTTCCCATTGAGTAAAGGCAGTTGGCTTCGCCCAGGCGTTCCCCAACTTCCCTAAATATTGGAAGAGCTTGTCGAAGAAAATCGTTTGAATTCGCCCAAAGAGATTGATTCAGAGAAACATCGCCCAGCAACTTTAGGCAGTTGGCTTGGCCTGAACGGCTGCCAATCTGTCGGAATAGAACCAGGGCTTCTTGAAGCAAGCGAAAAGCGTCCTGGTAGTGGGATTCTATCAAGGCCGTTTCGCCGAGGCCAAGGAGCGCGTTGGCTTCGCCGAGCCCGTGGCCAACCCGTCTGTACGTCTTCAGCGCTTCGCCGTAAAGCTCCCCACCTTGCTGATGGCGACCTTGCTTAAGGGCTAGAGCAGCAAGGGAACGTAGGACGTTTGCCTCTCCTAGAGGGTGATCGATTTGTCGAAAGATAGCCAAAGCCCCTTGATAAAAGTTGTTTGATTCCTGGTCGGATGACCTAGCCAAGGCGAGGTCGCCGAGGGCCTGAAGGCAATTCGCTTCGCCTAGGCGGTCGCCAACCGCTTCGAAGATAGCCAAAGCGCATTGATTGAGGGCACCGGCGTCCTGGTAGCGTCCTTGGACGCGCGCTAGTTCGCCTAATGCTTGCAGGCAACTTGCTTCGCCTAGACGTAGGCCCGCCGTCTGAAAGAGTGGCAGCGCCCGTTGATAGAAATCGTTTGCCTCTTGGAACCTTGATTGCAGTCGGGCCAAGTCACCAAGTTCGCGAAGGACATTCGCTTCGCCGAAAATGTGATCACAATGCTGATAGCGACCTAACGCCTCTTGAAGGAACGTTCGCGCCTCGTCGTACCGGCATTGCATACGTGCCGCACTTCCGAGGGACCGCTGTGAGTTGGCTGCACCTATTTCGTTGCCAATCTGTTTATAAATATTCAATGATTGTCTATAGAGAGCTAAGGCATCTTCATAACTTCCTTTCAAGCTTGACGCGTCACCCAGGGACCGAAGCGCGTCAGCCTGACCTACGAGATCATTTATCGCTCTAAAAGAATCGAGAGCCTTTTGAAGAAGATAGCTAGCGTCCTGGTAACGTGCTTCCAACAGCGCGACGTCACCAAGTGACTTGGTGCAATTTGCTTGACCCAAGGTGTTTCGCGCCTGCTCATAGATTGCTAAGGCGTCCTGGTAGTAATGCTTGGCTTCTAAATAACGCGCTTCTAGCCGTGACAGGTCGCCAAGGCTCCGGAGTGCATTTGCTTCCGTAACGGGGTAGTTGAAGATCCTACAAATATTACGGGTCTGGTTGTAGAGGATTGCTGCGTCCAGATAACGGGCCTGCAGCCGGGCAATATCGCCCAGGGCTAGTAGGCTATTTGCCTCTCGTAGATGGGAGCTAGTTTGCCGATATTCAGGAAGCGCCTGCTCAAGAAGCACTCTCGCTTTATCCTGTTGGCCTGCGAAAGTGAGCGCTTCCGCGAGCTTTACCCGCGCATCGGCCAAAACGTCAGGTTGCGAAGACTGTTCATTCTCCAGTTCCCGCACCACGCGCTCCAGAAGTTGTTGACGCTCCAGTTTGTCGCGCTGATTCGCGGAGCCGAAGTTCACTGCATCCAGTCGGCGCAACGTCTCCGCCGTCTCCGCCGAGCCGCCCGTGAAGTGAAAACTGCCGGACTTGGTGGACCAGGTATCCGGCGCCTGGCGCGAGAACTCCACCATGGCGAAGTCCGGTGCCCAGAAGACGATGGGAAAGAGAAAGTGCCCGGCCAAGTAGCCGCGGTTGAGGTTTAAGATGGCCATGGAGTGTGTGTAGCCCTGCTCCAGGTTGAGCATCTTTTCGAGGCCATAGACGAAGAGGGCCACGGGTTTCCCGCCCTTCAATGCGGCTTCCCACTGCTCCACGAACCCGGACTGCGATTTCGGGTCCATGGTTACCTCGGCGACCTCGCCGACGCAGCGCTGGATTTCGGAGGTGAGGCGTTCGCGCAAGGATGGGTGGTTCACCCAGGCAAACGCCAGCACGCAACCTTGGGCACGCTCAATCATGCGGCAAACGGCCTGGAGTTCCAGTTCGTTTTCCGACGTAAGGCCTAGGGGTGGTGCGACAGTGGTGCTCACCGGTTCTTCACCTCGGCTAGCAGCGGATTCCAGTCGTACCGGAGGCCTCCATCGTCATTGTAATAGGCGTATACGTAACGTGCGCGCAGGAAAGTCATCCACTGCTGCGGCTCACCCGTGAGTGGCTTGTGGTCCAGATGGACTTTATCGAGGGCCACCCACTGTAGCGGGCTCAGGCTCTTGCCGAAGTCACTGGCTTGAATGCGGATGGTGCGGTCGAGTAAGTTCGCATCGAGCGGGAGGCTGCCGGTGCGGTCAAGCGCGGCGCGGATGAGCGTGAATAGGGAACGGGGGTGTCCGCCCGAAAGGCGGCAGAGGCGATCGAGTTGGTCAGGCGGCGCGAAGACTTCGTCCACGGCAACTCCCGCGGCCCGCGCTCGGGCCTCCACAATGCGGCGTAGCACGGACATCCCGTTCGGCTGCGACACGTCGATCATGGGAAGCGTGAGAATCTCGCCGCCATAGATGTCGGAGAGCCGGCCGTGGCAATGGCTGTAGGCGAGCTCAATCGGGATCGTGTAGAGGATGTCGCAAGCTAGCGCGCGCAAGACTCCGGCCGAGTTCAGGAACAGGTCCTCGTGGTTGGTAATGTGATTGAGTTGTTTCTGCCGGGATCCTGTCGAGTTGGTCGACGATGATCAGGATGTCGTTGTAGCCGCCATTGTCGTAAAGGAACTTTCGCGCGGGCTTCAGGATCTCGTTGTTTACCAGATCATAGATACGGGGCAGCCGATCTTCGAGTAACTTGCGCAGGCCGGCACGTGCGCCGGGAATTTGCTTGATGGCTATGCCCAACTCGATGGGGTCTGCCGCGATCTTGAGGTCCTTGAACTCGACATCGCTCTGCAGGATTTCTCCAATTTCCCGGAAGAAGCCCATAAATTTGTTCATAGCCAAAACCATAGCCGGCTTTCTTCAGGTCATTAACGAGTTGCCGCACCATCTGCAGCACCAGATCCTGGGGGCTGACGTCGTTCAAGTCGAGCCATTCCTCGCATTCGAGAAACGACACAAAGACTTTGTGCGACTTCTTCCCCTCCATCAGCATCTGCTGGACGCGATAGAGCTCTGTGGTTTTGCCGGTTCCACGATGCCCAGTAAGTAACCGCGCGACCGGTGCCCCGCCGCTGCGCGCGACGGCGTTCACCAGCCGCAGCTTGACGTCGTCGTAGGGCATCAGCTCATGCTGCCAGTCAATGTACAGCGTGTTGTCGCTAGCCGGGAGTGGCTGCAGCGGGTCGAACTGCTGATAGAGCGCGGTGAGCGAGTCCATTCATCCTCATCGTAACGCGACGCAAGCGAAGTTCGCCGCGTCGTCGACATTGCCCTTGCCCTGATAACGCGCCACCTGCGGGTACGGGCACAGGGGCCGCGTCCGGGTTGTTTGCCCGGACTCTACATGCGCCCCCAGCAACTGCGCCGGGGCTTTGCCCTTCTCCACCCAGTCCATCACCGCCGCCAGCCAGTCGACGCTGCCGCAGCCGGGGCCTCCGTTGCAGTGGAACATTCCGGGGACCATAAACAGCCGGTAGAAGTCGCGCGTCTCCGTTTCACCCAGGCGCTTCGAGACCGTTTCGTAATACTCGATGCCGGGGAAGGGGTTCACCTGCTGGTCCGCCCAGCCGGAGTATTGCAGGATCTTGCCGCCGCGCTTCTTTAATGGGGCGAGGTCCGGGTTGCGGGGGTTCAATTCGGCGGCGGCGCGGAGGGTGCGGGGCGGGTCTTGGTCGAAGTTGAACTGCGTGTAGCTCCAGTTGGGCCCGGGCGGCGGATCGAGGATCGCGAACTTCATCTGGCTCTCTGACCTCGGCAGCACGGTCTTGATCGGCGCGATCAGATTGTCGGCCCACACCGGTTCGCTGCCCACGGGCTCGCCGGGGAACAACTGCTGGCCGAAGGAATTGTGCGGGCCGCTGTAGATCTTGACGAGCGCCTCAATCTGGGCGCCGGTGAAGCAATCCGGGCCGTCGTCGCCTAAGCATTTGGACAGATCGCGCGGCGGGTGGAAGTCGCAGCGGCGAGGGTCGTCGATCAGGCCGTCGGCTAAGCCATCCACCGGGTCGCACTTGGCGTAGACTGCCTCCGCGAGCAGCGGCAGCTTCTCAGGCGGCAAAGCGCCGGCGCCCACTTGCGTTTGCCCCACCCACATGCGGCGAGTAACGTTGCCGGTGAGGTAAAGCCCTGGCGCGCCGATGACGAGGCCGTCGAAATCTTCCGGGTACCGCTGCGCCTCCTGCATGCCTTGGCGACCGCCCGTCGAGCAGCCCACCCAGTAGGAGAACTTGGGCGCGCGGCCATAGAAGACCTGGATGACTTGCTTGGCCACCACCGCCGTCTCATGCACCGACAGGTAGGCAAAGTCAGTCAACTTGCGCAAGCCATGCGGATTCTCGGGCGTTACGTACGCAAACGTGGCCAGTGGCTCTTTTTGCGCGTCGTGGCCGGTATCGGTGGAAGCCGCGGCGAAGCCTTTGCGAATTGCGGAATCGACTGCGCCCAGGCTGATGACGCCCGCGGTGCCGCCGTTGCCCACCATCTGGAAACGGTCGTTCCACGTCGTCGGCAGCTTGATGGCGAAGCCGGCTTCGGGCCAGATGACGCCGCGAAGGTCGCAATGTTCGGGAAGTTTTTCCTGGGCGGCCACCAGCTTGGCCGAGGTAATTTTGACCTCTTTGCCAAAATTGTGCGTGGCGAGCGCGTCGCAGGAGATGGCCAACAAGGGCAGGGAATAGATAAAAAGACAGCAAAGTGTTTTCACAAGTGCTGCGATTCTAACAGAAGGTAGGTATTAATGGCGGGGACGACGGGGCTCGAACCCGCGACCTCCGACGTGACAGGCCGGCGCTCTAACCAACTGAGCTACGTCCCCGCACCACTAACCCTTTTACAATACCATCTGTTCCCGCGAGGTTACAACAAGTAGTCCTGGCCGAGGATGTTGAGGTGATGGAGTTCGTGGCCCGCGACCATGTAGGCGGCGGCGCGGACGCTGGTGGGGTTGCCGCTGGCCACGCCCATGCGCGTCCAATCCTCGGAACGCAGATTACGAAACAAAGCCAAGGATGCCTGCCGGATGGCGGCGTATTCCTTGATCAACTCTTCCCAACTCATCCGGTCAGCGTCCGCGGCCAGGGCGTAATCGTCCTGCTCAAAGCCGGGCAGTTCCTGCTGGTCGCCGCGGGCAAAGCGCAGGGCGCGGTAGGCGAAGATGCGCTCGGTATCGTTCAAGTGATTGAGCACCTGCTTCCAACTCCAGCGCTCGGCGGAGGGGCGCAGGCAGGCTTCGTCCTCGGTGACGCCGCGCCAGAAGGCGAGGGTCTTGGCGCTTTGGGGCGGCAGGGTGACCAGCAGATTGTCGCCGGCCACGAGGTCAATGTATTTGGCGTAGTAGGGCGCGTATTCTGGCAGCTCGGGTCGAGTCATGCCTTCAGTTTAGCGGACCGGTCATGTAGGCTTGAGGCATGTTGACCATCACCGAAGCCGAAGTCCGGCGCCTGCTGCCGATGGCCGATGCCATTGAAGCTCTGCGCGGGGCCTTTGCCGCCTGGCACCGCGGCGAAGCCCAGAATCAGCCCCGGCGGCGCCTGCTGTTGCCGACGGGGGCTTGCCTCCACCAACTCGCCGCCCAGTATCGTAGTTATTTCGGTACCAAGGTCTACAGCACTCATCCCAAGCACGGCGCCTGGTTCCACGTGCTTCTCTACGATGCCGAAACGGCCCGGCCGCTGGCGCTCTTCGAAGCCGATTGGCTGGGGCAGATCCGCACCGGCGCCGCGACAGGGCTCGCCACCGACCTACTGGCGCCGGCCGAGGCGAAGACGATCGGCCTGATCGGCAGTGGCTTCCAAGCGGCGAGCCAACTCGCCGCCGTCCGTGCCGTCAGGCCGGGTGGCGAGGTGAAGGTCTGGAGCCGCAACGCTGAGCGGGCGGCGAAGTTCGCCCAGGAGCATAATTGTCGGGCCGTCGCGACGGCCGAGGAGGCGATTCGTGGGGCGGAGATCGTGAATTACCGCTACGTCGGCGCGTGAGCCCGTGCTTGATGCTGCCTGGGTGATGCCCGGCGCGCATGTGAACGCTGTGGGGTCGAACCAAGCGGGTAAGCGCGAACTGCCCGCCGACCTCATTGCGCAGGCCTCGCTGATCGCGGTCGACTCGGTGGAACAGGCCAAGATCGAGTCCGGAGACCTGCTGCTCGCCGACTTCGACTGGTTCGACCCACGCCTGGTTGAGCTGAAAGACATCGCTGCGCGCCCGCCTGGGATCAGCATCTTCAAGTCAAACGGCCTGGGCCTCGAGGATGTGGCCGTAGCGGCGTTGGTTTACGAGCGGTCGCGGTGAAGTTGGGAGGCTGCAAGCTCCTGCTGGACGGTCGGATAAGACTCCGCTATTTCGTTCACGCTCATATCGCTAATGTTCTGCAATACGGTCGTGTAAGTGACTCGTGTGCCGCGAAACACCAAGGCGCCGCCAAGCAAATTGTCTCTTTTCTGGAGTTCCTCGTCAAAGCGCGTTTCGTTGGACGAAAACCTGTCCACCAATTGAGGCCGCTCCTAGGTATGGGCTGAAAAGATGCAGCGCATGTGGGCAGCTACGAGTAATTGATATTGGCCAATGAGCGTGTCCCGAACCCAGTCTGGAATAATGCGTAACGTGGCTTCCTCAAGGCGTAATCAACCGGTCTGGCGCCGTGGCCGCTCCACCTCCGGCAGAAAATACGCCAGAATTCCGATCGCCGGCAGGAAAGCACAAAGCTGGTAGACGACCTCGATCCCCCGCCAGTCAGCGAGTTGACCTAACAACGCCGCGCCGATGCCGCCCAGGCCGAAGGCGAGTCCGAAGAAAAGGCCGGAGATCAGCCCGACGCGGCCGGGCAAGAGCTCCTGCGCGTAGACGAGAATCGCGGAGAAGGCCGAGGCCATCACCAAGCCGATGGGGACCACCAGGAGCCCGGTCCAAAAGAGGTTCGCGTGGGGCAGCAGCAGCGTGAAGGGCAGCACACCCAAAATCGAGCCCCAGATGACATACTTTCGGCCAATGCGATCTCCCACCGGGCCGCCGATGAAGGTGCCGGCGGCGACCGCGCCCAGAAAGACAAACAGGTGTAACTGCGCGCTCTGCACCGAGACGCCGAATTTGTGGATCAGGTAGAAGGTGTAGTAACTGCCCAGGCTGGCCATGTAAAAGTATTTGGAGAAGATCAGGGCAATCAGAATCGCCAGCGCGCCGGCGATCTTGCCTCGCGAAAGCGTCGCCGGCCTTGCGCTCTTCGCCGGCGCTTTGGCCCGAACGTGTCCGCGATACCAGCGGCCCACGCCCGTCAGGATGACGATGCCGAGCAGCGAGACGCCGGAGAACCACGCGATGCTCCCTTGCCCGTGCGGCACCACGATATAGGCCGCGAGCAACGGCCCCAACGACGAGCCGACATTGCCGCCCACCTGAAACAGGCTCTGGGCCATGCCGTGCTGGCCGCCCGAAGCAAGTCGGGCCACGCGTGAGGATTCGGGATGAAAGACGGCCGAGCCCAGCCCGACAAAGCCGGCGGCGATGAGCAGCATGGGATAGGTGGAGGCGGCCGAGAGCAGCAGGAGGCCGGCGAGCGTAAAGGTCATGCCGATGGGCAGCGAGAAGGGCAGCGGCCGGCGGTCGGTGTAAAGTCCCACCACCGGCTGCAGCAGGGACGCCGTTAGTTGGTAGGTGAGCGAGATGAGACCCAACTGGGCGAAGTCGAGATGGAAGGAGCCCTTCAGGATCGGGTAAAGGGCGGGGATCAGCGACTGGACCAGGTCGTTGAGCAGGTGGCAGAAGCTGATGGCGGCGAGGACCGGGAAGACGGCCTTTTCCGGCTGATGAGCGGCGGGCATTCCCTTCCAGTGTAAGACCCCGGGTCTATTCGGCCTGTGTGTGGTAGTCCGAACGGCTTTCTTCGACGGCGCTGACGCCGGAAACTTTGGCTAAAGCCGCGAGTGCGGTGGCGGGTGCGCGCCCGGTCAGCACGCCGATTTCGTGCAACGATTGGCCCAAAATGAAGCCTTTCGCCGCCAGGTCGCGCGCGACACCCGCTAGGTCCGACTTCCGGTGGTCCTCCACCATGACGGTGACGTCGATGGTGGAGACCTCGGGTTTCTTTTTTGAGGGCATAGGTGTTCTCCCACCCCAAGATTACTCCGTTACAGCGGGGCCTGCACCAGACCGGCGCCGGCGTCGCGGCTTGAGAGTGACAAGCGGCGGGAGTTGCTGGTCAGCAACTGCCACAAGGCGCGGGCGTCAGTACCGGCGCCGCGCGCTTCAAGCCATAGGGCGGCAATGCCGGCGACGTGGGGCGTCGCCATGCTGGTGCCACTGATGCTGTGGTAGCGATCGGGCCACACCGAGAAGTTAGGTGGCTGCGGGACGGCCGCGGGCGCTGACGGTGCGGAGGAGAAGATTCCGACGCCGGGGCCGGCGATATCGACGCCGCCGCCTTGGCCGTTGATGCCGCCGTTCGAGAAGGCGGCGATGCCGAGCCGGGAGTCGACGGCGGCCACCGCGAGGATCGACGGGCAATTGGCGGGCCGGCCGACGGGATTGGGCGGATTGAGCCGCGTGTTTGTATTGGGAATGCGGCTATCGTTGCCGGCGGCCGCGACGATCAGCGTGCCGGGCGTCGATGCCAAGGCCCGTTGGGCGACGGATTCGTAGATCGGCGAGAACGTCTCCCCGGGCCGCGTGCGCGAGCCCAGCGACATCGAGATGACGCGGCAGCCATTGGCGATGGCCCAGTTGATGCCCGCCAGAATGCCGCCGTCGGCGCCGGAGCCCTGGTTGCTGAGCACCTTGCCGGCGAAGATTTGGGCGCCGAACGCGCAGCCGTAACGGCGCACGCCGCCCGCCGGGCGCTGCGGACCCATCGCGGTTCCGATGCAGTGCGTGCCGTGGCCGTTTTCGTCATTCACGAGCTGACCTGCCACAAAGCTGCGGCTGGTGACGCTGCGGCCGGCGAAGTCCGGATGGTCGAGGTCGAAGCCCGTGTCCAGCACGGCCACTTTGATGCCGCGGCCGCTAAAGCGGGATTCATGCACCCGGGCGGCCTGCAAGCCCCAGGTGAACTGGGCGGTATCGGCGAAGGCGGCGGCCAGCAGCAGGCGATCGGCTTCGCTCACCGGCCCGTCGGTTTCCCCGGTCAGCATGGCATAGAGATGATTGACGGCCTCTTTGTAGCCGCGCAGGAATTCGAGCGGCAGCGCCGGCGCTTCGGCCAGCGCGTACATGATGCGCTCCGGTTCCACGGCCAGCATGTCGCCGTTATCGTCAGCGGCGGCGCGCAGGCCGGATGCCTGGGTGGGGTCAGTATTGACGACCGCCACCTTCAACTCGTCGAAGACGATCACTTCGGCGTCGTTGGCTTGCACCATGTCGATAGCGGAAGCTTCGAAGTCAGCCGTATTGCAGACCTGCTTCAAGCCAGTGGCGTCTTTGACGGCCTGCAAGCCGGCTTTCATATTGTCTTCGCGCATCAGCACCAGATAACGTCCGGTGAATTCGCCATCACTAAAGGGC
>Ga0163155_10006830_pt1 | contig 10919 bp, 12 predicted proteins | sample OliLakLV19SP4G1_FD_148611 | JGI IMG/M metagenome (GOLD analysis project Ga0163155, IMG submission 148611) | Freshwater microbial mat bacterial communities from Lake Vanda, McMurdo Dry Valleys, Antarctica - Oligotrophic Lake LV.19.SP4.G1 | ecosystem: Environmental > Aquatic > Freshwater > Lake >...
GCAATAGAGTATTACCTAAAAAATGTTTATTGCATGTAGAATATCTCATAATATCAAGCACTTAACTGCGGGTATAATAGAGGTGTGGGGCTATTTATTCTGACGACGAGTCAGGAGATGAAGGCGAAGCTGCAAAGTGTGCTCGCTCCTGTATTCGATTTAATCTTCATAAAATCTTGTGACGAAGCTTTGTCCAAAATGCGGGACGAATTGCCCGATGCGATTGTGATGGATTACAGCATCGAAGGTCAGAAAACTTTTAATTTTATCGATAAAGTTCGTAATAAGGCGCCGACTCGCCATTTACCTTTTATCATTGTGTCTCGAGAATCGGGCAATAGTTTTGTCGAGAAGGCCGTTCGTTCTGGAGTGAGTCATTATATTGGGATGCCTTTTGATTCAAAAATGCTGATTGAGAAAATTCAGTTTGCATTGGAGCCAGAAAATCATCCTCCGCCAAAGGAGAGAAGAATTTCTTTGCCTGTGCAAATTCCTGTACAGGTCACGTCGTTCGGGCGGATTTCATTTATTTCTGGAACTTCCATTCACTTAGAAACTCATATTAAGCCTGAACTTGGATCCAGTTTATTTATTTCGAGCCCGCTTTCTTTAGAATTAAAGCTCGATCACTTAGAAGTGAATGTGACCTCGGTCACTCGCGATACTTATTACAACTATCCTTATGCTGTGGATGCAGAGTGGAAAGAAGCCCCACTTCAGGCAGAGATTCAGCAGTGGATAAACGGGCACCGACATTTAAACTCTCCTAAAAAAATTAAAGTTCTTTTCTTAGAGCCTGATCTGCATCGCCAAGAAATTTTTACGAGTAAGATCGATCAACAAACGCACAGCGTGCGTTTTGCCAATGATTTTAAGACAGCGAATTTTGAGCTCTTATTTATGAAGCCAGCCGGAGTAGTAGTTCCTTATGAGGACTGGCAAGAGGCAACCCCAGCACAACAAAAAGAGTTTATTAAGAATTTAGATATTCAAAAAGTGAAATTGATTATGTGTGGAGCTGACCAGCCCTCGATTATTGATCCCGAGATTTCTCCTTTTCAATGCCCGGAAGACGAAATTTCAATTCTATTTGCAGTGGAGCAGGTTTTGCCGGCCACGAAGCCCGATGCAAATCTTTTATATTTTGCGAAGACCTTAGAAGACTCACGAGTGAAAATTCATTTTGAAGGGAACGTGGTCGTCTTACAGGAGATTGGTTTGGAGTTGGAACTTTCTAAAGAAGTCGCTCCGCCTTGTAATTTACAACTCGATTTGAAAGTTTTAAATGATGCTACCATCCGAAATCCTTATGTTCGAGCCTGGCCTCCCGCTTCAAAAGTTACGATTAACGGGATGCCTGGAGTTCGAATGCAAACCCACTTTTTGGGAATCAACGAAACCCAAGGTCAGGCCGTTCGTAAATGGCTGATCGACGAAGAGTTAAAGTCCAATCGTAAAAAACTCGAAGCTATCGCTCCCAAAGCAACTACTCCCGAAGAAATTCTTGAGATGAAAAAGCAGCAGGCGGAAAAAGAAAAAGCCTTAGCGGAGCGGAAGAAGAAGTAGCTGTTCGCGCAAAGTCCTCTTTCTTTTGCCGAAGCTGACAATCTGATCAGGAAAGAATATAATCATCTCTAAGTGAGGGCATTTGGAAGCTCCTCAGCAAATAATTATTAATTTTTTATTAAGTCGTAGCTGGTCAATTGACAGAATAGAGGAGTGGTCTGGTAAGGCGATACCTGCGTTTAGCGGGTTGACTCTAAACGATATGATAGATCAAAAGAAATACGGAATTATATTTGATGTGCTAATGCGTACTACTGACGGTGATCCTGTATTGGATACCAATGATAAGGCATACGAAAGTTTTAAAAATTTAATAAAAGGGTTTGCGCGCTTAGGTGAGTAATCAATTCGCTTTCCTCTTTACCGTAAGACCAAGCTGCTTGGCTCGAGCTTCGAGATCATCCCAATCTTTTTGCCATGCTTTTAGATTTTTAATTCCATCGGGAAGATTATTGCCTTCGATACCGCTGGTTCTATTTAAGTCTTCAATAAAACTGGCGTCACCTTTAACAAAAATAAATTTTTCTGGAGCGGGGGCTGTTGGCGTATTTGCTTTGGACGGATCCTGACGATCGATCACTCTGGTTTGGAGTTTTAAACGGGGTTCAACCTCTTGGACTTCAGCGGTTTGCGCTTTTGTAACTGTCCAAGCTTTGAGTTTTATGTCGGTTTTATTCTTTCTCGTATACAAAGCGAAAGTATAGCGAACTAAATCTTTATGGCGGACAGCGATTGGATCATCGAGCGCGCTAGTAATCCATTCAGAATACTCAGGTAGATTCTCAATCGCATCAGTGCCTTCGTGGACTTCGAGCTGTGGAGTATCCGAAGGCGTATTACTCGCAATATGGACGGCGAGCGCGCCGGCTTCGCCGCCTTTGCGAAAGTAATCTTGATCAATCTGCGGAACTTCAATTGTTAGGCGATTATTAGCGACGGGAGTCAGCTCAATTTTTTCTTCGTCGATCTTCCAAAAATAAACCGAACCATCAATTACAAGCACGCGAGATTTTTCGCGAAAGGGATTTGGAGCGCGACCTGCAAAATCGGGATGAAGGTTTCTTAAATAAGATTTTGCCCCATCTTCGATGTATAAGAATGCCGATCCCAAGTTCTCACTCGGACGAACACTGCAATCGACTCTTCTGGGAGATGAAACTTCTTTGTCAAAAGAAACGCCGGTCTTTGCGGCTTCGGTGCGAAGAGTTTCTGTTTGTTTCGCAGTTAAAGTTTTGGGTTCGTATCGGAATGCTCCCGCATTAGAACCTTTAGTAATTAAGCGTCCACCAGGACCTTTGCGTAGTGCGAGCGTATAGATATTTAAATTACCACCGGGCTTACCATTTTCGTTGGCACCAACTGGAATTCCTTCGGTGGAGATTGTTCCATCGAGATCGATGACGTCGGCGATCAGGATGAGGTTGCGGCCAGAGGAAGATAACATTTGCGCCGGTGGAACGTGAAGACGATCGGCGATTACAATAATATTTTGGCAATGGGGATACGCCTTAGCGATTCCTCTTATTGCTTCACTGAAAGTGCGATCATCTATGTATGTAGATTCAACACGCAGCGAACATTCTGTTTCGCTTTTTACGATCGCGAAGACAGTCAGTATTTGGTTCGGCGGCTGCTTAGTACTCGAAGCCTTCTCAATCCAATTATCCATTTGCTCTTCAAGCTTTCGAACTTCAGAGTCGAGTGCCACTTGGCGGGATAATTTTTTCTGAGCTTCTTCGCCCTGTTTGATGCGCGAGTCGGTCTTCGGTCCCAGTTGAACTTCTTTGCTTTCGTTGCACGCAAATAGGATAAGGGCCGAAGCGATCATTAAGCTTAAGGTCGCCAATTTTTTCATCGAGGTCGTTCTAGCTCAATAAAAACGACTTGAGAACTCGTCGAATGGCCGCATTTACCCTTAGAAGTACGATTTATTGGGATTCCTAAGTTATTGATTGTACTAAATTTCATACTAGAAAATCGGCTCAAATCAGCTCAGAAGGGCATTTTGATCTTTGTTAAATGCCTGATATTGCTAGATATTTTATGAGCTGATTCGATCCTCATTTTCAATATTATTAAAAGCCAAGTAAATTTAGCTAGTTAGCTCATATTATTTGTCAGAGCGTGTTCGTTCTGTTTCACCGCGTCCTTTCGTAAAACGGACCTCGAAAGGAACACAAACATGTCAGCACAAATTAAAGATTTCAACCAACGAGCCGAAACCAAAACCGCCAAAGTAATTGATCTCGAACTGTATCGAGAAATCGCTAAGGCAAAAATCGCAGAGGTAACTCCTGAAGTTATTCCTTCGGACCGATGGGTTATTCATGACGACGCCAAGATTACTTGCGAGTTCAACGTAATGACAGGTCGTCCGGTTAAAGAAAATTTCTACATCAAGGAATACCGCATCGATAACTCTTACGGCGAAGCCACTTTTGATCGCGACTACTTCAGCAGCATGGAAAAGAGCCCTGACCATATGATCTTTTTGACTGCTCAAGTTCATACTCAAAAGCTTCTTTACTTGGTTCTCTCAAAATATTTTGGATTCAACTACGAAGCTGATTCCAAAGAGAACCTAAAAATTTGGCCCACTCAAGTGTCGGTCGATATGCCCAAGATGGTTCGAGATAACGAGAATGTCGTTCAGAAGCTTTGGATTCATTCTGTAGAAGCAGTCAAATCAGGTGTGTTCAAAGTGAAACTGACTTCGACCTTCAACGGAATTGTAACCATTACCTCTGAAACCCATGTTTATTTAATTTCTAAACCCGAAGACGCTTAATTTTAAGAGAGAGAGAAGAATATGAATAGCTTTGAAATTTTTAGACTTACTTCAATCCTAGTTGTTTTGTTTATTTCGACAGCGGCCTACTTGGCCGAACACTTTAAAAGGAAATATGCATCAGGCAAAAGTAAAGAGCTGCCTACGTCGAAGAATTTTTCTTACGCGTATCCAGCGATTCAATTGCTATTGGTGATTTCTGCACTTGATGCTGCAACATTTAAGATGGGGATTATCTTTGAAGGCGAAATCATTCATAAAATCGGAATATCCTTAATGTTTTTTGGACTTTTCATTTTTGTAATAGCAAAGCGTCATCTTGGAAAAAACTATGCCCCCTGTTTCGATGCGTACGTTCCCTTTAAAATTGTCAAAGTAGGTATCTATCGATGGATTCGGCATCCTATTTACACTGCCAATTCAATCGCTGTCGCCGGCGTTTTTCTAGGAACTGGGCATATCTTCGCTCTAATTGCTTTAGTGATTTTAACTGGCTTCTACTTCACCAGTGCTCGAATTGAAGAGATTGTATTAGCTCAAAACTTTCCTGAATACAGAGAGTATCAAGGAACGAGCTTCCGCTTTATTCCCTTTATAATTTGAAGACTTAGCTATTGATGCGTCGGTCCAAATAAGTTCCCCTCAGCACTGCTATAATAATGGATATGCGGGGCGGGGGCGCAAATCGCGAGACTCTCTATACAAAATGGCGGCATGAACATATCGCCGGCATTGTTGAGCAAGCGAACTATTGGTTAGTCGTGGGCGTCATCATATGTGCCGCATTCGATCCACTTTTCTTCAAGAGCATTAATTTATATACGCCATTGAGATTTCTGCCTCTTTCTTTGGGAGTAATCGCGATTGGAATATCAAAAGCCATTCGCCAGTCAAACAAAGCCTTATATCGAGATTTTTATCCTGTGTTACTCGTGCTTCCATTTTTGGTGCTTAATATTACGTACCAATACTATCTAATCATAGCGCCTGAGAATCATTTGAATACGGTCGTCATGGGAAATGTTCTCATCCTTTTAGTTCCATCATTGGTCTTCCATCGATTTTTTCTCGAGCTTATTGCCATCCTTTCGGGCTCCGCAATTTCCTCATTATTCTTTTTGGCAAAATTTTCTGAACTCAAATCTCCTATTCTACTAGTTCAGATAACTATCGTGGCTCTAGTGCCAGGCGCTTTCCTTTTGCACCGTTCATTTCGTAAATCTCTCGAGAAAGAGCGTGCCTTGATGGCAATGCTTTTACCTGGGCGCGAAGCGGAAGCTATTGTTACTATGGAAAACGTTGAGTCATGGTCTCAAGTTTTTGAATCCAGACACCGGTATTGTGGCTGTATCATTGCGGATTGGCGCGGCTATCAAGGAATGATTTCCACTGTCGAGCCCAAGCGAGTTGAAGAATGTTTTAATATTCTATACGGGGCTATATTAGAAAATTTGAAACGTATTGTTCCCTCCGGAACATTCTATGCAAACTGGGCGGCAGACGAAATTTTTATAGTGATCTATGATGACCTCGACCGAAAAGAGGAAGTAGACCGAATGACCGCTAGTCTTAGCGTTGCGATGGCTTCCAGTATCTTTCAAAAGGTTATTCCACTTCTTGGTTTTCCAGTAATTTATGATGTGGGTGCTACTGCTAGTATCGGATGGCTGGGATTGCAGGGCCCTGACGGGATGAAGAAAACTACACTCACTTCTCGTCATGCTGGTGTCGCAAAGAGGTTGCAAACAGCTGGAAAAGATCTTCGATTGAAAATCTCCGAAGAGATTAATCACCCTATTTTACTCGTTGATGAAGTAATCTCGCGCGCGGTTGATAATCTAAGTCCTTCTGCAGTGATGTATCGAGGAGCAATTAATTTTGCAGTCCGAGATGTAGAGCGAGATGAAACTGTCACCGCTTATTGCGTTGAGTTAATCCAAGGCTTCGACCTAATTAAAGCAAATGTGTCGAAACCCTAAACAGTTGACTACGCCGCAGTAGACTCTTCCTCGACCACATCGTGCTTCTTGCGTTGCATGAGCCTCGAGAGAAAAGAAGTTTGCGAAACTACAATTGCAGCCAAAATCAAGAATCCGCCAATAATGGGAAGCGGAGCAATTAATTCAGGATGCAGGTTGAGTGTTCCAAAGAATGCTACCGCCGGAATTAAAAATTCAAAGATAGCGAGCTTTGATAATCCTTGTCGAACGAGTCCGGTACACAAAAGCCATAATGGAAGCCAACCAAAGCAAACGCTTACGAATAAAGTTCGTGGCCAATTTGCAATCGCCATTGGAGCTTCTGAAAAGAAATAAGAAAAAAGAAAGAGCGCGATAGATGCCGGCAAAAATCGAATCACTAGTAGTTGGGGGCGGGTGAGCTTGCCATGCTCCGGAGAAAGCAGCCACTTGGTAAGTCCGTCCGAGGCGGCCGTGGCAATGGGGCAAAATAAAGCAAAGAAAAGAAGGTCCATGCCAAACATTCCGCGTTCGACAAATAAAAATACTACTCCCACCAAATAAATTACTAAGGCGGCTAAGAATTCAATTTTTACTTTCTCTTTAAAGAAAACCATTCCTACGGTGAGGGTAGCGAGTGGGACCAAGCCATAATCAATCATCGCAAAAAGTCCGACGCCCATATGAGCGATCAGATAAAAAATACCGCCGTATATTGCGCCACTCATAGTTCCCAACAAAGTCGCTCGCCAAAGTACCCCAGGGCTTTTTAATTTAGCGATGAGGTCCAGCCCCTGACCCGAAATCAAGATCATGGCAAAAGACAAAACGACAATCGTCGTGCAGATCGCAAACGCCAAGCTCAGAGAATTCTCTGCTAAAAATACTTCTGCTGAAATGTCGCGAGCAGCCAGTAAAATCGCAAACCATGCAAAAGCTGCAGTCGGACTAAAAAATAGAGGGCGAAGGGAGAGTTTCATTTCGGCGTGATCCTTTCTTCTTAAATACGATCTCTAATAAACCCAGCGGCATTCATGGGCGCAAAAAAAGTAAGTAGGGCCATAAAGTTTTTGGAAGAGAGCTGCCGCAATTCTGGAATCGACATATTTTGCTGTTGAAAACTCCATACCATTTGTTGAAGCCGTAAAAGCTCTGCTCGAATGTGAATCATTTGCTCGGGTGTTAAATACGCCGGATGAAATTTTGTGAGCACGTACTTAGACAAATGTTCGTGATTCTTTTGAATCGTAGCGGAGCTGCGATGAAAGTCCTGAGCCAATTGCCCTAACAAACGATCATACTCAGGCGAAAAATGCATCTTTGGGATCTGCAGGAAAGGTGATTCTAACGATCCATCGCTCAGGGCTCTTATGGCCTCGCACTTCAATAAATCAACGACCACTTTATTAAGTGCTGTGGTGTGGTCCGGAAATTTTTCAGACAGTTCCTGACGGCTTATTGATCTAAAAGATAAATAAATCGTGTAGGCAATTTTGTAGTGAAGCGTCGACTCACACAAAACTTTCTCTTGAGCATCGGTCAGCAAGTACGCGTGCTGAGGACGATCTCCCATCGCGTCCATCATGGCTTCGATGGGATCGATCTCTAAAATTTTGCAAAACTGTTGAAAGCGATTGATCGAGAATGAAGCCTCAGATTGTAAAAAGGTTGAAAGCGTCCCGTGAGAAACAGGAGGCGTCAGCTGTTTCGCAATTTCTCTCAGGGTAATTTTTCGGCTTTTCATTCTGGCCAATACGAGTTCCTTGAGTCGCCCCTCTGGTGTGAGTTCGGCGGTAAGATCGGTCGACTCCGGCTCGGTTTTCAATTTTTCAACCACTTCAGACTTCATATGGTTGGTGAATTAGAACAAATTCAAACTTGTTTCAATATTTTCTGCCCTAGCGCATTAAATTTTTGTAATTGTACCGGATGAAAGTCGGGCTCAGAGATGACTATAAGTCACTAATTTTTGCTGAAGCCCATATTTCTAAGACGAAGGGGGCCTTTGTGATGAGTAAACTGAATGTGTTTAGTGAGAGCGGCCGAATGGGACTTCGGGCCGCCGTGTTGTTAGGGCTGATCGGAACACTTGGGATCTCCTTCGTCATAGGAAAATTGTTTATTACGAGCCTTGCCTTAGGATTTTCTGCGCTCTCTCTAGTCGCGCTTGGTCTCTATTTTGCGTCCTTCTTTTTTGCCGTCGAGGTTAAGCGTTCCTTCACCGAGGGTGAAAGAATCCATGAACTCTAAATGAAGATTCTAAATTCGAAGACCCATAAAAATTCTGAGTGCTTTCCCAGCCAGCAGATCCTTCAATATCAATGACCCCCAATTCAGGATCGATGACTTGCGAGTTTGATCGACATGCTTTTGCAGAAAGTTCAAATAATAGGGCCTCATGAAAACTTTTGGCTTCGGTATTAATATTAGTGTCTTTCATATAATTCTCCTTAGGATTGTGGGTTCTGTGCGTTTGGGGTTGTTTGCAAAGTCCTGCGTTTGCTGGCTGATTCTCGATTTCCATCTTCTAAAATCCAGACATCACCGCGAGCGATGGCCGCATTCAGCATCTCACTCCATCTCTCGATGCTGACACTTATGGCGTATTTAATTTCTTGGATGTCGTCTTCGGTTCGCACCATGACTTCGATGTATTTTTCTAAAAGCTTTTGATGAGCGATATCGACGTGAGCATGGTCTTCCAAAAAGCTAATGGCTTCTTCTGGAATTCCGATTCGGCTGAATTGTTGGATAAAATCTTTACTGATCGATAGAAAAGTAAATTCCTTATTAAATAAAATTCCGAGATAGCCGATCGGTTTTACAAAGTGCGCTTGGTAATAAGCGTAGGCAATCAAACTCGTGGTGGCCGGAAGTGGACGGGTCGATTCAATTCCATCCGTGTTGAATCCGAGAGCACGCAAATCGTGCAAAATTAATTCATCTGCGCCGGACTCCGAATAGGCGTGCCTTAACATGGAACCAATGATTTTTTTATCTTCACCTCGAAGGTGAATCGTAAAAGAAGCTTGAATGGGAGCGTTCTCTCGAACGTAAAAGAATATTTCTCGAAGTAGTGAAACGTAGTGAGGCGTGCTGATTTCTCCTCTGGCAAAACGGCTTACTCCTTTGTGACTTGCTACTTTTTTAAATTCCTCAACCCAATGAGAGTGGATGGTTTCATATTTGTTGGTTCTTGCTTGGTGCATATTTTCGAATCCTTTCGAATTCTGAATTAGCCCGAGCTTCCGATAATTACTCCGAACACGTACTGACAAATAATTTGTGGTAACCAATTGAAATTACTAATAATTTTCAATTATTTGCAAGGCGCGGTAAATTTCTTCGACAAAAATATGAATAATTTCAATAACTTAAGACCAGGGGGGCGCAGCTTTTGAGCTGATTTGAGCCGAAAAATTACTCTTCAAACACCCAATACACATTGGCGATGTAATTAAATCCGGTAGCGACGGCGACCCCAATGATTCCTGCAAGCATAGGCCAGCTGACGAAGAATTCTGTGAATTGAAGGAGTCCAGTGGTCACGATGTAGTTGAGGGAGGTGCCGAGGGCGGTACTTCCGACGAATCGCAGGAATTGCTTCTTCCATGAGCTGCCTTTTGACTCCCGGAAAGCGAGGTTGCGATTCATTATAAAATTAGGAACTTTAGAAAAAACGATCGCGATCGCGACGTTTATCCACGGGGCAAGAATTTGTAGGCTCTGAAAAAGCCAGACCGCTCCTATGTAAATAGCGGCTGATATTCCGCCCGCTACACCGAAGTAAAAGATCTTTTTCGGACTGTGCCGCATGGATTCAGCCTAACGCGAAGAAGTGGACAAATCTAGGGTTCCAGCGCTAAAGCCCCCACATGAGTAAAATTTCGGTGATTCTTCCTATATGTAACGAGGTAGAAAATCTCGACCCGCTCTTGAATGAGTTGGACTCCATGTTAAAAGCCAACGCATTTAATTTCGAAATTATTTGCGTGGACGATGGCAGCACCGATGGTAGCCGCGAGCTCTTAGTGGCCCGCGCTAGAATCATGCCCGAACTCAAAGTTATTTTATTTAGAAGAAACTATGGGCAGACCGCTGCTTTTGATGCCGGCTTTAGAGCGGCATCGGGTGATGTGATTCTATCTATGGATTCAGATCGTCAATACGATGTGGCCGATATTCCGCGAATGATCAAAATGGTGACTCAAGAAAATTACGATTTCGTCTCGGGTTGGAGAAAAAATCGTAAGGACAATGTGTTTATTCGCACTATTCCTTCGCGAATTGCGAATTGGATTATTCGCGCGGTCACAAAAAGTAAAATTCATGATTTGGGATGCTCATTAAAAGTTTATCGTCGAGAACTCACCAATGAACTTCGTATCTATGGAGAGATGCATCGATTTATCAATGTGCTCATCGAAGATATGGGGGGCAAGGTGGGCGAGGTAGAAGTTCGGCATCTTCCCCGATCGGCAGGTAAATCTAAATATGGTCTTAGTCGTATTTTTAAAGTTCTTCTCGATCTGCTTACAGTTTGGTTTTTGACTCGATTTAGAACAAAACCCATTTATGTTTTTGGCAGTATCGGTGGCGCTTTAATG
>Ga0163155_10006834_pt1 | contig 10917 bp, 6 predicted proteins | sample OliLakLV19SP4G1_FD_148611 | JGI IMG/M metagenome (GOLD analysis project Ga0163155, IMG submission 148611) | Freshwater microbial mat bacterial communities from Lake Vanda, McMurdo Dry Valleys, Antarctica - Oligotrophic Lake LV.19.SP4.G1 | ecosystem: Environmental > Aquatic > Freshwater > Lake >...
GGGTTGTTCGGTTTCACTGCGTATTTTCCCAAGGTAGCGCCTTCGGCGCAACCTTGGGCTGGAGGACATTGCCCCGTTGGGGCAAGGAACTGCACGAACGACTGAACGGTTACGATCCCAAGAGGATGGAACAGCTCGTCAATGAAGCTGGTGACAAAGCCCTAATAGATGATACGGCGTATCAGAAAGCCAAAAAGGAATCTGACAGGCACGTTTGCAACGGGTACTGACATTATCAGGGAAGCGCGCGGGTGTACTGCATGGTGGGTTACAGCCTCGCCGAGGCCATGAAGCCGTTGTTGACGCCCAACCCGTAACCGTTCCACTCTCACCTTGGAGTACCCATGGTAAGCATGCGTTGCATTATGGCCATCCTTGCCTTTGCTATCACCCCGCTCCTTTGCGCAGAAGAAGACCTCGGGGAAAAGTGGGGCAGTGCCCAGGAGGAGGCGAAGTACTATCCCATCGTCAACATTCTGATTCCGGGTGAAGTCCCAATGCGCCCGGGCGGTTTTGAAATCCTTCCGGACGGCCGGCTGGCGGTGGGTACCCGGCGGGGCGACATTTATTTCATCAAGGGAGCGTTCGATTCGCCGCCCAAACCGGAGTATCACCTGTTTGCGAGCGGCCAGGATGAAATCTTTTCGCTCTCCTGGAAAGACGGTGCGATGACATCCATAAGTTGGGGCGAGGTCACCCGCATCTCAGATACCAACGGCGATGGAATCGCCGACCGCTACGACACTCTGACTAACAACTGGGGCTACGCCGAAGGGCACGAATTCGCCTTTGGTTCCAAGCACGATCCAGAAGGTAACATCTGGGTGGCGCTGGGATTGAGCGGCTCGTATGAATCCCACAACCTGTTCCGGGGCTGGGCGGTGAAAGTTACGCCGGGCGGAAAGATGATTCCGGTGTGCAGCGGACTGCGGAGCCCTGCCGGTGTGGGCGCGAATGCTGAAGGAGCAATATTTGTAATTGAGAGCCAGGGTCCATGGAACGGATGTTGTTCGCTGAAGCATCTCAAAGAGGGTGCCTTCCTCGGGCATCCCGCGAGTTACAATTGGTATTCTTACGCCCCAGGCATGAAAGCCCCCGAGCTCAAACCCAATAGCAATTCGCGCATGATTGTGGAAAAGAAACGTGTCAAAGAACTGCTGCCTCCCGTGGTGAAATTCCCGTATATCAAAATGGGCCGCTCGATCTCCGGTCTCCGGCTCAATAAATCCGGCGGCAAATTCGGCCCTTTCGAAAACCAGATTTTTCTGGGCGACTACACTCTCAGCGTCATCATGCGCGCGACGACCGAGCAGATCAACGGGGTGTGGCAGGGCGCCTGTTATCCTTTCCGCGAGGGCCTGGCCACCGGGATCATGAATGTGGAGTTTTCACCCAAGGGTCAACTGATCGCTGGCGGGTTCACCACTAACAGCCAGTGGCCCGTGCGCGGAAGAGAGCCATTTGCCATCCAGCGCATCGATTGGAATGGCATCATGCCCTTCGAAATCAAGGAGATCAATATCAAGAAAGACGGATTCCTGATCACCTTCACCAAGCCCGTTGACAAGCAAGTCGCCGCCAGCACCGATGCGTACAAAATCACCACGTACACCCACATTTACCACGCCGGCTACGGCAGCCCTGAGGTGGACCAGACGACAGCCCGCGTGACCCATGCTGTTCCCTCGGCTGACGGATTGTCGGTAATGGTGCAACTGGAGAAAATAACCGAAGACCATATTCACGATTTCAATCTGGCCAAAATCACATCCCAGGACGGCCAGAATCTCGTCCACAACAAAGCCTACTATACGGTAAATGAAATACCGAAAAATTAGGCCACCACTCCGAGCGAAACCATGCCCAAGCTACTTCATCGTTTTTTCTGTTCCATCGCACTCATTCTATTCTGCAGCTATGGCCTTGCCCATTCCGCTGATGAATCGCAATGGTTGACTTACGCCGGCGGTGAGGGACCAGGCAAAGGCAGGAAGATCGTCCTGATCGCTGCCGATCAGGAATATCGCAGCGAGCAATCGATGCCCATGATGGCGAAGATACTCAGCACGCATCACGGCTTTGACTGTACGGTGCTGTTCGCAGTCAACGACAAGGGCGAAGTCGATCCGACCATGCCGGTTTACCCTGAGAAAGGGAAGGAATTCAAGGAGCACCACATTCCCGGTCTTGAGCATCTCGCCTCTGCCGATCTCGTCATTTTCTTTCCCCGGCTGCTGACGCTCCCCAGGGCAGAACGGGAACTCATCGTTAAGTATATCGATTCCGGCAAGCCCATCATCGCGCTGCGCACGGCAAACCACGGCTTTCACGCCGCGCTGCCATACAAAATCAACGGCAAGCAAGTAAGTTGGGGCAACGATGTGCTTGGCGGATCTTTTATGGGCCACCATGGCCGTTGGCAGGCGGACTCCACGCGCGGCACCATCGTTCCGGAACAGAAGGATCATCCCATCCTCATCGGGGTGAGCGACATCTGGGGGAATTCAGACGTTTACCGGACTTACAAAGAGGGAGGAAGCCTGCCTGCGGACTGCACCGCCCTGGTCTGGGGTCAGCCCCTCATGGGCCGAAACCATGACGATGCGCCGAATCCGAAATTGGAGCCGTTGCCAGTCGCCTGGTTCAAGAACTGGCAGACAAGTGAAGGCAAAAGTGCCCGCGTCTTTCAATCAACCATGGGCAGCGGCCATGATCTGGAATCTGCCGGCTTGCGCCGGCTCATCATCAACGCTGCCTATTGGGGAATGGGAATGGAAGCCGTCATCACCCCCACCCGCAGCGTTGAAATTGTCGGCTCATATAAGCCGCTCGAAAGCGGCTTCAACTACAAGGAACTCGGCGTCGTCCCGAAGCCAGTATCGGACTACAAATAAAACCTGGTGGACAGCGCGTCCTATTCCCAAGTGAGCGGCGCGATCATGCTAACCAGCGTGGCGTATTTGCTGTGCGAGAGAACCGCGTCGTCGTAAAAGCGGCAGAAGAAACGCAGCATCTGCGAATCGTCAGCCTTGAACCCTGCTGGCGGCAACTTCGGCAATGAACGAAACATTCTTTACTGCCAACTATTGATCGCATTGATCGCCACAACTGTTCCCGACGCCTTTTAAACATAATTATTGAATAGGACGGCCGGGTAAATCCTTCTTGCTCGGACTGATCGCATCCCGTCCCCAGCGCAGCAGCGAGGCGTAGACGCAGACGAAGAGTGCGTCGCGAACCAAAAAATCATTGCGGAGTTCTAGCCAACTGATCAATTTTAGACAAGAGCAGCAAAATGAGTGACGCCGTTAAAGCGTCGTCGGTAAGGGTAGGAATGCACACGCTAAAAAAATGTTCGAGCAGACAGGAATGGCTGCTCCACCTCGTTGTGTTCATGTGTCTCGCGCAAAGCACGATGCTCATTGCTGCGGAGCCTCTCAGCAAAAAAGGGTTGCAGGTGCAGATGGTTGACGATGCGCTGGCGCTGGGGATCAAGCATGCGGCGCTGAATGTCAGCATCAGCGCGCTTTTTGATCCGGGCGGAGCAGCCGACAGCTTCAAATGGCAGAGCGGCGGGCGCGAATGGTTCTTCCGGAAAAAAGCTGTCGAGGGCATCACGGTCAAGCCGCTCAGTGACGCGGGCGTGCAGGTCAATTTGATTCTGCTCAACTATGCCGCGGATGCGAAGGCCGATGCATTCATGCGGCCCCCGGGCGCGAAGGATGCGCCGAATAAACTCTACGGATTCAACACGCAGACGCCCGAGGGCATCGCGGCATTGCAAGCCTGCATCGAGTTCCTCGCCGACCGTTTTTCGCGAGCGGACAACGCCTTCGGGCAGGTCGGCGGCTACATCGCCGGAAACGAAGTGAATTCGCACTGGGACTGGTACAACCTCGGCGAAGTGCCTATGGAGACCGTCGCCAGTGAGTACCAAAAGGCGCTGCGCATCATTCACGCGGCAGTGCGAAAGTCATCGCAGACCGCGCGCGTTTATATTTCGCTGGAGCATCACTGGACCGTTCGCGGCGGCGGCAACGCGAAGCGCTACTGCACCGGCCGGTCGCTGATCGAGAAGCTGACCGAACTGAGCCGCGCTGGCGGCGACTTCGACTGGCACGTCGCGTTTCATCCGTATCCGGAAAACCTCTTCGAGCCGCGCACGTGGAACGACAAGGCCGCTCATCCCAATATCGATTCGCCGAAGATCACCTTCCGCAACATCGAGCAGCTCATCGTTTATCTGCGCCGGCCGGAGATACTCTGCAATGGCAACGCGCGGCGCGTAATTCTCTCAGAGCAGGGTTTTCACTCGCCCGACGGTCCCGACGGCGAAGCGTTTCAGGCTGCGGGATTCTGTTACGCGTGGCGCAAAGTCGCGGCGATCGATGGCATCGACGCCTTCATTCTGCATCGACATGTCGATCACAAAATGGAAGGCGGCCTGCGGCTGGGTCTATGGGCGCGCAAACCCGACAGCATTGCAACGCCCGGCCAGAAAAAGCGCATTTACGATGTCTTCCGCGCGGCCGATACGCCGGAATGGGCCAGCGCGTTTGAGTTCGCACTGCCGGTCATCGGCATCAAAAGCTGGGACGAGGTGAAGTAAAAGCGCCGTGGCATTCGCGGTGCTGAATCATCCACGTGACCTCAATGACGCTCAGCGAAAAGCGCAGCCTGTTCGCAATCGGGCAGAACTGTGTCCATTATTTCGCAATGCTCAGCACCGGAAGGTGTGACAACGGATGCGCGACGCGTTTAGGACACAATTCTTAAAAATTCGGTTAATAAGATTCAAAAAGTTTATGTGTATCCCACTTGCATGCACTCATTATTTAGTTCGCGGATATTCCAAAGTTCTGTGTAACGTTATCGCCTCACTCCGCAGCGTCGGGTGTATGCCGCAAGAAGTGACGGAGGCAAGAACGAAGAATGAAAACACGGCTGCCGATACTCTCTCTCCTGTTCATCACATTCTTCGTAATGCGAGCTTCACACGGCCAGTCGCTGGAAGAAGCGATCGTCAAAGCTCCGCTCCTTGAACCGCAGAAAGATGGTGTTGTTTATCTTCCTGTTGAATCCGCTGCATTGTTGAAGTGGATAGAGAAGCAGGCAGTCATCGTCAACAACGGCGGTGGCATGCTGAAGATCAAGAATGGCCGTATCGTACAATGGGGTCCTGACGAACGTCCCACTTGGCGCTTCAATCTTCCCACGCCGGGCGCTTACCGCGTTGTGGCCAATTGCTCGGCGGTCTCCGGTAGTACGTGCGTGTCGACACTCACCATTCAATCCAAGCGGAAGGCGACGCTTGTTCGCACGCTTCCCAGCGTGGGTGCGAACGAGCCGCTGCAGAGCGTGGATTTCGGAGAGGTTGAGCTGGATGCTGGACTTGCGATCTTGGAACTGAGGAGTTCGATGGGCGCCAGTCCGTTTTCTTTCTGCCACCTTGCGGATCTACGCTTACTTCCATTGGAGAGAACCCGATCGTCGGCGCGTGCGGCGCAAACGCACTTCCGCAATTTGCAGTTCGAGACAGATCCCGACTTGAAAGCCCTCATCGAGCGGCGCGACGCTCTCAAGAAGGAGGTGGACAGTATCAATGCCGAATCTCGAAACAAGGTCTTCAGTTCGTTCAGAAACTATCGGCAGTTTCTGGACCTCGATGCGAAAGCAGCGAGCGCACCCGCTTTGTTGCAACAGTACGCGGATACGTTGAATCGCATGACCGAAACTACTTTGGAAAAGTCGCGAAAGGCACTAAAGAGCAACGATTCCCTTAAGCCTGAAGAACGCGCAGCAGTGAAGGCCTATATCGATTCACATGACGAACTGATAGCAGCGACTAAGCGTGAGTATCCGAAAATCGATTTTCCGTCTGTTCCAAAGTGGCAGGTTGGAGGAGGCGACACTCTATTTCCCACGGGCCAATGGGAATCGCTGCCGAAACAACAGATCGACGAAACAGCATCCATCACCGAATTGAAAGTGCTGCCACCCTCGGACACCGAAGCGCGCCAAAAGAACTTCGCACTGCGCAACTCAGATGCGGGCCTGGCCACTTTATGTGCGACACTGCAGTCGGTCCTAGTTCCCGGCACTAAAGGACTGGAAGCTTTTGAAGAGCATTGCCAGGCGGGGCGCCATCGTGCGGCGCTGGAAGCCTACCGCATCTACTTCTTTAAAAAGTTAAAGCGTCCGGAAGATTTCGGAGCCGTACCGCAGAATATTTTGTTTGAGCTTACGCGGGATCGCGGTAAGCGGGAACTTTTGCTGCGCCCTAACGATTTTGTCATTGAACACAATCTCAAAAACCGCGCTGTGGCTCAAATAGGTGCAGATGTGCTGGTCTGCGACGTTGGAGCTCCGGGTACCGCGAGCTGGGTTCCGCACGGATGGAGCGTACCCGAATCGGCGTTGAAAGATGGACGCTCCAAACAGGATCCATTCTGGCAATCGCCGAAAGGCAAGGAAACTCAGCGAACGATAGAGTTTTTCAGGTACATCAATTGTTTGCCTGGAGATCGCGCGGAATATTACTCGGGTGGATTGTTTCCCGCGCTGCTGTGGTCGTACGCCATGAAGGGCGACCGCGAACATCTACAGCGCTGGTGCGAATATGTTGACGATTGGACCGCCAACAGTCTGCGCGACCAGGACGACTTTGTTTATGGCATGCGCATGGCCACCGATCTCGAACCGCAGTTTGCGCGTTGCATGCTGAATCTGTTGCGCATTATTCTGGATGAACGCCCGGAGCTGGCGCAGGATTTCGACGCGGCAACATTAGCGCGACTGACCATGAAACTTGTCAGCGACTACATTCCGTATGTCATCCGCTGTCGGCGCGCCCAGATGGCAAATTGGGGCATCATGAGCCTTGCACATCAGCTTCACCTCTGCCGCTTTTTGTCGGAGTTCAAAGCGATGCGCTACTTCAATCGCGAAACATGGCGATTGTGGAGCGCCAACATGATTCAACATCAGACGCTCGACGGCGAAAACTTCGAAGCCTGGGATGAGGGCCACAACTTCGTCAACATCGGCTTTGCCCTGGATGGCATCCCTTTCGGTGTCGCCGCGGAAGGCATTGATGCGCCGTTTCTTTCGCAATTGTGGGATCAGGTGCGCGTCGATCAGCGCAGCAAACTCATCCACATTTCGCCAGCCGGAAATTACTGGCCGGAATGGGCGATCCGCACGCCTGCATCGCCGACTACGCTGCGGAACAAAGCCTTCCGGCCCGACGCGGAGAATCGTTACTACCTCGATCTAATCGACAAGGAGCAGGGCGCGCAGACACGAATCGCCACGCTTTTGTCGGGTGGGACGACGATCGGCGGGAACGCACCGGATCGCCGCTCGGATCTTTCGCCCTATGCAGGGATGGCCTATCTGCGCGAAAGCTGGCGACCCGATGCGGACTTTTTTATTCTGCAGAATGTTCGCGGACGAAGCCAATCGCAGTCCGATTGCTCGCGTGGCATGTACAGCCTCTCCCGAAACGATCAGTTGCTGGTTGAAGCGCATGGCCTTGTTGTCGATCGCAAGCCCGACAATCGCTATTACGGAAAAGTGCGTACCGGCGGCAAAACAGAGTATTGCGGGCAGCCTGAAAGCAACGTCGTGGATGCGCGTTTCCTGAGCTCACCCTCGTTTGATTTCTCGGAAGCGTTGCAGGACTCGCCGTACGCTTATCATCGCTTGTCCTATCCGGACGTCTGGGGGCTCTACAAACGCAGCCATCCCAACGACGACCCGGATGCGATCAAGGATGTCAAAGTATTGCGTCAGGTCTTCGGGATTCGTGGCGAAGACCTCTGGCTGGTGTGCGATGGAATTGACAGTCCCGAAGGTGTCGAACGCGAATTCACGCAGTTCTTCGCGCTGCCCGTGCGGCTGCCGACAACCGGATTGACCGACCGCTTGCGCGTTCTTTCTGAGACAGCGGTGCCTCTCATTGAAACATTTCCAGACCAAGGCCTGATCCGGACCAATAACCCGGGATTTGACAATGTTTCGCTGCACTGCTTCGCGCCGAACGCCCTGACGTTCGCGAGCAACCTGAACGCGCGCGATCAGCACGAAACATCTAAGCATTCCCCGGTTGAGGCGATGCTCGGGATACTTTCAAAAGGCGCGGACATCGCGAAAATCCAGCGCAAGCCGACACCCTTTCCGGTTTCTGTGCGCTGGAAAAGTTCAGGGAAGCAACTTTTCATTACCGCGCTCCACAGTCGTTCCGCGCAGAATGATCTGGACCACGCTGCCGGCGAGAATCTCTCCAAAGTCGAACACTTCAACGGCGCAAATGGCATTCGAGGATGCAAACTGTCGATGCGTTCGGGCACTGAAGTCTGGCTTCAAAGCAGCCCTCACGCCGCGCAAGAGTTAACCTGTGGCCCCTTAAAAGCGCATGCGGAACGCCTGCTGTTTATTCAGAAAAAAGAGGGTCCCGCGCGCGGTATCGTTCTCGGATGTCGAGAACTATCAGTGAACGGTCGCGCGCAGCCAATCTCCTCCGCCGATTTTGAATTTGACCTCGCCGGTACGGAGTTTGGCCTTGTTCAGAGTATCTATCGCCCCATCAATACCGTCCGCATCAGCCCTGCTCAAAATGTCTTTATCGATCGCGTGGAAGTCTCCTTCGATATTCCAAATCAGAAATTGAACGACGTCGATCTCCGGTACACTCTGGATGGTGCAGAACCCACGATCACTTCTCCCTTGTTTCTACAACCGATCACACTCAACCGCACAACTACCGTAAAGGTGCGCCCCTTCCGAAAAGGCCTCACGCAAACACCCTGGACATTCAGCGGCACCGATTCAGGCAAAACAATCTCGGCGACATTTCGGCAGCGCGCTCCATTGCCCGTCATCAAAAATGCACCGAAAGGAATTAAATTCGACTACTTTGAGGACGCGTGGCCGACACTCTTTGCGTACGCCGGAATGGATGGCGTCCTGCAAGCCAAAGTCTCGGGCGTGGCACCGGCGCTACTCGACGAAAAGCACATCGCTGAGACGCGGAAGTCCGACCGCGCCTACGCGCTGCGTTATGATGCGACAATTAATGTGCCGGAAACCGGAGTGTATTCCTTTATTGCGCCGGAACACCTGTACACGCCCACGATGGACGCCGGATACGATTTCCGCGTTTTCGTCGATGACGAAGAGTGGCTTCCAACGCCTGAATTGCACTGCGAAAATATCTGGTGCGTACCGCTCGAAAAAGGCCCGCACCGCCTGCGCGTGGTTTTCACCGATTATCGCTGGAAGAAATTCCGCAACGACTATTGGATGGCGTGGCAGGAAGAAGAAATGTGGCAAGGCATCCCCAAACTGGAAGTGCAAATTTCTGGGACGGTCAAACAAACCATCCCAGACGCATGGTTTTTAAGATGAGACGTGACGTGGAATGCCTGATTATTTACGTGAGGATGGCCAATGGGCTTTTGAACCACTGTATAATCATCAACAGGCAATCTTACGAACTGCTTCTATGAACGGGGAAATGGCGTTATCCGCGCCATCCTGTTGCCAGCCCAGAATCTCCCGCTCTTCAAAAGCAACGATCCTGGCCAAATCTACAACCGTGCGCTCATGCTGAAACCACGCCGTGTAGCAATAATTGCAACGCGGCGCGTGGCCGGCAGCGTGGGTGCCAAGGAGCAGGGCCGTATCTGCTCCTTGCTTTTCGACACTCTCTATTAATGAGCACGCCCCTCAGCAAGGAGCAAGACGATACAGCCATCTTGCTCCTTGGCACCCACGGCTACCGGCCACCCGCCAGAATTCTTGGTTAAATTAAAAGGATGTTTAGATTAGTTAGGCCATTTTGCCATTACTAAAGATCGAAGATAATCCACTGATTTGTCACTGTGAATAACTAGGCCACCCTCTCTGGATCCGCAATCGATTCCCATGTGCCCACCCCAAAACGCATCGCACATTTCCTCAGCACTCAGCACGCGCGCATTCTCGGAAAAGGAACATAGCGGTTCCTGCGGGCGAGATTTATGTGAAAAGTCGCGCAGGGCATCAAATAGAGAGCTGTATAAAAGACAAGCGAGGTGAGAATCCTCCCCGACGAAATGTGCGGAAGCAGAACCGTGCAAAATATGCACTGAAAATAGATCTCGAAGGCTCTCCTCTGAATCGTCAATTAAACAGTAAATTAGGCTGTACCAACTATTTGGATGTTCAGTTCCTTGGGTTACTGCCGCCGTTACATTACTGGCATACCATTGATATCCCTCGCGTGAACCTATGCGTTCAAAACTTAGCATCTCAATTCCCCAAACCCCAATCCATGACGTCTATAACACCCGGATCCACTATCGACATTAAATCCAATACGGCGGCACCGACAATTGGCGGGTGGCATTGGTCTGGCGCGTGTCTTTGTTCTGAGTCGTCACATCTCGCCGTGCTCCCTGCCGTGGGTGCCATCTGGTCTGAGGCCGTTATCAGACCAGTGCTGGCGGCTCTGGAAAACTGCCGGGCTTGGCATTAAGACGGGGATAGTGTTCCCGCGCCAGCCTCTCCCCGCAAGTGCCGCAAATTGGATTGCAACGCGCCGGGTGGCCGGCAGCGTGGGCGCCAAGGAGCAGGGCCGTATCTGCTCCTTGCTTTTCGACACTCTCTATTAATGAGCACGCCCCTCAGCAAGGAGCAAGACGATACAGCCGTCTTGCTCCTTGGCACCCACTTTACAACGCCCGGATTGCTGCCGGGCACGCTCGCAGGAAGTTTTTTGAAGCGCGCGATACCGACGGACGCGCCGACCAGATGCTGGCGCTGATCGGCGAAATGTACGCCGTCGAAAGCGAAGCACGCGACTTGAAAGTGCCGGCGAAATTGCGCCGCGACTTGCGGCAATTGAAAACAGTCCCGGTTCTCGCCCGCATTGAA
>Ga0163155_10006838_pt1 | contig 10913 bp, 14 predicted proteins | sample OliLakLV19SP4G1_FD_148611 | JGI IMG/M metagenome (GOLD analysis project Ga0163155, IMG submission 148611) | Freshwater microbial mat bacterial communities from Lake Vanda, McMurdo Dry Valleys, Antarctica - Oligotrophic Lake LV.19.SP4.G1 | ecosystem: Environmental > Aquatic > Freshwater > Lake >...
GACCGTCGCTTCGCTGAAGTGGTAGACAGCTTGACCAATAGGTATATCGCCGCCGCGCGTGGATGGACGACGTACGGCAAGATCTACGACAAGATGCTAGCAGGCGAGAACACAACAAGGTTCTCAGCCGAGAACGCTACGACTGATTTCTTGGTGAGCAGCTACGGCATGCTACCGGTCGAGCTGGTTGACAAGAGAGGTAACAACGTCGTCATGAAGGAGTACTACGTGACGATCGCGAATCGCCTCGCAACCAAGGACGCCGAAGAGGGTCGCAAGATCTTCGTCGAGAAGAACACCGAGCGCATCAGCGCGATCGCCCGCCGCAAGAGTCAACCATTCCGCGTTCAGATCCTCCGCGAACGCGACGACCAAGGCGTCGCAGGCTACGGCGGTGACGTGAAGTTCACGTTCGACGACGGATCGAGTTTCACGCTGCGCAACAAGACGATCTACAAGCGCAGCACGGGTGGTCGGTTTTTCATGCAGTTCCCCACGACGTTCCACGACGTGAAGATGCCGGACGGATCGAAGATGCCGTCGCCCAGCGAAGCCCGCATGCTCGACGTCTTCGCCGGTAACGCACCTGCGAGCAACCCAGCGTCGCGACGCCAGCACCTGATCGCTGATCGCCTTGCGAACCCATGATACGCCGGCTAGCGCCCCTTGATCACGACGACGTTCGACGAGCTGATCGCGCGTACGCGTTCGAGAACATCACCACGTCTCCATCTGGTGAAGTTCTTGCCGCGGATCACGGGCGGTGGGATCCGAGGATCCTTGCGGACCATCCAAGCGGAAACGGTACCCTCGGCGACGGCGAAGATCTTCGCGACCTCAGCCCGTGCAATCAGGTCGTCGTCGGTGTCGGTGCGTGCAGCTGTCATCGTCTGAATACTCCACCATGTACAAGCGAGTACCCCCGGGGGTGCAAGCGCATCAGAAGTCGCGCTATGCGGCTCCTGATGCGCTTGGATGATGTTTTTTATATTTTCGACCTACCCGATGGCTACCAGCACCTCCTCGTGCGCTGGTGCCTCTCTTCCTGGGCTCCACAGCACCTCCTCGTGCGCTGGTGCCTCTCTTCCTGGGCTCCACAGCACCTCCTCGTGCGCTGCCTGACCGCCTGAGCGCACCAGGAGGGAAATGGACGCGCGCGGCGGGGCGTCGTACGTGTGAGAGCCTGGCGAGGAGCCGGCCCGAGCGAGACCCCGATGTCATTCCCGAACCGCTACCCCGGCACCTGCAGCGTCTGCGCAGCCCCCGTCACCGTCGGCGAAGGTCTCGCGTACAAGGACGGCGGCTGGAAGACTGTCTGCGCGTCGAGCCAGTGCCAGGCGCGCGCGCTCGGCGCGGCCGAAGTACCCTCGACCGAGCGCAAGCTGCTCGCCGACGGCACGTTGCTGTGCCCCTTCGATCGCGACGCGTTGCCCCTAATCAAGGGCATGCCCGGCGCGCGGTGGAGCAAGGACCGCCGCGTCTGGACCGTCAGCACGAGACCCGCCGACCGGATCCGCGTGCTAGAGGTCGCTGCGCGCCTGGCGCTCGACGTCGCGCCAGAGCTGCAAGTCGCGGTCGCTGACGACGTGACGGACGCCGCAGTCGCCCGTGCGCAAGCCGGCGGCGCGTACCCCTTCCAGGCCAATGGCGTCCGCTGGCTCGCGACTCACGCCCGCGCCCTGCTCGGCGACGACATGGGTCTCGGCAAGACCGCTCAGTCGCTCTGGGCCCTGCCCGGCCGCGCGGTCGTCGTGTGCCCAAAGAGCCTCAAGCTCAACTGGCGCAACGAGATCAAGCGCTGGCGCCCTGACCTCTCGCCGGTCGTGCTCAGCGGCAAAGGCTCGTTGCGTGCGCCGGCAGCCGGCGAGGTCATGATCGTCAATTTCGACGTACTCGCCGAAGACGCGGCCGCCGGCCTCGATCTCGCGGACTGCACGCTCATCATCGACGAGGCGCATAGGTGCAAGTCGCACAAGGCCAAGAGGACCAAGGCTGTCGGCTCGCTGCGTGACGCATGCGCGCGCTGCTGGATCCTGACCGGCACGCCGCTGCTCGGCCGCCCCTTCGATCTCTGGGGCGTCCTGCAGGCTGGCGGCATGGGCGCTGAGGTGTTCGGCGGCTTCGGAGGTTTCTTGCGCTGCTTCGGCGGCTCCAAGAACAAGTGGGGCGGATTCGAATTCGACGGCCCCGACGCGAGCGTCCCCGAGCGCCTCCGTCGCGTCATGATCCGACGCACGAAGGCCGAAGTGCTACCCGACCTTCCTGCGCGCACGCGTAGCAAGATGATCGTCAACGACCTCCCCGACGCGCTGCGCCGCGAGTTGGATCGCGCGTACAACGATTGGTACGGCCTCGACTTCGAGGGCAAGGCGCAAGATCAGAGCGCACTGCCCGACTTCAGAGAGTTCTCGGATCTGCGCGCCAAACTCGCGGCGTCGCGGATCACCGCCGCCATCGACTGGTGCGAGGACCGCGAGGAAGAGGGCACACCTGTGCTCGTCTTCTCGGCCCACCGCGCGCCCGTCGAGGCGCTCGGTGCCCGCGAAGGCTGGGGCATGATCCTCGGCGGCACCTCTGAAGAGGAGCGCCAGGCGCTCGTCGAGAAGTTCCAGCGCGGCGAGCTAAAGGGCCTCGCGCTGACCATCACCGCAGGCGGCGTCGGCATCACGCTCACCCGTGCCAGCACCGCACTGTTCGTCGACCTCGACTGGACGCCCGGCAATAACCTGCAGGCCGAGGACCGCATGATCCGTATCGGCCAGACGGCCACCAGTGTGCAGATCGTCCGGATGGTATCCGACCACGTGCTCGACGCACACGTGCTCGAATTGCTCGATCAGAAGATGCGCCTCATCGAGGCGGCAGTGGAGCGCGTCGCCGTGTACGTGCCCAGGGCCGTAACTACCACCACGATCGAGGAGACGTCCGAGCAGTGGCAGGCGCGCATCGACGCACAGCAGGCGGTGGCACGCGATATGGACGCAGCCGGCGAACACCGCAGCGCCGCAGCGTCGATCCGCCGCCGCCTCGCGGGCGCCCGAGCGACCGACGCAAAGATCCCCGAGTCGTTCACCGCCGAGCAGGGAGATGCGCTGCGCGGCGCGGTGACCCTCCTCGCCGAGGTCTGCGACGGCGCGCACGACAAGGACGGCGCAGGATTCAACAAGCCCGACGCGAGCGCAGGCCACTGGCTCGCGCTGGTCGGCATGGAGTCCACTGAGTGTCTGCAACTCGCGTGGATCATCACCCGCAAGTACGCGCGCCAGTGCGCCGCGCTGTTCCCCATTGCGTTTCCCACCGCCACCAAGCGCGCAGCGAAGGCGGCGAAGGCGGATGCCTGATGCTGAACCAGGAAAGATCTAGTTTACACCCGAGAGGTAACGACACCCGAGAGGTAACGACACGTGCGAATTAAAAAAACATCTCCGACATCGTCCCTAAAAGGGTTGACCGCCCTGCGCAAGAGAATCTCTACAGTCGCGATGGATTCCGCAAGGGCATTCGGGTACGATCAGATCTTCTCGTACGGCCCCGATGTTAGGGTTTATCTATGCCACGAAGACTCCAGCGAGCTTCTACTCTTTATCAGCGCTGATCTTACAGACACCCAGATAAAGATACTCGTGAGACGCCGCATCAAAGCGAAGCAGCGGTCGAAGAAGAGGGTGGAGCAGCAGCAGTTGAAGAAGAAGGCGGAGCCATCAGGGCTTCATCTTGTCGAGTCCTGAGGCAAAGCGCAGGCCACGCGAGTTGCAGGGACTCAGTGGACTCCATGCCGACCAGCGCGAGCCAGTGGATCATCACCCGCAAGTACGCGCGCCAGTGCGCCGCGCTGTTCCCCATTGCGTTTCCCACCGCCACCAAGCGCGCGGCGAAGGCGGATGCCTGATGCTGAACCAGGAAAGATCTGGTTGCCACCCGAGAGGTAACGACACGTGCGACTGAAAAAAACATCTCCGACATCGTCCCTGAAAGGGTTGACCGCCCTGCGCAAGAGAATCTCTACAGTCGTGATCGATGCCGCAAGGGCATTCGGGTACGAACAGATCTTCTCGTACGGCCCCGATGTTAGGGGCCCCGATGTTAGGGTTTACCTATGCCTTGACATCCTCCTCGGCCTAGAAGGCTGAGGATTCCGGGGTCGGCCCCGAGGTTGACGCTTCATCGAGCACTGCGCAGGTACCCAAAGGCACCATCCGTCTCACATGCCCTCCACGTCCGTTTTTCGTCTCGACCTGCCCGGCCGCGACAATGTTCTTCGCAGCATTGACATCTCTGTCATGCGCCGCACCGCAACCTTCGCAAGTCACCTGACGAACGCTGAGATCGAGACGACCCCACCGATGTCCACATGTACTACAGATCTGACTGGTCGGGGTCCATCGGTTCACGACCTGCAGCTCACGACCGTACCGAGTGCACTTCGATTCGAGCATCGTACGGAACGCCCGCCATCCTTGGCGACTTATCGAGCGGGCAAGGTGGTGGTTTTTCACCATGCCAGACACATTGAGATCCTCGACGACGATTACGTCGTGCGAACGCACGAGCCTCGTCGAGAGTTTATCGAGGAAGTCGCGACGCGTGTCACTGATTTTTGCGTGAAGGCGAGCGAGTTTCTTCTTGGTAACCGCGCGTCTACGCGAACCATTTTTGCGCCGCGCGAGTTCACGTTGGACATGTGCGATCTTCCGTTCGCGTCGCTTGTAGCTTGGTGCCTGCACCATCTCACCGGTGCTGAGCGCTGCGAAGCACTTGATGCCAAGGTCGATGCCGACCGGCGTACCACCTACAAGCGGCTGAGCGTTGACTTCGACGGTAAACGACACGAAGTAGCGACCAGTCGCGTCCAACTTCACGGTCGCCGTCTTCGGGATCGACGGCAGCAAGCGACTCCAGCGTACCTCGATCGATCCGAGCTTCGCGAGACACAGCTTACCGTGCTCAACCTTGAAGCCGCTGCGTGTGTACTCAGCGGACTGCTCATCGTACTTCGACTTGAACCGCGGGTACCCACGGCGCGGACCCTTGCTTTTGCAGCCGCGAAAGAAGTTGCGGTACGACACGTCGAGGTTACGCAGCGACTGCTGGATCGGTACGCACGAAATCGCGTTGAGCCACGCCAGATCCGTCGTCTTCTTAGCCGCCGTCAGACGCCGGCTTGCAGCACTGAAGCCCTGGTATTTAGCATCATGGATCTGCGATCGCGCAAGCTCTTGATTCCACACGAACCGCACCGCACCGAACGTCCTCGCCAACGCCACGCGCTGCGCAGGCGTAGGGTAAAGTCGATATCGGTAGCGAACGGTTGCCATTGGTCTGCAACTGACCATACTCTGCAAAACATGGCCATGCAAGCGCTCGATCGCGGTCGTCACAGCGTGACCAAGCTCCTAGTGCACTTGGTCTTCGTAACGAAGTTTCGCCGAAAGATCCTGACGGCACAGAGCCTGGTGACGTTGGAGCAAGCGATGCAACGCGTCGCATCGGAGATGGCGTTCACGATCGTCGAGATCAATGGCGAGGACGATCATCTGCACGTCGTCGTACGCCATCCGCCGACCTTGTCGATCTCGAAGATCGTCAACCACCTCAAGGGCGTGTCGGCACGACGCTACCGCGAAGCAGGACATCCTACGCCATCCGATCGATCACTGTGGAGCCCGAGCTACTTCGCCTCTTCGGTCGGCGGGGCTCCGCTCGATATTCTTCAAGCCTACGTCCGCAATCAGAACGCACCGGCCTAAAGGCCGAGGTTTCAAACCCAGGAACAATTTGATGAAGACTCCAGCGAGCTTCCACTATTGATCAATGCCGATCTTACAGACGTCCAGATCAAGATCCTCGTAAGACGCCGCATTATGGCGGAGCGGCGGTTGAAGAAGAAGGCGGAGCCATCAGGGCTTCATCTTGTCGAGTCCTGAGACATGGCACGATCCAACCCACTGAGCAGCAACGCAAGCGAGCGAACGCTGTCCGCCATCGACGAGTGGCTCTGCCGACCTGTCGATCCTGCCGAAGTTATCGCTGCAGAGCTGTGGGTTAGCAGTGCTGATCCGCAGAGGTGCTCGTGGCTTGCAGTAAGATCGACGATGTTCCGCTACTCCGATTCCAACATCACCGCCATGATGGCGATGTGGCGCTACTACGATCGGACAGTGCAGTCACGCCCGTTCGTCGTACCAGATCTCGAAGATCTCAACAGCGTCCACGATGCACTGCGTCGAGACATTTCTGACTGGTGCGCCGCACAAGACGATGACGCGTGAGCGCTAACCAACAGCGCTACCGATCCGTGCGCCGATCTCTTTGGCCTGCTCTACCAGATCATCCTCCCAGATGGAGATGCTCTGCAGTAGCTCATCCGTACTCAGACCGTGTCCAATTAAATGTTTCACGCGATCGGACGCATCCGCGGCGCCCTTGACCGTGTGTAGGCTCGGGTCGTTCATTAAGATCGTATAGGACACACGACGCACGAAAAACCTGTATGCCCATCTCGCGCCCAGTAAGCCGCCGACGAAAATACCAAGAGCGGCGCCAATCAGGAACATGTGCATAGTAGTCCTTGTCAGGTGGATCTAAACCGCGTCAACGATCATCCGTTGAAAAAACGCCAGAGTCGCCGCCGCTACTACTGCCACTTCGAGGTCCGCGATCGACGTCGAAGAAGTCGTAGCGGAAGCGCGTCAGCTCCTTACGGATCATCGACTCGTTCCAGTCTTCGCTACGTATCACCTCGACGAGCGCTGCGATCCACAAGGCCGCCTTGTCAAGCGCCTGGCATACGTCCGCCGCCATCTTTTTGGTCAGCAACACAGGCGTCATCGACACGTGTCGCAGCAACGCGAGAGAGGCGACGACATCCAACAAGCCAGCAGCGCCGCGCCTAACCACAACCTCCTCAGTTGGGTCACAGGCTAGCTCGACGATCGATCCGTAGCCGTCAGCTCGCCCTGCGAGTACTTCGATCGTCTCGCAGATCTCGGCCCACGGCAGCGATGCGATACGGCACGCCAGTGTGTTGCTGCGCAGGTGCGCGATGTCGTCACAGCCGTCGTACCCCAGTGGACTCACGCTTGCGATAGCATCGTTGCGATACGCGCTGAGCACGAATCGAAATGTGCTGGCCACCAAACTTCGTTCGTCGTTGTCGTTGTAGAAGTCGGGCACGGCAAACTCGAACCCGTCCGTCTGCAGATCCTCGATCATGGTGGCACCCATGCGCCCATGCGCTTCGAGTAGCCGCGCCACAGTACGTACCCGAAGCACTGGCGCCATCTCGCCCACGTTGTCGATCGGGATCGCGGTGAGCAGCGCACAGATCTCAATCATCGACGGCGGCACCCACGACGTCATGAGCAACGCGAGCTTAGTGCCCAACGAATCCATCGCGTCACCCTGTGCCTTGTCGCTTGAGTTCGAACAGCTCAGCCTCGACCATGTTTCCGAGTGTCACGCGTAGCTGATTCGGCGCGGTGCCGATCGTGGCGGCCAGCGTACGTCCAGTGCCGTCGGATGAGACCATTCGGATGACATCGTCGACCGCTCGCGCGTGGATACTCGCACCTTGCTCAGGACTGAGCTTGACGGCAGAGTCGTAATCCCTCTTGACTTGCGGCACGACGGATTGCTCGTACGCCCGCACCGTCGACGCGACCGCGTCGTGCACTCGTATCAAGACGCTCTCGATCCGCTCGCGCCGTTTGCGGTCGCGCATGTACAACGACGCGATGATGCCAAGGATAGCGAGCACTACATCGAGAACGAGATCGGAAATGGATTCCGTCGGCATACCCTATGTTTAGCCTACTCTGGACCCGGCGTCGACTCTGGAGACGACGGTGGCTCAGCGGTCGGTGGTCGTGGCACGCCGCGTCGTGGTCCCGACGGAGACCTTGCCTGCGTGAACGGTCCTGGACTTCTAGCAGCCCCAGGGCTCTGCTGTTGGCTCTGCTGTTGGCTCTGCTGTTGGCTCTGTGAAGGGTTAGTTGTCACGTCGGTGGCCTGACCACTCACGTACGCCATTAGCTCCAAAAGACGTTGGAGTTGAGCAGGATCTAGCATCGACTGCAGCTTGCCGAGCATGGCAGCGTCGGACATCAGGAATTTCTGTACGAGACCGATACACGCGAAGCATGCGGCCTCGATGTCGGTGCGACACGCCTCTTCGAAGCTTTTCCACGCCGCTTTGGGCACCAATGCCCGTAGACCATCGACCTGCTGGTTGGTCATAGACGCTCGTAGCTCACGGATCGACACACACAGCCTAGGCACAGGATCCTCGTCGAACATCTCTGCCTGCACGGGTCCACTGTCGCCATTTTGAGTGCCTGGATGAGGTGCGTCGATCGGCATGAGGATCTTGGTGATCTGTTCGAGAAACGCCGCTGCCGCCGTGTTCCCACTCTTGTGCGCCCATACTGTCGCTGCGACTGCACCGAACGGAAGGATCTTGCTCATCGCATCGCCGACAGCCGAGCGTGTGTTGGAACTCTGCGACGTCTGCAGTGCCGATCCTAGGATCGCTCGGTCGAACTCTTGTTCGCGGCCCACGGCATCGCGCTGCATCGCCATGCCGTCGTTGAAAGCTTCCCATCCACGCGAAGCGACGTTGAACAACTGGTCGGTCTGCAGCGCCATCTGACGATCGCGTTCACGAAGACGTTCCTCCGCACTCTGTGCGCGTAACGTCTCTTCAGTGACTTGCGCGCGAGAAAACGCTTGCGACTCCCTCATCATCTCCATCATCTCGGCACGCGTTGTCTCTGAGTGAACGAGCATGCGCTCGTAGTTTACAGCGATGCGCTCCTCACTGGCGATCGCCGTGTCGCGCATGAAGCTCAAGATCCGCTCGGATGCCGACCGCAACTCTGTGTTGTTGATCTGTTGCTCGGAGCGGATCTGGGTCGTGAAATTCCGCTGCTCTTGTAGCAGCGCCAGCATGGCTCCTCCGATGCCAGGGATCATGAGTTCAGTGGTCGGCGCAGGAACAGGCGCCTGTGAAAGTGATGCATTGGTGTCGATGAAGCGCGGTCGAATCGTCGGATCGGTGTCGTTACTCATAGCTTGATCTCGTTGCTCACGTGCGTTGCCGTCGTCATCCTCATCCTCGTCATCCTCGTCATCATCGTCATCCTCCTCGTCGACTTCCGCCTCGTCGACTTCCGCCGGTGCGCCATCGATCGTGAACTGATACTTGGACCGCCAGTCTCGACGCGTCTCGTGTGTGCCGTAGAGGTTGACGACGAACGTCACCTCCTTGCGTCGACGCGTAGCGTAGGTCTCGCAGCGGTAGTGGATCATCTGCGCGACGATCCGTCCGGACACCGGTACGCCGTCGAGTTCGGGAACCTTGCCGACACCACCATCCTTGACCGTGAAGGTCACGAAGGTGCCGGCCTTGGCAGGGTTGCCGGTTTCGTCGTCGAAGTTTGCGTCGAGCTGGATCCGGATGAGACCTGCGAGGTGGGCCTCGATAGCGTTGACCGCGCGGCGCTTGACGGTGTCGCCCAGGTCCTGTGATACAGGGATGACCCACATGGGCTGCGTGTCGAAGATGTTGTTGAGGCCACTTGTCATGAACTCGATCGGTGTAGCACGCAGACATCACCGTTTGGAAAAATATCGATATTTCTAACAAGCGGATAAGCTAAATACCCATTCTCACTACCTGCTTGGCAAACGGTAGTCATCGGCCATAAATATGAAGCGATTTTCAGACGCGTGGACAATACGTGAAAATGAGAAAAAACATCAACGATGTTGACGACGTATGTCCACGAGTGTTCCACTTGTCTTCGAACCGATGGGGCTCTCTCAGTCCCATCCTCTTCCCTCACGATCAGGTTCACATGCAGACTCAGGCAGTTTCTCGCTCCGCCTCCGCCCTCGCCACTCGCACGTGGAATCCCTCCGCATTCAACGCTGAAGCGTTGGAGCTGATGAAGGAGAACCCGCAGCTCGCGGCCCGTTCGATGACGCAGCTCGCCATGCACAAGCGCACGGCAGAGCGCGAGTTGAACCTGTCGACCGAGTCGACCAACGATCTTGTCGCCTTCGCCGTGTCCAGTGGCATGGTTGCTCTCATCGGTATGTGGGAGGGTAATGTCCTCGCCAAGCGCGATGCGATCATCGAAGGCTGGGAACTGAACGGTGATCTGGAAGTCGACACCGAACCGTCCCCCGAGCTGTGGAAGGCCAAGGCGATTCCGGAGCCTGGCAAGCTTGGCCCCATTCCGATGGGTCTGATCCTCCCTGTCCTGTTCGGCATCGGTAGCGTGATCGCGGCATCACGCCGTGATGAGCGCGAACCCGCGAGTACGGCCGAGCGTGTCCTCGCCACCACGGCGACGACCACTTTCGGTCTGTGGATCGCCAATATGACCCGCGCCGTTGGCTACCGCCGCGAGAAGGCCGACTTGCTCGCTAAAACCGTCATCGCCGAAACTGGCACCTGATCGAGTTCTCCGTCGGGATCGATCCGACGGTGACGATCTGTCCGACGCATCGCGCCGGACACCAAGGATCCGAACCGTCCTGAAAGTCCCCGACGCAAGCAACGTACCTCGTTTCTCACAGGAAGAAGCAGATCTCATGAACACTCGAATGAATCCGATGATCGCCGCCGCGCAGCGCAACCTTCAGCAGGGGCGTCAGGGCGGGATCCCGCGCGGTGCACAGTACGCCGCGATTGCGGGCCAAGTCCCGCAGATGCAGATGCAGCAGCAGCAGCAGCAGATGCAGCGTCAGGGCAACGCGCCGGCAGGCATGCGCCTGTCGCCGCAGATGCAGGCGCGCATGGCTCAGGCCCAGGGCCAGGGCCAGGGCCAGGGCCAGGGCCAGGGGCTGGCGGTGCCGCAGGGCGCCAACGCAGCCAACCTCGCAGGCTGCGACAACGGCCAATGCATGAC
>Ga0163155_10006845_pt1 | contig 10908 bp, 10 predicted proteins | sample OliLakLV19SP4G1_FD_148611 | JGI IMG/M metagenome (GOLD analysis project Ga0163155, IMG submission 148611) | Freshwater microbial mat bacterial communities from Lake Vanda, McMurdo Dry Valleys, Antarctica - Oligotrophic Lake LV.19.SP4.G1 | ecosystem: Environmental > Aquatic > Freshwater > Lake >...
GTTCTTCGCTGGGCGCTCCGACGTCGCCGAAGAACGCGAACACGCTCGTCGAGAGGATCCACGGCGCGCAGACTCCGGCCCACGTCGAAAGTGCGATCGTGGCGTTCGAAGCGCTCTTCGTCGCGAGCCAGGCCACGTCGTCACTCCGCATCGGCGGCACTTTTTGCGCTGCGCGCAGCACGAGTAGAGGTGCTACGGCAAGCAGGAATGCGGCCCACACGTGCTCGCGCGCGAAGCCGAAATGCGGAGCGTGCTCGGCGTGTGTGTTGGCGGCGAACCCGAGCACGACGAGGACCCAGAGCACGATGAAAAGGCTCGACGTACGGCGCGCTGCGAGGAGGGCGAGGCGGATCTGGAGCGGATTGTTCACGAGCGACGCGCGCCGGCGTGGCGACGATAGATTTCCATGAGTGTCGTGCCCGCGAGCACCGCACTCGGCGTCCCGTGTTGCACGATGCGGCCCTCGCACAGGATCGCGACGTCGTCACAGCGCTCCGACAGATCCGACAGCACGTGCGAAGCCAACACGACGGCCGCGTGACGCGCTCGCGCCTCGTTCAAGAGCTCCGTCAGCACGTCGAATCCGAGTGCGTCGAGTCCTGCAGTCGGCTCGTCGAGCAAGATCAGATCGGGCGCGCTGAGCCACGCTTGCGCGAGTCCGAACCGTCGCAGCATGCCGCGCGAGCAGCGCGACAACGTGCGCGTCGCATCACCGGCGAGGCCGACGATCGCGAGCAGTTCGTCGCTGCGTCGATGCGCATCGCGCCGCGGCATTCCCGCGAGCGCGCCGAACAAACGCAGTGCGCCGCGGCAGGTGAGTTCGCGCGGAAAAGCGGCCTCTTCCGGCAGATATCCGACTCGCTCGCGGATCGCGGGATCACCGGCGCTGCCGCCGAGCACCGTGACACTCCCGCGCGTCGGCGCGTCGATGCCGGCCGCGAGTCGCAGGAGCGTGCTCTTCCCCGATCCGTTCGGTCCCGCGAGGCCGAGCGTCGCACCACGTGCCACATCCAAGTCGACACCGCGCAAGACCGAACTGCGCGCGAACCCGAAGCGGATGGGATAGCCGTGTTCTGCGCCGCGAAACGACAGTGCCGACGATGACATCGCAGAGAGCGTAGCGTCGTCGGCGCCTGTTGTTGCGCTCGATTCGCCGGCACCGGGTCCAGCCCGCTACCGGCGCAGGGTGGTGTCAGGGCGCGAACGTGATGCTCAACGCATTCGAACTGTTCACGCCGAAGCCGATCGAATTCGGATTGGTGTAGATGAACTGGAAGTTCCACGTCGAGCCGGCCGTGATCACACCGAGCGGCGAAACGAGCGCTGTGAAATCCACCGGGTACAGCGCTGCGCCGATCGCCGCGATCGGTCACACCGGAACTTGGCCCGCGGTCATTTTCGCGCAGCATGCGCGCCCAAGAAATCGTTCACGGTCGCGCGCCATTCCGCGCGAGCGGTGAAACCGGCCCCGTTGTGCGGCCCGGTCGTCTCGAGGAAGATCTTCGGCTCGCGTGCAGCCTCGAACAGGGCGCGACCCTGCGCGAAGGGCACCAATTCGTCGTCGCGACTGTGGATGACGAGGCACGGCACCGCGAGCTCGCCGACCTTCGCTTTCGACGCGTATTCGATGCGCAGGATCAACCTCACCGGCAGCCACGGGTAAACGCGCGCGGCCATGTCGGCGAGGGACGTGAACGTGTCCTCGACGACGAGCGCTCCGACGCGCCGGCGGCGAGCGAGTTCGATCGCGACAGCGCCGCCGAGCGATTCGCCGAACGCGACGATGTGCTCGGGCGCGAAGCCGACTTCGACGAGCTTCGACCACACGGTTTCGGCGTCGAGGTACGTGCCTTCTTCGCTCAATCGTCCGGTGCTCGCGCCGTAGCCGCGGTAGTCGAAGAGCACGACGTCGAAACCGCCGGCCGCAAGCACCGCTGCCTTGTCGATGCGCGACGCCATGTTGCCCGCGTTGCCGTGACAGAAAACGATCGCGCCGCGCGAGTCTTGCGCGCGGATGCGCCAAGCGTTGACGAGCGCGCCGTCGACCGTCGCGAGCCGCCATTCTTCGAACGCGAGACCGCTCTCCCGCGGCGTCGTTTCCGGCGGCGGTCCCGGATACCAAACCAAGCGAGATTGCGCGAAGTACACGACGACGCACACCGCCACGTAGGCTGCCGCAGCGGTCGCGAGAACGATTCCGATCACGCGTGGAGCATGAAACGTCGGCTTGCGAAGTTCCATCGTGGGCTCGTACCGTACGCGACTTCCTGACGCTTTGACCATGCCCAAGATCTTCGTTTTGACCGGGCCCGACGTCGGCCACAGCTGCGACGTGGAAGCCGGTGCTCTCTTCGGTCGTGCCGACGATTGCGTCGTGCGACTGAAGGACGCCTCGATCAGCCGTCATCACGCGCGCCTAGAGCGAACCGCTGCGGGTTGGTCGGTCGTCGACCTCGGGTCGCGCAACGGAGTGTTCTGGGACGGCGAGCGCGTCGAGCGTGTGACGCTCGAAGAGGGTCGCGAATTCACGCTGGGCGAAGTCGTGCTGAAGTTCCGTGACGGTGCGCTTCCGAAACGCTACGCCTCACCTGCAACGCAGATCACGACTGCGGCGCAGGCCTCGCTCGAGGACGAAGAGATCGTCCTCGAAGGCGAGTGGGACGACGCGAAGGCGGCCGCGAATGTGCTCCCGACGGCGACTGCCTTCGCGCCGCGTGCGAAACCGACCGAACACGGTTTCGGAGCGCACGCTGCGCCGGCCGAGCAAGCACAGCCGTCGCTCGCACGCCGTCAAGCGACCGAAAAACTCGCTGCTGCCGGAGCTTTGCCGACGCAGTCGAAGATCGGCGCGCGCGGGGTGCTCCAGTACGGCAAAGTCGAATCGCGCGACGGCTTCATGCAGTCCGATTTCGATCAGCAGCCGTTGTGGATCAAGTTCCTGATCCTGCTCGTCGTGCTCGTCGTCGTTGCCGGCGTGTCGTGGCTCGCGTTCCGCGCGGTGATCCTCTTGCGCGGCTCGCCGACCGATCCGCCGGCGATCGAAGAGAGCGTCGAAGAAGCCAAGTAGCTCGCGACGCGCGTCAGCGCGCCGCCATCAGGCCGTCGAACCACGCGCGCGCTGCAGCGTCCCACGTGAAGCGATCGGCGCGGACTTGGGCGTGCGCGAGCACCGACTGCTTCGTCGCGATCGCGGCGTGAATCGCTTTCGCGCAAGCTGCAGCATCGGTCGGCGCGAACGACGGAGTTCCGTCGCCGGCGACTTCGTTCAAGCTGCTGCCGCGCGCGACAGCGATCGGCGCGAGCGCGCGCTGCGCTTCGAGTGCCACGATCCCGAACCCTTCGATCCACGACGGAATGCACACGCACGCCGCCGTCGCCAACAAACGCGGCAAATCAGCCTCGTCGAATGCACCCGAGAAGTGCACTCGATTCGCGACTCCCAGTTCGGCGGCGAGGGCCGTCAAACGCTCGATTTCAGCGCCTTTTCCAGCACCGCAGACTTCGACACGCGGCAGCGTCTCGTCGAGCGCGAGAGCGCGCAACACGAGCTCGATGTTCTTACGCGGCTCGACGTGTCCGATGCAGCGGATCGGCGCATCGGCGGTGACGTCGCGCGGCGCAGGAGTGAAGTGATCGACGCCGTTCGGGATGACGCCGACGCGGTGCTCTTCGATCACGAAGTGTCGCCGCAGCTCGGTCGCGACCGTGCCGCTCACCGTGAAGACGCGCAACGCGCGCTTCATCGCATCGGCGAGCACGCGCTTGGCGATCGCGCGCCGCGGCGCTGACCCGTTCGTCTCGGAGATCGCGCGCAAGTCGTGCAACGTCACCGTGAACGGAACCTCGAGCCCGCGCGGCGCCGGCATGTGCGCCGTGTGCACGAGATCGAACGGCTTGCCGCTCGCGCTCTTCGTCCGCAACGCCTTGCGCAGCGCGCGCGACTCGGCTTCGGCGCGCAACAAGACGGGATGCATCGGCACGTTCGAGCGCAGGATCGCGATCGATTCGGGCAGCTCGAACTCGATCTTGTCTTTGCCTTCGAGGACCGCCATCGAGCCGCCGTGTTCGCCGAGCAAGCGCGCGAGTCGAGGCAAGAGTTCGCGGTTGTGACGACGCACGCCGCCCATCGGTTGACCGAGGACGACGCCGGAGACGAGCAGGTGCGGAGCGCGATTCATGCGAGCGATTCCCAGAGTTGTTCGATGCGCGCGGCGCACGAATCCCACGTGTAGCGAGCGACGTTGGTGCGGCCTAAGTTTGCGATCTCCCCGCGATTCGAGCGTGCGTGCGCGACGGCGTTCGCGAAGGACTCCGAACTGCGCGGCTCGATGAAAAGCGCGCCCGCGCCGGCGATTTCGGCCTGTGTCGAGCCGTGCGGGACGATCACGGGCGTGCCGGAAGCCTGCGCTTCGACCACCGGAAATCCGAAGCCTTCGGAGTCCGACACGAGAGCCGACGCGATCGCATGGCGAGTCAAGACCGTGAGCGTCGCATCGTCGACCTCGCCGGGCAAGCGCACGCGACGCGCATCCGCGCCGGAGCGCGCGAGTTCTTCGACAATGTGTGCGTGCAGAGCACCCGTGACGACGACCACGACGTCGCGCTCCATCCGAGCGAGCGCTGTGAGCGCGATCCAAGCGTTCTTCTTCGGTCGCGTCGCGCCGGCGAGCAACACGAACGGCACACGGGCGAGATCGTGTCGCGCCAGAACGTGTTCGTCGTGACGTGTGTTCTCAGCGCTGAATTCTGCCGCGACCCCCCAGGGCGCGACGTGCACGCGGTCCGCTGCGAGCGGCGAACCCTCGCGCACGAAGCACGCCGTGGCGTCGCTCGGGACCACGATCGCATCGGCCCGCAACGGTCCGACGCGCGCCCACAAGCGATGCTTCCAATCCGAGTTCTCGTCGACGTCGCGTGCCCATGGAATTTCGTGGATCGTGGCGACGCGCGCGCCGCGGCCGAGTACCGGAAACGCCGAGACGGGCGAGTGAATTCCAGCGAGGCCGTGTTCGCGCATTGCACGCGACATGCGGAAGTGTCGCCACGTCGAAACGCGCTCGCACGGCCGTGGTGCGAGGCGCACGACGTCGATGCGACGCCGGCGTTCGAGAGCCTCGACCAGCCCGCGCGTCGCACGCACGACGCCGTTCGGGCAGGGGCGCACGAGCACCGACGTGTCGAAACCGATTCGCATGCGCGCAGACGATAGGGTGCTGGTCGGCGGCAAGCGAGGTCCGCATGAGCAGCGACCCTTGTTTTTACGGCTGAAATCGTCGTTCGGTGCCTCGTGAACGTGATTCGAGGTGGCGGAGCACGTACCATCGCGAGCGCTTGATCGCCGTACAGCGCACACTTCGGATCGGCTTCGTGATCGATCGTTGGCAGCCGTCGCGCGGCGGCGCCGAACAGGCGCTCGCGAAGTTGGCGCGGCATCTCGCGACGCGCGGTCATGAAGTGATCGCCTTCACGGAGCGCGCATCAGCCGACGCGCCGGGCCGCGTGCAACTCGTGCCGCGCAGTTGGTCGATCACGCGCGCGAGCCGCGAGCGCACGTTCGCCGCTCGCGCGACGGCGGCCACGGAAGAGCGCGATTGCGACGTCGTCGTCGGCACGCGCCATCTCGCGCGCGTCGACTTGTACTGGCCGCATGGAGGCGGACGACATCGAGCCTTCGTCGAGTTCGAGCGCGATCTGCTCGAACGCGGCGGCGCGCGTCGCATCGTGTGCGTTTCGGAACTGGTCGAGCGCGAACTCGCCACCGATTTCCCGGCGTGTCGCGAGCGCCTGGTGCGCATCGAGAACGGCGTCGATTTGGCACGTTTTCGGCCACAAAATAGCGTCGGAGCGCGCATCGGGCTGCGACGAGGCCTCGGTCTTTCCGAAAGTTCGGTCCTGATCGCCTTCTGCGCGCGCGAACCGACAACGAAGGGTCTGCCCGTGCTCCTCGCGGCCCTCGCTCGCCTCGCGCGCGAACCGTGGACGCTAGTCGTCGCGGGTCCGCGCGACGTGGCGAAGTGGCGCAAACGTGCGCGCTCGGCCGGACTCGCTACGGACCGCGTTCGAGTCCTGTCCGACGTCGACACGGCCGAACTGTTCGCTGCGGCGGACGTGTGCGCGCATCCGACATGGCGCGACACGAGCGGGCTCGTCGTCCTCGAAGCGTTGGCGAGCGGCGTCCCGACGATCACGACGCGTGCGGCTGGCGAAGCTGCGGCCGTCCACGAAACTTGCGGCAGCGTCATCGAGCGTCCTGGCGACATCGATGCGCTGACGGCTGCACTCGCACTCTGGATCGATCGCGTGCGCGCGCGATCGATCGATCGAGACGTCATTCACGCGTCGGTCGTGCATCGCGACGAATCCACTGGGCTCGCGCGCTTGGAGCACGAAATCGAGAGTCTCGCGGCCACGGGGCAGCAGCGATGACGCGATCGCGCTTCCTGTCGCCGCACGTCCTGCTCGTCGCGCTCGCGTGCGCGATCCTCGTACGCGCCTTCAGCGCATTTGCGTACACACCTTTCATCTCCGAGGACTGGACGCACCTCGAGGAGATGCGCACCGTGCCTTCGTTCTTCGCGGCTCTCGATCCGCGCGTCGAGCCGCTGCGTCCGTTTCAGCACGCGTTCTTCTGGGTTCTAGGTCACTGCGGCGCGGATCCAGCCGGCGTCGGTCTGCCGTTCGTCGCGCACCTCTGCGCGTTTGCGATGCACGCAGCTGCGTGTGTGCTCGTCTATTTCTTGGCGCGAGCGGCCGGCGCGCGCTCGATCGGCGCGTACGTCGCCGTGTTCGTTTTCGCGGCATTTCCGAACGTGAAGGCCTTCGCGTGGAGTGCCGCGATCGGCAATCCGGGTCGCGTGTGCTTCGAGCTCGCAGCGCTGCTCGTGCTCGTGCGGCAGCTAGACGCGCCGAGCGCGAGCCGCGGTATCGGCGCGATCGTGTTGTTCGCTCTGGCGTTGGCTTGGCACGAGGCCGCGATGATCTTGCCGGCGATTCTGGTGCTCTGGATCGTGTGCTTGCGCGCGGAAACTCTGCGTGACGGCCTGACGCAATTGCGCAACGCGCTGCGCGATCCGTGGCTCGTCGCGTTCTTCGCTGCGTCGGTCGCCTACGTCCTGTACTTGTTCCTGCGTCCATCGCGCCACCACCAAGCGAAGTCGTTCGACGCACTGCCTGCGAACGTGGTGAAAGCGTCGACAGCACTGTTGCCCGAGGACTTGCGCGTCCTGATCGTCGAAGGGTTTCGTGCTCACGGTGGGACTGCATTCGTCGTCGCGGGCATCGTGTCGGCACTGCTCGCGGCCGGAGCTATGTATCTCGCGTGGCGCTCGCGGACCGCGCGCTTCGTCTTGTTCGCCTGCGCGATCGAACTCGGGTTGCCGGCGCTCGGCACCGGATTCGTGCAGCGCTACGCGTATTGTGCGTCGGCGCTCGTCGCGATCGGGCTCGGGATGTGGATCTCGAAACGCGGCACGATCGCGGTCTGGATCGCAGTACTCGCGCTCACGAGCCTGTGGGCGAAGGACCTCCTCGTGGACGCTGGTGATTTCCGCGCGCTGGGTCGCAGAATTCCCGCGTGGATCGAAGAAGTGCGCGAAGTGCGCGAGAAAACAGCCGCGAACGTGCCGATCGCGATCGTGAATCCGCCCGACATGTTCGGTGCGGAACGAGACATTCCGCTCTTCAACTGGGGCCTCGACTACATGCTCGACGCGCATCGTGTCGGCGGTCCGAAGCTCTTTTGGCGCACGCGCGACTTTCACACGTCCACGAACGTCGAGCGCGTCGATCCTGCGCGCGTGGACGAGGCGCGCCGAACCGGGATCCCGCGCGTGTACGAGTTCGACATGTCGCCGCTTCGCTGACGTCGCAGGGTGGCGAGGATGGACGCGATGCGGTACGAAGAGCGCATGAAAGTGCTCACGCTTCTCCTTCTCGTTCCGCTGTTCTCCTCCTGCTTCATCTCGCGACGGACCGCGAACGAGCCGCTGCAAGCGCAGCGCATGGAAGTCCTTAAACCCGGCACGAGCACGGCTGGCGAAGTCGCGAACACCTTGGGCGCGCCGAACGAAGTCGTGCAGCTCGGCAAGCGCATGGCCTGGCGCTACGACTTCAGCGCAGCGAAAATGGCCGGTTTTTCGATCATCATCCTGACCTTCATCAACGAAGACGCGCGCGCCGACCGCGCGTGGCTCTTCTTCGACGAGAACTCGGTGCTGCAGTACGCTGGCCGCACGCTCGAAGCCGATCGCGTCGAATACGCGATGCCGTGGCAGAACGTGCACGACTGAGTCATGACGATGCGCATCATCGCCGTAGCTTGTCTGCCGCTCTTTGCCGGGTGCGTCTCGTTCAAGTACGAGCGTCATTCGACGTACGAGCCTGTGTCCACCGCTGCTGTCGACGAACTCGCGATCGGGACGAGCGACCTCTCCGACGCGCTCGCGAAACTCGGCGCGCCGCTCTACGTGTGGGAGGGCGTGAACGACGCGGTCGTGATCGCGTACGGCAGTTCCAACGAGAAGCAGCTCGGGTTCTCGATCAGTCTCCCGTTGTTCGAACAAGCGAGCGCGTCTTTCGACTACGACGACATCTCGTCGAAGCTCGAAGGCTTCGTGCTCGTGTTCGAGCCTGATTTGAAGCTGAGAATCGTGCGCGCGGGATTGCTCGGCGAACTCGGCAAGGCCTTCAAGCGCCGGCCGGACGTCGTCGAATGAAGGATGCGACGCACACGACGGTGCACACCGCCACGTGTCCGCTCGATTGTCCCGACGCGTGCGGAATTCTCGTCGAGCGCAACCCTGACGGGAGCTTCGCGAAGCTGCGCGGCAATCCGGCGCACACGTGGTCGCGCGGTCACTTGTGCGGCAAGACGATGCAGTACGGCGAGCTCGTGAAGCATCCCGACCGCTTGCGAGTTCCGCTGGTGCGCGAGGGATCAGTGCTCGTCCAGACGACGTGGGAGCGCGCGTTCGAGATCATCGTCGGTCGTCTCGCGAAGATCGCCGGCCCCGACGTTCTCGCGCTCTCGTACGGCGGCAGCATGGGGCTCGTGCAGCGCAAATATCCCTACCGCGTGATGCACGCGCTCGGTGCGACGTTCCACGACGGCGGAATCTGCGATGCAGCGGCGACGGCGGGATTCGAATGCGTGCTCGGTCGCTGCCTCGGGCCCGACATGGAAACGCTCGAGGATGCGGACCTGGTCGTGTTGTGGGGGACCGACGTCGCGCGCACCGTGCAACACATGCAGCCGCGTTTGAAGCGCTGCCAAGAGCGCGGCGTCCCCGTCGTCGCGATCGACGTGTGGCGCACCGACACGTTGCGCGACGTCGAGCGCCACGGCGGACGCGCGTTCGTCATCAGCGGCGGTACGGATGCGCAGCTCGCGCTGTGCTTGGCGCGTATCGCGTTCGAGCTCGGGTTCGCCGACCACGGCTTCCTCGAGCGTGAATGTTTGGGCGCCAGTGAGTTCGAGACACACGTGCGCTCACGCTTCGATCTCGAAGAGACGAGCGCGATCACGGGCTTGTCGGTTGCCGAAATCCTCGAGTTGGCGATGCAGTTGCGCGTCGCTCGCTCGCCGTTCGTGAAGACCGGAGTTGGCTGGACGCGCCGTCGCAACGGTGCGATGAGCATGCGCGCGGTGTGTTCGCTCGCTGCTGTTCTCGGCCACGGCGACCGCGTTCACTTCGAGAGCTTCGCGCATTTCGAGTTGGCCGAAAATGCAGTGGTTCGGCCTGATTTCAGGCCGAATGACCGTCACGACGTACCCGTGAAGCAGGTGCAACTGGGGCGCGAACTCGAAGCCGGTCGCTTCCACGCCGCGTTCGTGTGGTGTCACGATCCGGCCGTCACGATCCCCGACAGCAATCGCTTCAAGCGCGGCTTCGCGCGAGCGGATTTGTTCACCGTCGTGCACGATCACTTCCTGACCGAAACGGCCGAGCTCGCCGACGTCGTGTTGCCGGCGACGATGTTCGTCGAGCACGAAGACGTCTATCGCACGTACGGACATCGCACGATGCATTGGACGCGTGCCGCCATCACGCCGCCCGACGGACCGCGCTCCAACGTGCAGTTCTTCTCGGAGCTCGCTCGTCGCTTGGACCTGCCGCGCGAAGTCTGGGACGTGACGGCGACGAGTCTGTGCGAGACGTTGATCGCTGCTTCGCGCGATCGATTGACCGACGACGAAGTGACGCGGCTTTCCGCCGGCGAACCCGTGAAAGTCCACGATCGCGCGTACGTGGGCTGGGGAACGCCCAGCGGCAAGATCGAGTTGGTGAGCGCGGCCGCGGCGAAGCGCGATCAACCGGCGATGGCGACCTACGTGCCCGACGATGCAGCCGGAGATCGCGGTGCTTTTTGGCTCGTCGGGGCGCCTTCGGTGCACACACACAACAGCACGTTCAGTCACAGCGAACGCCATCGCAAGCGCAACGGTCCGCCGCGCTTGCACATGAATCCGGACGACGCGAAAGCTCTCGGTCTCTCGAGCGGCGCACGCGTTCGGCTCGAGAACGAGCGCGCGACGCTCACCCTTCCCGTGGAAATCTCGGCCGAAATGTCGCGCGGTTCGGTGCGCGTCGACGGGTTGCCGCGCGCGATCGACATCGAAGAACGAGCCGGATTGAATGCGCTCACGAGTCCAGAGCTCTCCGATCTGGGCGACGGCAACGTGATGTACAGCGCGCGGGTCGACCTCACTCCGGCCTGAATCCAGCGGCAGTTCGAGCAAGTGCTCGACGCACGACCGACACCGCGGCTACCGTGCGCGCATGGATCTAGCGCTGAAGGACAAGGTCGTTTTCATCACGGGCGCGTCGGGCGGAATCGGGCGGGCGTTGGCGGAGGCCTTCGCTGCCGAGGGCGCGAAGCTCGCGTTGACGGGGAACGACGCGATCGAAT
>Ga0163155_10006850_pt1 | contig 10904 bp, 8 predicted proteins | sample OliLakLV19SP4G1_FD_148611 | JGI IMG/M metagenome (GOLD analysis project Ga0163155, IMG submission 148611) | Freshwater microbial mat bacterial communities from Lake Vanda, McMurdo Dry Valleys, Antarctica - Oligotrophic Lake LV.19.SP4.G1 | ecosystem: Environmental > Aquatic > Freshwater > Lake >...
GTACTTCATAATCAGTGATGTCGGGAACGCGTACTTCTACTCCCGCCACCAGCAAATCTTCCAACCAGGTGCGACATGCGTTCGCAGTTGCGAGCGTGCGTGGCCCAGTCACTAAGCCCAATGGGCCAGCATCCAGCAACACGAAGCGGCTCATTCTGGCTGCTCCAGGTGTGGAAAGAGCTTACGATACGATGTTCGATTGGCATCAATTGAGCGGAGAACAGCTTCCCAGGACTCGGCATCCGCATCATCGCCCTCAGAATCAGCTGCTGTCCATGAACGAAGCAGGGCAATCGCCTCTTCAGGCAGTGCCTTCCCCGGAACTATCAGGTCATCAGGATTCATGGTTGCCACCAGCGCACGAATTTGCGGCAACATCTGCACATAGAGCGGAACCTCAACCTGGTTCACCGAGAGAAGCTGACCTGCCAGCAGCTCTTGTGCAAGCATCTGTTCAGCTTTCCCCTGCCGCTGCGCCTCTGCGCGAAGACGCGCATACATGTCGGGAGACAATTCAATCGTTAGACTGGTCATATGAGCACCTCCCACGCGCTATTGGTACATCCCTCACGAAATCATGTCATCCTGAGCGAAACGAAAGATCCGAGCTGATCCGCTGCGCTCGTCTAACCGAACATCATGAACCACGCTGCAATTATAGCCTGATCGTGCGCACTATGCCCTTGGTGGCACGTTCGCCTAGCCGGGTTCGGTCGCACGCGCCATCAAATCGGCAAAGGTATAGTTCACGCTGGTCACATCAAAATCCGGCTCGCGCCGGAATGGCTGGCGCAGGTAATGGACGCGATGGTCACGCTCGGACACAAACTCAACCATTGCGAGGATGAAATCATCCGGCTTATTGAGTGAGTACAGGATCTCGTTTTTGGTGACGGTAATCGTCTCTGCGCCGGAAACACGGCCCTTGACCTCAATGAAGCGCAGTTTGCCGGTGGCCGGATCGCGGCTCTCAATATCGTAGCCGAGCCGTTCGAACTCGCGATCAATTGGTTCGAACCCCAGGCTGCGTTCGATCTCCATAATCACGGCTCGTGCGCGTGCCGCCGAGGCTTGCGTATCTGCTGGGAGCGCGGGCGTCTCGCCCGCTGGTCTCCCCGTAATCGTCGCGAGTAATCCCGCCGGGACAACGACTAACCCACCCAGGATGACGGGCGGCAGCGCGGCGATCTGCGCTTCGAGATCAAGCTGCTCCATGCGCTTCTGCAAGCGTGCCTGCATCTCATCAGCGCGACGGCGAGCCTCTTGCGAGTTCAGGCGGGCGTTGGGCTTGCCTGCATGCTCCTGAAATTTAAGCTCTTCGGCGCGATGGTCCCAGTAGCCGATCTCCTTGGTCAGCCGATCCTTCACGGCTGCACGGGTCTTTTCAATCAGCGCGAGCTTGCGACCCTTGACCTCTTGGAGATGGCTTGGCACAATGTTGGCAATCGCGTGGCCCAGCGCCTGCTGTTCGAGGTCACGGGTGATCCAGGCACACTCCGGACGTGCAAGGAGGGTGTCAACCGCGAGCTCTCCGTCGACGAGTGGCCGATAATCCAGGTAGGGCGCATAGTGCAGGCTGCGGGTCGTCCCATCCGCACGCAGTTCCACATACAACATCTGTTTGGAAATCGTGCGCCGCTCACCACTTCCATACTCCCCTCTCCTCCCGTGGGAGAGGGGGAAGGGGGTGAGGGATGCATCCTGGATGGCATGTTCCAGGTAGAACAGCACCCGTGGTGCCATACCCAGATCGCGCTCATCCACCAGGACGGTTCCGCGACGCAGCAGATCGCGATAGCGTTCCAGCATGAGGTCGAGGGTGGCATCCAGCAGCGGATGGCCGGGGCAGACGAAGGCCGCCAGCGGCTGGCCAGGTGGTGTGAGCAGCGCTTTGTCAAAGGCAATCCGCTCGTAGCGTGGCAGTACCGGATCGCCAATCCCTATCAGCCGGTCACGGTTGCGCACCGGCGCGGGCACATGGGTGACCTCATAGCGGCGTGACTCGCGCTGGCGAATCGTGCCACCAAGCTGCACAAAGGCCTCCAGGAAGAAGGACTCGATATAGTGCGGCTGGAGGCGGCGGGCTTCAGCACGCTCCATGTCCTCACGCACGCGTGCCACCTGCCGCGCATCCATCGCATCGTGGGCCAGCGCACGCTCTTCCAACAGATCCTGAATATGCCGACGATCAACCGCGTTCTCAATTGCTTGGGTTAGCTTCGCACGAATATCCGGTCGGTCGCCATAGCGGATCGCGGCAATCAGCAGATCGCGCAGTGGCTGGCCTTCAAATTGGAGCTTGCCCAGCACATCAAACACTTGGCCGCCCAGTGTTTGGCGGGCCTGTTCAAGCTTTTCCAGCAACGTCTGGTAGACATCGCCCTCACGGGTCTCATCGGCGACCAGATTCCACAGGTGGCAAACCTCCGTCTGGCCAATCCGATGGATACGACCAAAGCGCTGTTCCAAGCGATTGGGATTCCAGGGCAGATCATAGTTGACCATCAGATGGGCACGTTGGAGATTGATGCCCTCACCGGCTGCATCAGTTGCGAGTAGTACTTGTACATTCGGATCATGCCGAAACGACTCCTGGGCTTTTAGGCGCTCCTCACGGCCCATGCCGCCGTGGATGGTGACGACGGCATCGCTGCGCCCAAGCAGCGTGGTAACGCGCTGCACGAGGTAATTCAGCGTATCGCGGTGTTCGGTAAATACCACCAGCTTCTGGTGCGGTGATGGTGTGGGCGGTGCGATGGGGCGGACGGTATAGGCAACCGGCGGATCGGCTAGGCGATTAACGATAGCAGCGGGCGTGAAGATTTCGCCGAGTAAGCTGGCCAGTTCGCGCCATTTGCGATCCTCGCCACTCTGGCGCACCGCGAGCGCCAATGATTCGAGCCGCGTCAGGGTGGCGATCTCCAACCGCAACTCATCAATCGTGCGGGCAGCCGTCGCCTGATCGAGGATTTCCTCCTCAACCAGTTCCACTTCACGGTCGGGTGCATCCTCCAGATCCTCGAGATCCTCCGCATCAAGCAGGCGGATGCTGGCGTGTTCAATCATTGCCCCACGTTGCATCACCGCAAGCTCACGCAGGCGCTTCTCCAGCCGCTCACGACGGCGATGCAGTGATTGCAAGATCGCTTCCGGCGACGAGGCCAACCGCCGCTGCAAGACCGTGAGGGCGAAGCCGACTGTACCAACCCGCTTGTCGTTCTGGAGCGCCTCGGCGCGGTTGAACTCCTCGCGGACGTAGTTGGTCACCTCCCGATACAGTTGGGCTTCGGCATCAGACAGCTTGTAGGGTACAGTGTAGGCGATTCGCTCGGGGAACAGCGGGGTACCATCGAATTTGAGCAGGCGCTCCTTGACCATGCGCCGCATCAGATCCGAGACATCGACCTGATGAACACCATCACGGAAGCGGCCCTCAAAACGATCACTATCAAGCAGCGCCATGAACAATTGGAAATCTTCTTCTTTGCCATTATGCGGCGTGGCCGTCATCAGCAAGAAGTGCCGAGTCAGTGAGCCAAGTAACTGGCCAAGGCGATAACGCTTGGTATATTTCAGCTCACCGCCGAAGAAGGTCGCCGAGAGTTTATGGGCCTCATCGCAGACCACCAAATCCCAGCGACAATCGGGAGCCTGGAGCTTTTGTTGCACCGACTCATCACGGGCCAGTTTGTCGAGCCGGGCAATCACCAGGTGGTTCTCCAAAAACCAATTACCCGTGCGCGCCGACTCCAACTTGTCATTGGTCAGAATCTCGAACGGCAAATGGAAACGCCGATACAGTTCATCCTGCCATTGTTCGGCCAGGCTGCCAGGGCAGACAATCAAGCACCGTTGTAGATCGCCGCGCGCAATCAGTTCCTTGATCAGCAGGCCCGCCATAATCGTCTTGCCCGCGCCAGGGTCATCGGCCAGCAAGAAACGCAGCGGTTGACGTGACAACATGGTCTCATACACGGCGGTGATCTGATGGGGCAGCGGTTCAACCAGCGAGGTATGCACCGCCAGCACCGGATCGAACAGATGCGCGAGACGAATGCGGTGCGCCTCTGAGACCAGCCGGAACAGATGCCCATCGCCGTCAAAGCTCCAGGGACGGCCTGCGCTGACGAGATCGAGCGATGGCTCGTCATCCTGATAGAGCAGCCGGACGCCAGGGCGACCACTGGTATCCTTATAGGTCAGCTCAACAGCTTCGCTGCCATACCAGCTCACATTGATGATCGTAACGAGGCTATCGGGCAGGATACCCCGCAGTGATGCGCCACGCGTAAGGTCTTCAAGACGCGCCATGCGGATCTCCTTCAGCTGGCGTGGTATCGGTCAACGGCACATCCAGACGTTCGATAATCAGCAGACGAAACGCAGCATCGGCATCCATATGAACCAGCTCACCATAGGCCTGTGCCAGCATCCACGCCGTTCGGCGTTGCATACCGCCGCGCCGACCCGGATGCAGCTCCGGATGGATCAGTCCCATAATCGTTGAGAAACTGATACCGGATTTGCGGGCAAAGGCACGCTGCGAGAGCCTGGCCTGAGCAATCAGATCAGGAAAGCGTTCGGTAAGATGGAGCCGAGGTTGCTTCGACACAGCAGACGTCCCATGTTTTAACATCATTCTGACACATTGTAGCGCATATAGGGAACGATAGCGTTATGGGTTTAGATTCGGATGTGCAGCAAAAGTACTATTACTGGTGCTCGTATGACTGCTGCCGCCGTCATGCTGCCAGGCTTACATTGATCCTCGATTGACATTGAGCACGAGGATCGCTATTCGAGCTATCGAAGGTGAATCAGGCTCTTCCGGCGCTGCTGTAAGAAACATGTGTTCTTCTAATGCGTTTTAGCTCATCAGAGAGCCATGTACTAAAAGCCATTTGTGAGCAATTTGCCGAGAAAATAGGGAGAACGCTTTCACGGCTTTCCATTCCCAATCCAGTACACATCAATTCACTACCACGGCGGGTTCGGAAGAGCCTTTATTATATGAAATCTGCTCATGGCGCGATCATACTGTGCTTTAGCATGAACTTGCTTACCGTATTCTTTTATGAAGCAGATTGAGTGCTTCAGCGAGCATCGCTTGGTAGTGTCCACGTTGATCGCTGCACATCTGGTGCAATGCCCACATAATCCCAACTCCGGCTACGATTGTTTGGGTATTGCGCCATCGCGCCACATACACTTGTTATCCCTACTCCTTCAATACTGGGCTTTTTGCGCGTACACGACGTGTGCCTGATCAACGATGATTAGTATGATACTCTGTTGTCTGTCACTCGTCGGGCTATACTCAATATTGCCGACACTACCTGAGCACTCACGGCCGACTATTGACAGTTGTCTTCAACGCCAGGGCCAGCGAACGTCAGACTGTTGCGGTGGGTAATAGCGCACCCTCTATGCTTAGTACAAACCAAGGAGCAACAATGACCACGACCGATGGCCGCTCGCAGGTACGCAAAGGTGGGCACGAAACGGTGATCCCCACCCAGGCGCTTGTTCTGCGCTTTCGTATCGAGTTACAGGAGACTGACCCGCTGATCTGGCGGGAGATCGAGGTTCCCGGCGACGACACATTCTGGGATCTGCACGTCGCCATTCAGGACGCGATGGGCTGGCTCGACTACCACTTGCACCGCTTCACCATGCCGCACCCACGAACAAAGCAGGAGCGCATTTTCGGCATCCACAATCTGAGCCAGGACTGCGATGACCCACCGAGTTGGGCGCACCAGATCGCGTCGATGTTCACCTACCGCAACGATACGGCGATCTACGAATACGACTTCGGCGACGAATGGCGGCATACCGTGCGGCTGGTTGAGGTGCTGCGCCACGACTTCAAGCTCCGCTACCCGCGTTGCGTTGGCGGTGAGCGGGCCTGCCCACCCGAAGATTGCGGTGGCGTGCATGCCTTCGCTGAGATTATTGCTGGTACACGGGACGACGATACGCGTGTCTGGCTGCCGCAGGGCTACGATCCAGCCCACTTCGATCCAGCAGCGATGCGCTTCAGCGACCCGGCGCGTCGGCTGGCCTATAGCTGGTATGGTAACCCCGAGGCAGGTGACGTACCAGTTGAGCAGGGTGATCCACGCAGCGCGTGAAAGCTTGCGATAATCGCCAGTGCATCACAGGCTCTACAGCCTGCGTACGTTGCTCACATCATGCTGCCACTGGCGCGATTAACGGATAAGGTCGATGAGAATATCGTCTATAATCCTAATAATTAAGAAGCTCGACCTTTTCGTCACTACTTCTATACTTTCAAGATAGAACAATATGATCTTGACAATAGTAGAATGTTCGTGTTAAATAATGAATATGGTTTTGCTGTTGAGGAAGCACATGGGCAAGATCGTTTCACGAGTTTTGCAAGTACGTTTGGACTACCAAGCACGCCTTGGACGCAAAGTCACGTTGCGTAGAGTCTCAGAAGCAACTGGTATTACGTATCCGAACCTTAGCCGCCTTGAGCTAGGGAAAACCGAGCGGATCGAGTTTGAAACACTAGAGAAACTCTGTGATTATTACGGCGTCGCGGTGGGGGATTTGCTCCACTATGATACCACAGCAGGAGTGGAGCACTCAGTTGATCCATAACCATCACTGATCCATACACTGCACTCCTGTTGTACGCATATTCATTGCGTTTCTCAATGAACATAGTTCTTTATAGAGAGAGGCAGCACAAACGAAAACACCCTGACTCGCTCCATAGCGTCGTCAAGGTGTCTCAATAATCAAGGTCTACCGGCCCAAGCCGAGAAGCTACCCGATAGACCCGCAAACTAACGCGCTTACCATCTCGCTGACGGATTCCCGCCCATCAGCGATACCGGTAATCACGTCGGTACCTATATTCATCGTTAAGTATACCGTATCAGTGCGGATCGTCAACTATCCAGGCTGACACGGATGCCCAATATGGAGGCAGGTACGACGTGAACTGATAGAGACGTCGTACCTTAAAAACTCCAATATACTGGGCTTTTGCGCGTACTCCTCGTGCGCGCTGCGTTCCCTGCACCCCGCGCCTGGTCAACGACGACCAGTAATAATTGTCGTCCATGATGACGGCAACGCCAGGGCCAGCGAACGCTTGACCACCTCGCTACGTCTATTGCGAACCGAGTATGCTCCGGTTCCGCAGCGAGTTTCCTTCCAAACCAACCTTCGAATGATAGAGTGGTGGGCGATACCTGGACTCGAACCAGTGACCTCATCCGTGTGAAGGATGCGCTCTAGCCAACTGAGCTAATCGCCCGATTGCGTCAAAGTATAGCATACGTCCCACAGGCGTGCAAGAATCGTAAACCATATTGGGTGTGACGTAAACTTTTGCGGCGGCCTGCGCTGCGTCCACGCATATGGGCCTCCCACGTGTCGGCCCGCGATGATGGTGTTGCGCTGCTCCATGTGGGCGAACACGCGGTTCGCCCCTACGCGATGGTTGGGCATGGTGGTTCATTGCAGAAGAATCCGTCGCACCCAAAACATATCTGCGCCCACCCAATATTTACACCTTCCATAGGATTGCGCTATACTGCTGCAGGAGCCACCTGTGTAGGCCAAACGAATGCCTGATTTTGCGACGATCTACGCCCAGGCATGCCGAGCAGTATGATCAACTCGTCTCGCGTGAGGATTACCAGGGGAATCTGTTGCGCGCCTTCCGCCGTATCCGCCAACTCCCTCATCTGCGGGTTGCTGAGCTTGGCGCTGGAACGGGCCGCATCACCCGTTTGCTGGCATCCTGGGTGCGAACCATTCATGCCTGCGATGGCTCTGCCCATATGCTTGCATTCGCTCGCCAGCGTTTGTCCGAACTGGCGATTGGTAATGTCATGCTGGCGGTTGCCGATAATGCCGCGCTGCCACTACCCAATGCCTATGCCGATCTGGCGCTCGCCGGCTGGAGCTTCGGCCATACAACCACATGGGAACCAAATCGCTGGCAGGTACGGATCGGGGCCGCCATTGGTGAAATGCAGCGTGTGCTGAAACCAGGCGGTGCTGCAATCATTATTGAAACACTCGGCACTGGCCGAACCGAACCAGCACCGCCCGATCAAGCACTGGCCAATTACTATCGCTGGCTTGAGCAGGATCTGGGCTGGCAGCACATGTGGATTCGCACCGATTATCGCTTCTATTCGCAGCAGGAAGCCGATGATCTGACTGGCTTCTTCTTTGGCAGCCCAGCGCAAACATACCCAGCACCAGGCGGCAGAGTAACTGTCCCAGAGTGTACGGGCATCTGGTGGCGGATCTCTTGATCAAACATGTAATCAGTGATCGGAGGCCATGTGCGAAACATTCGGGCCATCATAGCAGCGCTGACGCTCCTGCTGGCCATTGCACCAGAACTGGTAAGTGCCTGTGCAGCAATCTTCTCGCCCGAGGCACAGGTACGTCAATCGGCACAACGGATCATCTTTGCTGTTGATCGCCAGGCTGGCATGGTCGAAGCCTATGTGTCGGTCAATTATGTTGGTACTGCCGAGAACTTCGCCTGGGTTGTGCCACTGCCAAGCAACCCACAGGTCGATGTGGTTGAGGCCGAATCATTCAGCCAGATCGAACGCGCCACCGAGCCACGCTTCCTGTTCCCACCAAAGAGCTGTCTCGAACTCTCGCTCGGTGCGGGCAGTGGTGCCCCACCAGGGGCCGAGGGTGGTGTGAATATCTACCAACAGGGCCAGGTTGGGCCATATGATTTCAGTGTGGTTGGTGGGCCAGATGCTGGCGAACTGACCGATTGGCTGCGCCAGAATGGCTATCGGGTTACGCCGCCGATGGAACCGCTGATTAAATCGTATAGCGATGCTGGCATGCTGTTTTTAGCGATGAAACTCCAGGGTGGCCAGGATGTCGGCAATATCAAGCCAGTCAAAATAGCCTTTAAAGCCGATAAAGCCATGATTCCGCTGCGGCTTGCAGCAGTTGGCGCGGAACCGCAGACAGAACTACTGGTGTGGGTATTTGCCGCTCAACAGGTTGTCCCCGAAAATATGGAGCGCATCACAATCCCCGATGATCAGGTGGTTGCGACAAGTTTCCGGTCATCGGGCTTCAATAACTATCGCGATCTGGTTGATCAGGCAATTGCCCAATCGGCTGGACGTGGGTTGATCACCGAGGTTGCCCAACCAAGCAATGAACTCGTAAATGTGGGCGACCCGTTGATCAGCGAGCTACGAACACGTTTCCCGTATGTCACCCGCTTCTATGGCCGTTTCGATCCAGAACAGATGACGGTTGACCCAGCGTTCGTTCCTGGCAATCAATTGCCCGATATTCCGATTGTCCATGATTTCCGTTCACGGGTGAACCCATATGATTGCGGTAGTGAAACTGTCATCGCCCTGAACGAACAAATCGTTGCGGCGCAATCACCGCAGGGCATGTGGATCAGAAATCGCTGGCTGCTGCCCTATATTCTCCTGCCGCTCCTTATCCTGGTGCTGATTGCAGGGCTTATCATCGGATTGGCCCGCCGTAGAAGGCAACAATCGTGAAGATTGCCGTGATCGCCGATATTCACGCGAACATTGCCGCGCTCGAAGCGGTGAGCGCCGATATCGATAGCTGGGGAGCCGATGCAGTCGCCGTTGCTGGCGATATTGTTAATCGTGGCCCGCGCCCGCGTGAATGCCTCGATTTCGTATTGGCCCGCGAACGGCGCGATGAATGGTGCCTGATTCGCGGCAACCACGAGCGCTATGTTATACACGTTGCCCATGATCCAACAAGCCGTGATGGGCTTGATGGCGATGTGCGTGAGAGTGTGCGCTGGACATTCAACCATGTAGGGACAATTGCCGAACTTGCTGGCCTCCCAGAGCGTGCCCGCCTCACTAGCCCTGATAGCAGTTGGGTGCGGATTGTTCACGCGACCATGCGCCATGATCGCGATAACCTGCTCACAACAACAACCAATGATGAATTGCGCCAGATGGTCGATCTGCAAGCAGCCGTATTCTGCTGTGGGCATACCCATCGCCCATTGATCCGGCATCTCGATCAGACCCTGGTTGTGAATGTTGGATCGGTTGGATTGCCATTCGACCGCGACCCGCAGGCCTGTTATGCTCGTATTGAATGGCATACTGGCCGCTGGCAGGCAGAACTCACCCGCGTTGACTATGATCGCCAGCGAGCTATTCGTGATATGTATACGAGTGGATTACTCGATGATTGCCCGGCAACAGGTCAGATCATCCTGGCTGAGCTTGAGGATGCCCGACCATACATGGCTAGATGGGTCGCGACCTATGATACACAGGTTCGTGAGGGGCGGATGACAGCCGAGGAAAGTGTGGAGCGGTTTCTGGCAGAACAGCGGGCTGGGTAGTGGCGCGTAGAGCTATACGCGCCACTACCAAAAAACTATAACTGAATCGCCTTGCCCGCCTCGGCACTGCGATAGATCGCATCAACGATTTCCGTCACCTGCAACGCCTGTTCAGGCCGCACGATAGGGCTGCGGCCCTCAAGAATGGCCGTTACGAAATCGTTAGTCTGCACATCGCCAGCATCGGCGCGCTCGCCCTCCATCCAATCCGGCTTCCAGCTGACCAGCATCTCGTGATCGGCTTTATTGACCCGCAGCGGGAACACTTCCATACCAGCCTTGGTGCCAGAGATCGAAACCTGCTCAACCGATTCGGGGATGTTGAGTGCCCACGAACATTCCAGCAGCATCGAAGTTCCATTATCAAAACGAACAAAGGCTGCTACCTGATCCTCGACGGTGAACTCCTTATAGTTCCACTGGCCCCATGGGTTGACATTCGGCTGCGTGCCAAGGTTCTGCGATAGGCTGGCACACACCTCAATTGGCTTTGGGTTGCCAATCAACCATAGCGCGGTAT
>Ga0163155_10006857_pt1 | contig 10893 bp, 4 predicted proteins | sample OliLakLV19SP4G1_FD_148611 | JGI IMG/M metagenome (GOLD analysis project Ga0163155, IMG submission 148611) | Freshwater microbial mat bacterial communities from Lake Vanda, McMurdo Dry Valleys, Antarctica - Oligotrophic Lake LV.19.SP4.G1 | ecosystem: Environmental > Aquatic > Freshwater > Lake >...
CGATCCGGTGGTTGCGGGTTCGAGTCCCGTCCGCCTCGCTTGAAAAGACCTCTCGGAAACGAGGGGTTTTTTAGTTTTTGAAGTCAGGACCCTAACGCTCAAATCCGGTATCGTGACGCACCTTTCCGCTGCTATACCGGATTCTCGGCCTGGCGTCAGGATCGCAGCAGGCTTGCATCTCCGACCATTGCCGAGTCACGGAGGCTTCAAATCTGGAGGAGGAGTTCACGATGCCTTCCAAGGAATCTGGACCGGAGCCCCATTCGACGAGAGAGCGGCGAGCGAACCTGATTCGAGACTTCTGGTCCGCAGTACTTCCAGTCGCCGCTCAGTCGCATCCCCGATGGGCAGGGCGTTCGGCGTCGCAGTACTCGATTCACACAGCGTCCGGCGTGAGCGATGTGGAATACGACCTCTGGGTACGAAAGAAGGATGCTGGCTGCGGACTGTCCATCAAGTCATCCGCTGATCCGTTTCAGAGCAAGGCGGTCTTTGATGCGCTGTATGACAAACGTGTCGAGATCGAGAGAGCGATCGGACACCCGGTTGAGTGGTTTCGGCTCGATGACAAGAAGACATCCTTCATCGAAATCACATCAGCCGACGAGGGGTACACATCGCCCCGTCAGGCATGGCCGACAATCGCCCACAAGCTGGTCGAGACGATGCGGCGAGTTGAGGCAGCATTCGAACCACACCTCCGTGCGCTCAGCTTGGCACGGGCTTCGAAGGGCTCGACGCAACCTCACGCCTCCTTCCTGCTGACTTGGAATCCAACGAGGTGGTCGTGGGACGATCTCAAGCGAGAGCGAGATCGGCTGTGCCGGTGTGAGCCGGTGGTGATGCGATGGAGCACAGGCAATGCTCGGCGGATCGGCATCGGCGACGAGTTGTTCTTGATGAAGCAGGGGGATGCTCCTCGCGGCATCGTCGCTCACGGGCGTGCAGTCAGCGACGTATTTGATCAGCCGCACTGGGATGACGAGCGAAGGGCCAAAGGGGAGAACGCTTTCTACGTCATGGTGCAGTGGACGGAGATTCTTGATCCAGCGGAACACCCGCCGATGCAGGTCCATGGAGTAGCCTCGACGCACTTGGCGAGCGTGAACTGGTCCACGCAAGTGTCCGGCATTTCCATCCCAACTGACGCTGCGGCTGAACTGCGTCAGACTTGGCTCGCCTACGCCGGCAGCTTTGGTGCGAGCAATGAAGCGTTTGTGACCGCAGATGAGGTGACCGAGATCGTCCTGTACGAGGGGGCTCTGCGTCGCATCACCATCAATGCTTACGAGCGGAATGCGGAGGCTCGCCAGAAGTGCATCGACCACTGGGGATCACGCTGCTACTGCTGCGGACTGGAGATGGGTCAGCGATACGGCTCTGTCGCCCAGGGGTACATCCACGTCCATCACCTCAAGCCTTTGGCGTCAATCGGCGAGGCGTACAGGGTTGATCCCGTGACCGACCTGCGCCCAGTCTGTCCGAACTGCCATGCGGCCATTCACCTCAGCAACCCGCCCACGGCGGTCGACGAGCTGAGGCAGTCTCTGTCGTTACTGACATAACCGATTTCTCAAGCACAAGAACATTCATGGCCCGCGCCATGTCCAAGGTGGCGTGAGTATCGGGAAGCCGCAGTCAATCGCCATCTTCTGCCAGTGCACCCAAGCCCTAGTGTCCTGACTTGAACAATGGCGCAACCGGTTGCGCGGGGGTTGTTCAGAGGTCCCATAACTGGATCAGCTTATCGCAAACCGAGCCTTTAAGCTGGAGCACAGAGTGCAGGCGAAAGTTCGCTGTACTGATTGCCTCGTGTTTCTTCACAAGTGCTTCACGGGCTGAATCCAATGAAAGCCAAGACGAGCAACCGAGCCTCTCGGAGGAACTTCACGCAGATGCCACAAGCCCGCAGCACCTTGCTCGCCTTGGGCCGGCACAGATCTTGTCCTTGCAGTTTCTCCACGATGATTTCGTGGCGAACGGTCGTCGATACCTGGATGACCAATCGCTTGCGCCTTTGCATGACGAGAACATGCCACCGCAGTCGACCAATGCCATCGCCTGAAAAGTGGGAGGTTGTGCTATCGGGCGGTCCTCTCCATGAGACACCATGGGGAGGATTCAGCTGCCAAAAAATCTTCGAATAACAAGACGGCCGCACTTCAGAGTGGCCTCGACAACGGTCAGAAGTCGAGAGCGAGATCAGCCTTGACCGTGGTTGACCTGATTTGTTCCCAAGGGCCGTGGAGTCCTAAGCGGAATTGACCTGGCGAAGTTGACGGGTATCACACCGGCCACCTCGAAGAGGAGAAGGTCGGTCATGGCAGCGAAAACCATCAGCGTCAGTTGGTCGGACTCTCAGGGCCAATACCGCAAATACGTGGGCTATCAACTGGGCCGCAACGGCAAGCCGCAACCCAAGTGCTGGTACCTCGGCGCAGGCGAGCGTGAAGCGATTCAGCGAGCCGTTGAGCTTGTTGCGGAGTGGAACCGTCTGAAGCTCGCCGGAGCGACCGTGTGGCCTCTGAAGGCCGCCGGTGGCCAATCTGGCGAGGACAAGAAGGAGCGGAAGGACGACTTCGTTGATGCCGATGCCATGAGAGTGGGGGAGGTCTGCAAGTTGTACGTCGAGTCGTACCGTCGCCTCGCTGAAGCGGGGCAGGTCTCGTGGTCGTTCGTCCATTCCACTGAGCATCGGCTGGAGTGGGTGAAGCGTGCCCTCGGAGTTCACGCAGCAATGAGGTCGCTGGGTGAGCGCGAACTCCAGCAGGGAGTCTTGTTTCTTGTCCGTCGCCCGATGGCTCGCCGTCGCAATCACCAGACGGACGGACCGCAGCCGCTGGCCATCAAGACCGTCGTGAACTGCATCCGTCAGATGAAGGCGATGCTGACTTGGTACCACGAAATGGACGGCTGTTCCTGGACGAAGCCGAAACGCTTCGAGAAGCTGTTCCGACTCCGTCAGCGACTGATGACCACTCCGGAGGAACAGGAACGAGCGGCGATGGAAGTTGTCTCAGCCGACGTGAACACGTTCACGGTTCAGGAGTTGGAGAAGCTCTGGGAAGCAGCGAGCGACAAGGAGCGGGTATTCATTCTGCTCGGTCTGAACTGCGGCTTTACCAGCAGCGAGATCAGCAACCTTCGGACCTTCGAGGTCATCGCCGATGTCGATGTGCCCTACATCCATCGATTCCGAGGCAAGACCGGAGTGGAAGCTCGATGGTGCCTGTGGCCTGAAACTCTTCTGCTGCTTCGGGCGTTAAAAGCCGACGAGAACAAGGACAAGAGGTGGCTGCTCACGGAGTACGGCAATCCGCTGGTCGAGGTGACGCCGAGGACAAGACGTGATGCCATCGAGCAGAAGTGGAAGAAACTCATCGAGCGAGCTGGACTGGGCCGTAGTCTCGGATTTCGCTTCTTGCGGAAGACTGGCGCTGACGCCATCAAACGTTTCGGCGGTCTCGAAGAGAGCGAGATGTACCTGGCGCATGCCGAGGTTGGCATCAACAAGGCGTATGCGAATCGGAACTGGTCGAGACTGTGGGAGTGCCTGCGACAGCTTCGGCAGACGCTTCCGTTTCTGGGCGAGGGGTTCAATTTTGCGCGCGCAAAAAATGAACCGGCACTTCCCACGAAGCGATCAAGGACGGGACTTCGGAACGTCTCGTTCCATCAGGGGAAGCAGCGGTACTATGCCCGAGTCTGTGTGAAGGGCGAGGTGCGATGCTCGGGGTATTTCAAGACGCCTGAGGAGGCGGCTTTGGCAGCCAAGAACATCCGGCAAAAGACCTCGTTGAGTTCGCCCGAGGTTTAGGTTCGTTGCGTTGGAGTTGAAGATTCGTTTCGGAGCACATCCGCCTATTGCTCTGGCTGACCATCATCGTCCAACACGATCGCTGGTGCATCGGTTGGCAGGAGGCCAAGCAGGCTGCTGGCGTCCGGAGCCGGAAGGTCTTCAACCGTCCGCAGTTTTCGCTCCATAGCCCTCGTCCGAACTGCTGCATCGTCAACAGTGTTTGCAGCTTCAGCGAGCTTCTTCTTGACCTTCTCGAACACTGCTCCGAACTTTCCAAACTCGGACTTGACGGCAGACAGAACATTCCAGACTTCGCTTGAGCGTTTCTCGATGGCGAGCGTTCGGAACCCCATCTGAAGGCTGTTCAACATCGCTGCGAGAGTCGTTGGTCCTGCGACCATCACTCGGTGATTCTGTTGAAGCGCATCGGTAAGTCCCGGGCAACGAAGGACCTCGGCGTAGAGGCCCTCGGTCGGAACGAACAAAATGCCGAAGTCGGTTGTGTCTGGGGGGGAGACGTACTTCTCGCTGATGGTCTTCGCACAGCCCCGGATGCGATTATCGAGTTGCTTAACCGCTTCTCGGACGCCATCAGCGTCTGCCCGCTCCGCCGCCTCCACCAGTCGCAGGTAGTCTTCTTGCGGACACTTCGAGTCGATTGGAAGCCAGACGTGCCGGTCCTGCTCGCCGCTTCGTCCGGGGAGCTTGATGGCAAACTCGACCCGCTCAGCCGAACCAGATTTGGTGGCGACATTTCGCTCGAACTGTTCAGGCGTCAGAATCTGTTCGAGCAGATTGCCAAGTTGTACCTCACCCCAAGTGCCTCTGGTCTTGACGTTGGTCAGCACCTTCTTCAAGTCACCAACTCCTGAGGCGAGAGACTGCATTTCTCCGAGCCCCTTGTGGACGAGTTCGAGTCGCTCGCTTACTAGCTTAAACGACTCGCCGAGGCGGGCGGTCAGCGTCCCTTCCAGCTTCTCGTCAACCGTCTGCCGCATCTGGTCGAGCTTCTTTGTGTTGTCTTCCTGCATGTCCTTGAGTCGCTGGTCCACGATCCCTCGGAGGGACTCCATCTTCTTGTCGTTCGACTCTGCGATCCCATTTAGACGAGTGAGGAAGTCACCGAGCTGATTGCGTTGTGACCCGGCGGTCTCCGTCATCTGCTTCTGAACGAGCTCTTGGAAGCCCTTGAGAGCGATGGTGATCTCTGACCGCATCGTTTGGGTTGCGGTCCGACCCTCGTCTCGCATTTCACCTAATCGCTTGTCGTTCAATTCCTGAATCGTCGTGAGGCGTTTGTCAATCGCCTCTCGAAGCAGGTCGAGCCTCTGCTCAGTTGTTTGGGCCAGCTCCCCAAGCCGGGTTGCGAAGGCTTCGAGCTGCTCTTTCTGAGCGATGGAGGCGGTGTCGAGTCTATGAACCACTGCTTCCTTGAATCCCCCCAGTGCGGCCGTGGTCTCTTCCTTGACCTGACGAGCGTTCTCGGCTACCTCTTTCCGCATCTCTTTGATCTGCGTGTCGTTGCTCGACTGACCCTCCTTCAGACGCCCATCGATGCCGACCGCCATTGCGTCGAGGCGAAGTGAAAACGTGTCGAGCCGTTCCTTCTGACCCTGTGCGCTCTCCTTGACCTGCGACAATGCCGCCTCAGAGAACTCTTGAATGGCCCTCGTTACGTCGACCCGCAGAAGACGCCCGTTCTCCTGGCTGACGTCGTTGGTCTTGAAAAGTTGGGTTGCAAAGCCATCGAGTTTCAGGGCCTGTTGCTGTCCTGCTTCGCCGATGCTCTTGACCACTGAATCGAGAATCGACTTGACGGAGTTGATGACCTCCTCTCGAAGCTGCCGGGCGTTGTCGGTCGCCTCCGAGCGCCCCCGGGACAACTCGTCCCGAGCTGCCTGAGCTCCCTTGTCCTGACCCCGCTCGATCCCCTCAAGTCTCGACTGAAGCGGTCCAAAGTCGGCATCCCCTTTTCGCCAGAGTACGACTAGAAGTCCGAGGCAGGCCAAAGCCAGAATCACGAGGGCAATGAGTAGTGCTTCAATCATGCGGATCCTCTTCGCTTCGCGCCCTCGATCGACGACAGCCATTGCTGACGTGAATCCGGAGCGATTGTCGGTGGGTGACTCTAGCGAGACACCGGGTGATTCGTACGTCCCTCTTTGGTGGGGAGGAACTACCAAATTTGGAAATAGGGGACCCTCTCCGGCCCCAAAGTTGGTACCCTGTCGTTCTCCGAACAAGGACGGAGGCACTTGGCCGCTGTCGTCGCCAAGATCCGACAATGCCACGCTCCCGAGAATCCCATGCCCCGAATTTTCGACAACATTGAGACCCACTTGCTTGGGGCACTCAGGGATGCGATTGGAGTTTCCGATCGCGCAGACTTCTGCGTCGGGTACTTCAACTTGCGGGGTTGGCGACAAATTGATGAGCGCATCGAGAGCTGGTCAGGCGAAGACGGCAACTGCTGCCGTCTGCTGGTCGGAATGCAGCGAGCACCCGAAGACATCGTTAGGTCATCGCTCTCAGCCACAACAGGCGACGAGAGCATGGACAACCAAACCGCCATTCGGCTCAAGAAGGAACTCGCAGAGGCGTTTCGGGCGCAGCTTTCCTTCGGTGCGCCCACTAATCAAGACGAGGCTGGGCTACGTCGACTAGCTGCGCAGATCAGGGAGAAGAAGGTCCGGGTGAAGCTGTTCCTTCGTCATCCGCTTCATGCCAAGCTCTATCTCTTGTTCAGACCTGACGTGGTGAATCCTGCGGTTGGTTTCGTCGGCAGCAGCAACCTGACTCTCTCGGGCCTGGGCAGGCAGGGCGAACTCAATGTTGATGTCATGGATCACGATGCCTGCGAAAAACTGGCTAGGTGGTTTGAGGCACGTTGGAACGACAACTTCTGCATCGATATCTCAGAAGAACTTCTACGAGTCATCGAGCAAAGCTGGGCACGGGAAGCGCTGATTCCTCCGTACCAAATCTACGTCAAGATGGCATATCACCTCTCTCGGGAGGCTCGGGTAGGGTTGAACGAGTTCCGCATTCCCCGTGAGTTCGGCAACACTCTCTTCGACTTCCAGACCGCTGCCGTCAAGATCGCTGCCCACCATGTGCTCAAGCGAGGGGGCGTGCTGATCGGTGATGTGGTCGGCTTGGGCAAGACGTTGATGGCGACGGCCCTCGCGAAGATTCTGGAGGATGATCATGATCTTGAAACGCTCATCATCTGCCCGGTGCGCCTGAAGCCGATGTGGGAGGACTATCGGGAGAAGTATCGGCTTCGGGCCAAGGTGGTCCCTATCAGCAGAGTCAGTTCGGAACTGCCAGAACTGCGGAGGTACCGGGTTGTTCTGATCGACGAGAGCCACAATCTGCGGAACCGAGACGGCAGCCGTTACCGAGCGATCCGGGAGTACGTTCAGAAGAACGAGAGCCGCTGCATTCTGCTCTCCGCAACGCCGTACAACAAGACGTACACGGATTTGTCCAACCAACTCCGCCTTTTCGTACCGGACGACAGGCCTCTCGGCGTGAGGCCCGAAAAGTTGCTCAAGGCGCTGGGAGAGACGGAGTTCCTGCGAAAGCACCAATGCTCCCCGCACTCGCTGTCCGCCTTCGACCAGAGCCCCTTCGCCGATGATTGGCGTGATCTGATGCGGCTCTACTTGGTGCGTCGCACTCGGAGCTTCATCCGAGCCAACTACGCCAAGTTCGACGCAGCGAGAGACCGGCACTATCTGACCTTTGCCGATGGGAGGAAGTCGTACTTCCCAATTCGAGAGCCAAAGACAGTGAAGTTCGCCATTCGGGACGGCCACCCCGACGACCAGTATGCGAGGCTCTTCTCGCAGGAAGTGGTGGACATTGTCAATCACCTGCGACTTCCACGTTACGGCATGGGCAACTACGTCGCGCCGACACCGCAGAATCCGCCGTCTTCGAAGGAAGACCTGCATCTGCGCAACCTATCGAGGGCGGGTAAACGCCTGATGGGGTTCTGTCGGACGAATCTCTTCAAGAGACTTGAAAGCAGCGGCAAGGCGTTCATCCAGTCAGTCGAGCGCCACATCCTCCGCAACTTCGTCTTCGTCTACGCCCTTCGGAACGGCCTTTCGGTCCCATTGGGCACGCAGGACGTGGGAGTCTTTGACTCGGGCATCGACGATGCGGACGTGGAGGGAAGAATCGGTAGCTTCGACCTGTTCGAGGATGATGGCGTGACCGAGATCGCCGCAAGCGGGAATGCACTGCGAAACGAACCCGAGTTTCTCGCCGCCGCAAAGGAAATCTACGAAGAGTACGAACGGCGATACAAGTCTCGATTCGTCTGGCTGCGACCCGACCTGTTCATTGAGCAGTTGGCCGACGATCTCGTTGGTGATGCTCAGGATTTGTTAAAAGTGTTGGGGATCAGCGGTGAGTGGCGAGCAGCGTCAGACGCCAAGCTCTTGTCGCTCCTGGATCTCGTCCAAAACTGTCATCCCACGGAGAAGATTCTCGTCTTTAGCCAGTTTGCTGACACTGTTCGGTACCTAGAGAAGGAACTCGTACGTTCTGGCATCACGTCCATCGTTGGCGTGACCGGTGATACCGATGATCCGACCAAACAGGCTTGGCGGTTCAGCCCTGAAAGCAACGACAAGGTCTCGCAGTTCGGACAGGACCAGACTCGGGTTCTCTTGGCAACGGACGTGCTGTCCGAGGGTCAAAACCTCCAAGACTGCGCAATCGTCGTGAACTTCGATCTCCCTTGGGCGATCATCCGCCTCATCCAGCGAGCCGGTCGTGTGGACCGCATAGGACAGAAGGCGGACACGATTCGTTGCTATTCATTCATTCCAGCCGATGGCGTCGAGCGGATCATCCGGCTTCGCTCTCGTGTTCGCCAGCGACTTCAGGAGAACGCAGAGGTCGTCGGAACCGATGAGTCCTTCTTCGAAGACGACCCCAATCAGCAAGTGTTCATGGACCTTTACAACGAGCGAGCTGGCATCCTCGACGGCGAAGAAGACACCGAGATTGATCTGGGCTCTTATGCCTTCCAGATCTGGAAGAATGCCATCGAGCGAGACCCTGCCCTTGAGCGGACCATCATCGATATGCCGGACGTGGTGTTCTCGACCAAGGACCACGTGCCCACGATAGAGCGTCCTGAGGGCGCGCTCGTCTATGTTCAAATGGGTGACGATACCGATGCCCTCGCATGGGTAGACAAGGATGGTCGGGGCATCACGGAATCGCAGCTCCAGATTCTCAAGGCGGCGGAGTGCCCGCCCGAAACGCCCGCTCAGGTTCGGAGCGAGTGGCACCATGAAGCCGTGCGGGCGGGCGTCAAATTGATCGCCGACGAGGACAAACAGATCGGTGGGCAACTCGGTCGCCCTTCCGGCGCTCGCTTCAGGGTCTACGAACGACTGAAGGCTTATGTCGAGCGAGTCCGGGGCACGCTCTTTGACACCGACAGCCTCAAGCGAGCAATCCAGGAGATCCACAATCACCCTCTGCGAGAATCCGCCAAGGACATTCTCAACCGTCAACTGCGCATCGGGCTCACCGACGAAATGCTTGTGCAACTCGTGAACTCACTTCGAGAAGAGGACAAGCTCTGCGTTCAACAGGCGGATACCGACTCAGCCGAACCCAGAATCATCTGCTCGTTGGGTCTCAGGAGACCATAACGGATTATGGACGCAGTGGCCGACCATCTCGCTCGGCATGACTTCAAGGCTCTCTTCGTTGAGGTCTTGGGGTGGGACCATGCCTCTGCCGAGCATCGGTTTGAGGCTGACGGCTTCTCCTTTTCCTTTCGTCTCATCGCTCACAAGCGGGGCTTTCAGATTCTAGTTTGTGAGACGGATCGCTACACGCTTTTCAACCGCCGCCGCTTGCGGGAGCTGGAACGACAGGTATTCCGCCCTGCTCACGAGCACATCGTCATCTACGCTTGCACCGAGCCTCGCAAGCAGGTCTGGCAGTGGTCGATTCATATGCCCGATGGCCGAAGACTCCGGCATCGAGAGCATCCTTTCTTCTCCGGGAATCCGCCGCAGCCGCTCGTGTTGAGACTGAACGGCCTCCGCTTCTCGCTCGACGAAGAAGAGCATGTCACGCTGCTTGATGCGTTGGACCGAGCAAGGCTCGCCCTCGATACCCATGCCGAGCAAGACCTGTTCGTCAAATACCCTCGCTATGCCGAGCAGGGCGACAAACTGGCGCTGGCGATGGTCTCCGGGGGATTGGCCGAGTTCCAAGCTTTCGTGTTGTTCCACCGTCGTCTGGCTCGCTGGGGCACGAAGCGATTGGTGAAGCACTTCGGCATGGACGAGGAAGATGCTGAGCAGATCGGGAATCTCTGCGTGTTAAAGGCGGCTCTACAGTTTGACCCTCACCGAGGCTTTCAGTTCTCGACCTACGCCACACGAGTGATTCGACAGGCCACTGCTCGAATGGGGCCCGAGGAGTCCTTACGGATTCGAGTACCGGCACCGAAGTATTGGCCCGTCGCAAGGCTCGATCGACTCATCGATCGTGTCAGTGCTCGGCACGGGCTCGAACGAGCACGTCGGTTTGCCGCCAATCTGGAGCGGCGGTCACCGGACGGTGGCGTCTGCATCAGGCGAGTGCATCGTGCGGCGTGCGTCGAAGTCCTGTCCGAGGCCGACGTCACTCCGAATGACCATCCTGCTGATCCAAATGCTGGGCCGATTGATCGGAGTATCGCTGACGAGACGAGTCGAAGAGTTCAGGAGGAGATCGAACTACTCTCACCTGAAGACGCCGATCTCATCCGTGCCCGCTACGGATTTGCCGGGGCCCAGCGAACTCTTCGGCAGATCGCCGACGACCTGTGCCTCACCCGAGAGGCCATCCGTCAACGTCAACTCCGAGTTGAGGCCCAACTGCGACTACGTCTTCAGCCGCTGCTTGGTGGCAAGAAGCCCCTTCCCCTGGACGTCGGCGCAGACGCCGCTATGCCGAGGCCCGGGAATAGGTGTCGACCTCAGTTGTCCGGCTCCACCACAGAATCCAAGCCTGTTCCCCAGGTCGTGAACGAGTGGTGGCCACCCGCCGAGTTCACAACTCCATCATTG
>Ga0163155_10006858_pt1 | contig 10891 bp, 10 predicted proteins | sample OliLakLV19SP4G1_FD_148611 | JGI IMG/M metagenome (GOLD analysis project Ga0163155, IMG submission 148611) | Freshwater microbial mat bacterial communities from Lake Vanda, McMurdo Dry Valleys, Antarctica - Oligotrophic Lake LV.19.SP4.G1 | ecosystem: Environmental > Aquatic > Freshwater > Lake >...
GCATGAGCACGACCTCACCGAGGAGGAGAAAGTCTGTCCCTGCTGCGGGAAATCCCGCTCGCGCATAGGCATCGACGAGAGCTGGCAAGTCGAGTACATCCCCGGCCACTTCGAGCGGATCCATCACATCCGCCACACCTACGCCTGCAATGCGTGCGATGCCGAAGGCGACGGCGGGCAGGTCGCCACCGCAGCGAAGTCCCGCGAAACCGCGCCGGTCGAGAAAGGCATGGCCGGACCGGGACTCCTTGCGTACGCAGTCACCAGTAAGTTCGCCGACTATCTGCCGCTCTACCGCCTCGAAAACATATTCACGCGCAACGGACTCTCGATCGCGCGCTCGACGCTCTCGATCTGGTGCCGCGACGTCGCCGAGATTGCGATGCCGCTGTACCGGCTGATGTGCGACCGCGTGCGTGCGTCGCGCGTCGTCGCGACCGACGACACGACTATGCCAATGCTCGAGAAAGGGAGAAAGAAGACGAGGAAGGCGCGGATCTGGATTTATGCAGGAGACGCGCAGTATCCGTACAACGTTTTTCACTTCACGCCGAGCCGCTCGCGCGACGGACCGAAGACGTTTCTCGCGGAGTACAAAGGCACGCTGCTCGCCGACGGTTACGGCGGCTATGACGGCATCGTCGCCGGTAACAGCATGACGCGCGCTGGGTGCTGGGCGCATGCGCGGAGAAAGTTTGTCGACGCGGAGCGGAGTGAGCCGCGCATCGCGGCCGAGGCGGTCGCGCTCATCAATATGCTCTTCGAGATCGAGCGCCGCCTGAAGGACGCGACGCCGGCGGAGCGCGCACTCGGGCGCGAGCGCGATTCGCGTCCGGTGATCGACGCGCTGAAGGAGCGGCTGCTGCGCTGGAAATCGGATCTCCTGCCCAAGCACGTGATGACGTCGGCGGTCGGATACGGACTCAACCAGTGGGAGCCGCTGACGGCGTTCCTAGGCGACCCGGACGTGCCGATCCACAACAATCTCGCCGAGCAGGAGATGAAGCGGCAGGCGCTGAACAGGAAGAACAGCCTCTTTGTGGGTAACGAGCGGGGCGGGGAGACCGCGGCGATCCTGTCGAGCCTAACAAGCTCGTGCCGAAGGCATGCTGTCGACCCGCAGCTCTACCTCACGCAGCTGCTGGTGAATCTGCCGGGGACGAGCGAGAAGAACCTCAGCGACTGGCTGCCGGATGTGTGGAAGACGAAACAGCCGCCGCGCGGGTGAGTGGGGTTCGATGAGCGGACACGGAAGTTGCCTTCTCGCAACTGCCCAGTCTCGCCCTGAAATAGTCTCGCCCTGAAATAGTCTCGCCCTGAAATAGCCTGTCCTGAAATGGCCTGTCCATTTCGACTGGTTGAACGCCCGGCCACATGGGTGACAGTCTGCGGTGACAGTCTGCACCGGGCACATGGGTGACACTTTCGCCCGGCACAAGCGCCCGAAATAGTAACGCTACACCCTGCCTGCCGCGACCGTCACCCCGAAAGGCTCCGGCTCCTTCTCTGCTGTGTCAGGCTCACGCGACAGCACGCGAGGCTCGCGGCCTCTGCTGTCCACGAAGCACAGCACCGTCCTGCGGTACGCCGCTCGCCACAGCCCGTCCCTGATCTCCTCGAGGCCCACGAGCTCCCCTGACAGCGACGACGTCAGAAACACCTTGCCGCCGGGCAGCACGATCCCCTCGTGACCGCGGTCCTCGTTCATCCAGCGAACGAACCGCCCGAAATGACGCTGCTGCGCGCCCGCGGTCTGCTCCGGCGGCTGCGCAGTCTTCGCCTTCAGCGTCCGGTGCATCCGCTCGGGAATTCCATGCTTTCGGAAGATGCGCACAAAGCTCGCCTGCACCGCATCCGTCTCCGTCGAGCCATGGCCGTCCACGCACAGCAGGTACCGCGTCGCGTCGTCCTGCACCGTGAGCGGGTAGCACATCGAACGGTCGCCGAGGCGGAACTGGCCGCCGGTTAAGAACTGGGAAATCCACCGTCCACTGCTCGTTGGGCTCGCGGCCCGCACGGTACGGACCACTCGGTCCCCGAAGATCGGGCGCCCGCCGCCGCCGGCCGCACGGCTCCACCAGCCCTGCCTTCCCCAGGATCGACGACACCGTGCTCGGCGCAGGCAGCGCAAGCTCCGGATGAAGCCGGTGTGCACGCCAGAGCAGCTGCTTCGGTCCCTCGCCCGTTTCCTTCCGCAGCTCGATCAGGAGGTTGCACACCGCCGCGCATGTCGCATGGGCCTGCGTGTGACGCGCGCGGCTCCGATCGGCCAGTCCGGCACGACCTTCCTCCTCCTGACGCTCAAGCCATTTGTAAGCGGTCTTCCGCGCGATGCCCGTGCACCGCGCAGGTTCCGCAACAGGCACGCCGCTGCGCACCAGATCCACCAGACGAACTCGTTCCGACACGGCACAGGTTTCCTTCCACGGCATGCCGAGCACAGTCGTCGACCGCCGCTCACTTGTCACCCATGTGCCCGAACGCAAGTGTCACCCATGTGGCCGGAACGTACCTGGTCCAGCAGCGATGGGACGCATGCGCGCGGCGCGACGTCAGTTCCGTCATCTGCTCCGTCATCTGCGCGCCGTGTCAGCGCTCTCATCCGCAGACGTGTCTGCAGGCGAGGCGTCGCCATCCGACGCCGCGGAACCGCTTTCACTGGCCCATGGATTGTTGCACGCCGGCGGCTCGTTCCGGATCGTCCACGGCTGTGCCGTCGTCACCTTCCACGGATCGAAGATCGCTCCCTGCATGTGGAGCGTGTAGAGCTGAAAGTAGTCGCCCTGCGGAACGAGGATGTCGACTTGACCGATGGAGCCGTCGAGACGCACCTGCTCGACGGACACGACCTGCCGATCGCCCGGCACTGAAGGCCTGGAGGCTTCGGGCAGCAATTCGCTGATCCGCTTCCAAGCCTGCTTGCGCATGCCCGCGGGGAGGTTGTAGACAATCTCACCGCCCGCGACCGAACTTCTGGCGTGACCCTCTTTGATCGCCGCCGCCATCATGCCCGGCAACGGAGCGATACTCGGATCGATATACGACTTGCCCGTCGTCGGCGGAAACGTCTTCCGCGCCACGCAGCCTGCGGCCGCCAAGCCGGCGAGTGCCCACACCAGCACGTTCTTGAGCGAAAGGATCCGGTGGAGTCGCGGCATGGTGTTGTCTCGAATGTGCAGGGCGTTGATTCGACGCCGCACACGCTGCGGTCAGGTGCCTGCTTTGGCGATCTGCCAGTACTCGAGCTCGATCGGTGCCTGACGACCGAAGATCGTGACGAGCACACGGACGAGCCCCTTCTCGGGGAGGACTTCGTCGACCGAGCCTTCGTAATTCTGGAACGGGCCTTCTTTGATCGTGATCGAATCGCCCTTGACGAATTCCATCTTGACCTGCGGCGTCTCTTCCGGACGGCGCGAATCGAACAGCATCTTTTCGACTTCGTGCGGCGCCATCGGCGTCGGTCGACCGGCGGTGCCGACGAAGTCGCCGACGCCCGTGGTTTCTTTGATCAGGAAGAACACATCCTGCGGGATGCGGCCGTCCGGCTCCAGCCGCATCTCGACGAACACGTAGCCTGGATAGAGCTTCGTCTCGGTGACACGCTGTTTGCCGCCCTTGAGCGTCTTCGTCTTTTCGGTCGGCACCATGATGCGGCCGACGAGCGTTTCCATGCCTTCGATCTGCACCTTGCGAAGGAGCGTCTCGCGCACGCTCGACTCCTTGTTGCTCGCGACGCGAAGCACGAACCAGTCCATGCCCTCGCGATACATCGGCAGATCTGCTGCCGGATCGAATGGGTCAATTCCTCCGGCTGCTTCACGGGCCTCGTTGGCCTTGGCCGCTGCTTCCTTGTCGGCGGCTGCGGCCTTGCCCTTCTTGCCCGCGCCCGGCGTGATGGCCTTGCTGGTCGCGACGCCACCGACGGATTTCAGCGTGCTGCCGCCGGACGCCTTCGCCCCCCGGCCGGACACGAGCTTCTTCCCCTGCTTCTGATCGATTTCGGACTCCAGCTCCGCTTCGACATCCGATTCCTGCTCCGCGTCATCCATCGCGTCCACGCCGGGCGCCTCGTTGGAGTCCACACCCGAATCCGTGCCCTTGGGATCCTCAAAAGGGCTGTCGCTCAAGTTGTTGGTCAGGCTGTCCATCATGTGGTCGTCCAAGGATCTGAGTCGGGCTTCGTGCATGGAGGCGCGCGGGTCGTCACATGCCGGTTTCAAGCACGCCGATGTAGGTGAACAGCTGGACGAAGATGAGATCGACGACGTAGATGAAGCAAGTCATCACGAGCATCACACCGATCACGACTCCGGTGGAACCGAAGATCTCGCGGCGCGTCGACCAGTTGACCTTCTTCATCTCGCCTTCGGTAGCGATGAGAAAGTCGCCCGTCGAGGGCTTGCTGAAGACGAAGTAGTAGAGAAACCCGGTGATGACGCCGCCTACCAGAAGGCAGATGCCGGCGGCGACGTAGTTCTCGTTGACGCCTTCGATCTGAATCTGAATCGCGTACTTCCAGAGCCACCACAGCCCCAGCAGGGACAACAGGCCTGCGCCGATGGTCGTCCCCATCCGTGTGTAGTAGCCCTGTCCGCTCTTGTAGATGCCTGAGGCCATAGAAATTCTGCGCTCCAGATACTGATCGCCCCCCATGGGGGCCGTTCGCGACCGCTCACGATCGCGATCCTAGTCGCAGGTTGTCGTGCGCCGCGCGGCTGCAAGTGCCCGCCGTCGGCGCTACGGTCCCTGCAGCGTCATGGTCCATCCATCAAAACCAAACTCGATTTGAGAACGCGCCAGGAGTGAATCGAACACTCGACCTGCGGATTTGGAATCCGCTGCTCTACCAATTGAGCTACTGGCGCTACCGATGTCAGCCGTGACGGCTCTGTGCGTCCCTCGCGACACGCTGCATACGCGAGTGCACTTCGCGGCTGCGCGCGGCGTTCCCGGGCGACCAGAAAGTCTGGCTCACTTCCGCTTGATCTTGTGCAGCGTGTGCTTGCGAAGGCGAGGGCAGTACTTCATGAAGCCCTCCTTCACCTTCTCCGCGATGCCACCCTTGACCCGGATGTTTGTCCGGTAGTTCTGGTCACCGGTCTCGGTGCACACCAGCCATACGTATTCGCGATCTGTTGCCTTCTTGGCCATTTGACTGCCTTGTCCTTCGCTCGGTCACGAGCAGCGCACCGCCGAAGGCGTCGCTACCGATGTCCGCAAGTTGCTTCGCATGAGGCGCCGGTGCCGGGGGGATTCCCCGGCACCGGCGTTCGCACTTGAGTCTGTCTCTGAGGTCCAGCGTTCCTTCGTAATCTCTTACTTAGTGATCTTGGTCACGACGCCTGAACCGACCGTTCGACCGCCTTCACGGACGGCGAAACGGACGCCCTCTTCCATCGCAACCGGCTTCTCTTCGAGGTCGACTCGGACCGCGACGTTGTCGCCAGGCATGCACATCTCGGCGCCGCCGAGAAGCTCGAGCTTGCCGGTGACGTCGGTGGTGCGGAAGTAGAACTGCGGCTTGTAGCCGGAGAAGAACGGCGTGTGACGACCGCCTTCTTCCTTCGTGAGGACGTAGACCTGAGCCTCAAACTGCGTGTGCGGCTTGATGGTCCCCGGCTTGCAGATGACCTGACCGCGCTCGATGTCGTTCTTTTCAACGCCACGAAGGAGGCAGCCGACGTTGTCGCCCGCCTGACCGTGATCGAGCGTCTTCTGGAACATTTCGACGCCGGTGACGACTGTCTTCTTCGTGTCAGCACGGAGGCCGACGATTTCGACTTCGTCGCCGACCTTGACGATGCCACGCTCGATACGGCCCGTGGACACTGTGCCACGGCCCTTGATCGAGAAGACGTCTTCCACGGACATGAGGAACGGCTTGTCGGTCTCGCGGACCGGCTCCGGCACGAACGTGTCGAGCGCGTCCATGAGTTCGGCGATGCACTTGCTCTTCTCCGGGTCCTTCGGGTTCGTGAGGGCGGGGAACGCCGCGCCACGAATGATCGGAGTGGTGTCGCCGGGGAAGTCGTACTTGTTGAGGAGCTCGCGCACCTCGAGCTCGATGAGATCGAGAAGCTCAGCATCGTCAACGAGGTCGACCTTGTTCAGGAAGACGACGATCTTCGGCACACCGACCTGACGGGCGAGCAGGATGTGCTCGCGCGTCTGGGGCATGGGACCGTCAGCTGCCGAGACGACGAGGATGCCGCCGTCCATCTGAGCCGCGCCGGTGATCATGTTCTTGACATAGTCGGCGTGGCCCGGGCAGTCGACGTGCGCGTAGTGACGGTTGGCCGTCTCGTACTCGACGTGACTGGTGGCGATGGTGACGATCTTCGTCGGGTCTCGACGACCTTCAGAAGCCGAGGCCTTCGCAACATCGTCGTAGCTGACGTGCTTGCTGAAGCCTTTGGCCGCCTGAACGGCTGTGATTGCCGCGGTGAGCGTGGTCTTGCCGTGATCGACGTGGCCGATGGTGCCCACGTTCACGTGGGGCTTCTTGCGGACGAATGTTTCCTTCGCCATAGCTATGTCTCCGACTTAATTCGCGTGCGATGTGAGCGGCGGCGCTGAAGGCCCCGTCCCGTTCGTGAGACGGCGTCCACAGAGACGCCGCGAAAGCCGCCCATGGGACTTGAACCCACGACCTCACCCTTACCAAGGGTGTGCTCTACCACTGAGCTAGGGCGGCGACTGACTATGAAATCCCAGCTGGGTACCCAACTGAGAATCAAGGCTGGCAATCAAGACTGGCAACCAAGACTGGCAACCAAGACTGGACCGAAGAAAAACCGCCCCTCGCGGGACGGTAGAGCAAACAGTGTAGCGAAGGCCAGACGGATGGCAAGGGCGGAGACGATGCCCGGCACCCCCAACCGATCAACACAGACCGGCTTCAGAACGGGTTCTGGAGGTGGAGATCGCGAAACCGGATCTGGCGACTCGCTTCCAGGTCCCGCAGCGTCTTCCACTCGGACTCCAACCCGACATGACCGTCGAGAAAGAGCATCAGGGTCATGTCACCCGGGTAGCGGTAGTCGACGTGCTCCAACTGGAGCGTGGCGTCGCTGAGACCGACCGTCTCCGTGATCTCCCCGGCATAACTGTCGACGAGATAGACCGAGAGCGATGGGCGCTTGATCTCACCGGTGACCCACCATTTCGACCCCGGCGCGCGAATGTCGAAGAACTCGTTGCAGGCGAAGTAGCCTGGGTGGCCAATCTCGTTGATCTCGGTGCCGGTGCCGAACGGGAGAGCGGCCGTGCCCTCGGCGCTCCGCTTCATCCGGACGGCGGACCGCATGACGTTGTCGTCATAGTCCGGCTCGTTGTCGTAAAAGGCACGGTCAGGCGAATCGAAGGCGTAGTCGTAGCCGGCCACTGGTCCGGTGTTGACAAGGATCGGGCCGAGCTTGTTCTCCGTCCACAAGATATCGGACCATGTTCCGACCAATTCGTCCCCGAGCGGTGGAGCAATGCCGGGAGGCGACTCCCGCCGGACCTTCACCCGCGGATCATTGGCCTGCGCGGAATAGTCGAACGCCGCCGGCACGATGGTTTCGCGATTCGCCTGGGCGTACGACGTCATGAAGGTCGCGATCTGACGCAGGTTGCTCTGGCTCTTCGCCATCTGCGCGTTCTTGCGCACCATGTTGAGACCAGGAAGCAGGATCGCGATCAGGACAGCGATGACGCCGATGACAGTCAGGATCTCGATGAGCGACATACCCCGCAGGCGACGAGGTCCCGAGCGGTGAAACCTGCCAGCATGCAGCTGACGCGAAAACGACTGGGCCACAAGGACCTCCGTAATGCCCGGCCGAGCGGCCGGGACTGCATCGATCCACTTTCGGAAACACCGCACCGACGCCCAAGACATGTGTGGGGGCAACGAGCGTCAGTCGGCAGGGAAGGTGGTCTGGGACGTCACGGTCAAACCGCAGCGGCCCATGTTCTGTACGCAAGCATACTTCGGCCGTGTGCCTCCGATGGTCGAAAATCCCTGAACCAGCCTTCCTGAACTCCGCTCGACCGCCCGATGCGTCGCACCCGCCGCCGAATCCTCTTCGCTTTCCTGCTCGCGGCACTCGCCGTCGGGATCGGCGAGGGGGCCTTGCGTGCGGGCTGGGGATTCGGGACGCCGATTCTGTATGAACGTCAGCCTGCGTTCGAGTACCGGATGCAGCCGAACCAAAGCGTCCGCCGGTTTGGACGGCAGATCGAGACCAACAGCCTGGGCCTCCGCGGCCGGGAGTTCCCCGCGACGAAGTCGGAGCCGCGCGAACTCCGGATCCTCATAGTGGGCGACAGCGTGACGAACGGCGGATCCAATGTCGATCAATCGGAAACCGCGGCGGCAGTCCTCGAGACGCGGCTCGCGAAACGGCTGAACCGGCCCGTCCTGGTGATCAACGCCTCAGCCAACAGCTGGGGGCCTCCCAATCAGCTTGGCTTCATCGAGCGATTTGGCATCTTCGACGCCGACATTGCGATCGTGGTGCTCTCCTCGCACGACTTGGTGGACGTGCCTGATCCAAACAGTACGGGTGCGGGCGGCCCCTCCTCGCCACCGTGGTGCGCATGGACGGAGGTCGCGTCACTGGTGTGGCCGCGACTCTTCCCCGGGACGCTGCCCGCGAAGCGCGACGAAGGTGACGAAGCGCTCGCGCAGCAGTCGCTGGCCGCGCTGGAGTCGCTGCATCAGCGACTCGTGACCACCGTGCCCCACGTGGCGTACGCGCTCTGTTGGGATCGCGATGAGCAGGCGGCCTCTGCGCCGCGTCCCGCGCATGACCGACTCCGGGCTGCTCTGACGCGCCACGATTGTCCCGTGTGGGAACTCGGGCCGTCCTTGATCGAGCGGAAGAGACTGGACGGTTCCGCTGTGATGGCCGATGTCATCCATCCGTCGCGCGCCGGCCATGCGGCCATGGCTGAGGCGATCGACGCGCAGCTCGCAGCGAGCGGCTGGCTCGAAGACTGAACTGATCCGATGCCGACGATGCCAGCAGTGCCATCTGAGCTCCGTACACTTCCGACGATGGCAGGCTCCGCCGGCAAAACGGTTCTCATTTTCTTCGGCGGTGGCGGTCGTTTCGGCAATCAGATGCTCCGATTCGCCCATCTCATCGCGTGGGCCGAAGAGCACAGTCCGCACGCCGAGCTCATCAATCTTGCAGCTTGGCCATACATGCGGCTGCTCGAGGGCTACGACCGTTCCCCCGCCGGCGTCTATCCCCCACGGCCCTCCCGGCTCGACCTCGTCGCACGCATCGTGACGAGCGTGCCCGAGCCTGTTTCCCGCCGCGCGCTCGGTTACGTCCTGCAGGCGATCGTCCGGCGCGCCGGGGATCGAACCGGCAAACGGCCGATCGTCCGCGTCGAGACCGGGTCGGAAGGACTCGATCTCGCGAGCCCTGCGTTCAATGAACTCTGCGCCGCCAATCGCGGCGCGTGGCTGGCGGGGATGCGAATCGGTTCGTGGCCGCTGCTCGCGAAGCATGCTGCTGCGGTGCGCGAGCATCTCATGATCCGCCGCCCGCTCGCCGCGCCAGGCCTCGTTCTTCCGAACGCCATGCGGGCGTCACACGACATGATCGTCGGCGTTCTCAGCCGTCAGACCGACTATCGCGTGTATCGCAACGGCCGGTTCTACATTCCGCCCGCGGTACTCGCGGAGAAGCTGCGGGTCATCCGCACGATGTATCCCGACCGCCGCGTGGCGTTCCTCTTGACGAGCGACGAGCCGATCATGACGGCGGACTTTGAAGGACTCGACATCCGCATAGCGAGCGGCTCGCAGGAGATGGGCGGTCATTTCGTCGAGAGCATCGCAGCGCTGGCGAGTTGCGATCTCGTCGTTGGTCCGCCGAGCACGTTTGCTGCCTGGGCAGCGTTTCTCGGATCAAAGCCGTACCTGCCGCTGCTTGCGAACCGAACGCCGGTGCCGGAGCACGTGCTGCACGATTCGTTGATCGGCGCCGCGACCGATCCCGAGTGCTCGCTCGCCATCTTCTGAGCGGTGGTCAGCCCCCACCCGTTAGGCAAGAAATCGCAGCGGCTTTGAGATCCGCGCGGGAGCGACGCTGAGCATGTCCTTGAGTGCGCGGTGAAAGAACACGCGGACCGCGAGCAGATAGAGGGCCACGTATGCGATGCCCTCGACAATGACCTCTATGCCCCACCGCCATCGGTGCTCGTCGTCGGCCCCTGACCAGCCCTGGATCTGATCAAGACCGTATCGCAGGCCGACCGCCAGCGCGAACCCCGCGAGCGGTCCGCCGAGCATGACACGCACAGCCGTGGCTGCGCTGACACCCATCGAGCGGATGATCCACGCTCCGACGGCGAGGCTCGTCGTTCCGCCGATGCCAAGTGCGCCGAGCGCGATTCCTTCCGGCGTCGGCGAGAGCCATGCGCCAAGACCGGCACCGATGAGAACCGCCGCACCGCGCATGCATTCGAAGATCGCAGGCGATCGGAAATCCCCTTGCCCATGCCGCGTCGCGTACAGGAGCGTTGTCGTGAGCAGCAACGTGACCTGCGCCGAGAGCAGGAAACTTGTCGTTGCAGCATCCTGCCATCCGCCCTTCCAGATCAGGTGGTCGAGTTCCGGGAAGATCACCGGGATCGCGAACACGAGACCGGGCAGCAGAATGCCGATCCCCCGCGCAATGCGCAGCGCCGCGGCAGCGCGACGCTGCGGATCGTGGCGGAGCTGGGCGATCACGGGGCCGACGACTTCGCCCAGCATGCTGGCCGCGAGAGCGCCAGACTGATTGCACAGTCCGTACGCAAAGTAGTACACGCCGACGACGGTGGACGACGCGAACAGGCTCCCCGCCAGATAGTCGCCCTGAAAGACGCTCGTGGACGCGATCGCCAG
>Ga0163155_10006860_pt1 | contig 10886 bp, 6 predicted proteins | sample OliLakLV19SP4G1_FD_148611 | JGI IMG/M metagenome (GOLD analysis project Ga0163155, IMG submission 148611) | Freshwater microbial mat bacterial communities from Lake Vanda, McMurdo Dry Valleys, Antarctica - Oligotrophic Lake LV.19.SP4.G1 | ecosystem: Environmental > Aquatic > Freshwater > Lake >...
CATAGTAACTTGGCTATTCCTGAGCCTATGCGAAGGAATAGGTGTGACCTGACGGTCACGTTGGTGCGCGACCGGGACGTCCCGCACGAAGAATCAAAACAGACATTTCCAGCCCCCCCACTCACCCGCCAGCGGCCTTTCTTGCCCTACGGATATCCCTCCGCGCCCGATTATGCTCGGCATTCGTTTTTGTAAATCTATGCCCGCCGCTGCCATCAGCCACAAAAAATAAATACTCATGTATATCGGGACTAAGCACTGCCTTTATCGCCTCAAGCCCCGGTGAGTTTATTGGGGTCGGAGGGAGACCATATTTTCGATATGTATTGTACGGCGTAATAATAGCAATATCCTTCGTATACAACGGCCTGTCCAGCCCGCCCAATCCATATATAACAGTCGGGTCGGCATCGAGCCGCATTCTCTTCTCGAGACGATTAAGATATACCGAAGCGATTTTCGGCTTCTCGGCATCGATCATGGCCTCTGCTTCGACAATCGATGCCAGTATCAACACCTGCTCGGGAGTAAGACCATTAGCTGATTTTGTCGAGATGACATTTTCTGTCTGGCCGCGAAACATCTGTACCATTTGACTCAACGCCTCTTTAGCGCCCGTATGCCACGGGAAAAAATATGTTTCAGGAAAAAGATAACCCTCTAAATACGGCAGTTTAAGCTCCTGCAGAAACGCCGCATTTTTGGAAAGCGCAATAACTTCGGCTGAATCGGCATTCATCGTCCGCGCGAGTTGTGAGGCTACCCTCCAAATTGGAGACCCCTCAATAATGGTCACCCGGACTTTAAGAAAATCCCCCGATGCGAGTTTATCGAGAGCCGACTGAATAGAATTATCTCCCGAAAAATCATATCTCCCGACAACAAGCTTCTTATCGACCCCGCGAATTCTTGCGGCAACTTTGAGCGCTCGCGCCGATTTCACCACTCCGCCATTCACGAGGCTGTCAGCGACAAAGGCAAAAGAGTCCCCCGGCTTTATGACAACTGTGACAAGCCCCGCGCCGATATCCTTCATCGCATAATAGCTGTACAGCCCGTAACCACCAATGACTAATGCGACAATAAAAATGAGCAGAACAATTTTCTTAACCATACCGTTATTCCGTTGTACCACCAACAATCCGCTGACGACTACATGCACAATGAACATTCCCGCCCCTATTGTCATGAGCAGGGTTGTCATAACAACATAGACGATTACATCCCATACTTTATTCATTGCCGCTGTGGAAGGCTTGCTCATCGAGAAAGCGCTGCAAAATTATAACCGCGGCAATGGCATCGATACGTTTTTTGTCCTGTCCGACTTTTTTGCCATGTGCGTGGATGACATCATGGGCGTCCTCCGACGTATAACTCTCATCAAAACGGTGTATGGGAGCGGAGATTGATTCTTGGAGCTTTAATATAAATTTGTCGATCTCGAGACACGCCTTGCTCACTTCCCCGGACTGATGCAGGGGATAGCCGAAAACAATCCCGTCGGGACTGACATCCCCAATAAGCTGGCTTAACTGCTTGACGGCGTCTTCGACTGATTTTACAGTAAGCACCGTATACGAAGAAGCAATCATCCCGCTCAGATCGCTTTTGGCTACACCTATACGTCGTGTGCCATAATCAATTCCTAAAAATGTCCGGTCAAGACGCATTGTCATTCGTAGAAAGTAACCGGCACAATGAATTAGTGCAAAGTCAAAAATAGCGGATGTGAGGGGCTTCTTACTCCCGCACAAAGACAATATAATCAGTCATGGGCGGCTCATATCCGTCCTGACGGAGCAAAAGCGCAACCTGCGCCCGATGGTAACTGGCATGATTGACGACATGGGTGAGAATATCCCAGATAGAGTTGCTGTATTTCTCCCCTTTAGTATTGACATACTGAATCTGCTTTTCATACCCATTCTGTGACAATGAAGCGAGCAGATTTGTCCAATTGTCATTATTTTCACCCATCAGCTTGGCGATGCTGAGAACAGGCATTGCCGTCCAGAAATCAACTTGTTCTTTCCCCTGAATTCGATTATACCAATTCATCTCCGAGAGGGCTATGTGAGCGAGAGTGGCCATAAGCCAAATTTGGGGAGTATCAATTTTCTCAACCGCGTCAAGAACTCTCTGGTTTGCCCAGTTGTTGTATTGTACAAGTTTATGAAAATGCCCATCAATACCCATTATGTTAGTTCCCTCCACCAAACCTAAACGTCTCAAAGTCAGGGTAAAATAAGAGTAATGGAGTCTCCCGAGCAAGCACTTCTCGGATTGTTGCCAAACCCTCAACACCGTGGTTGGCGTACGTCCCGTGCGCCAACTCTGCAGAGAATTGAGTAAAGTGGCCAATTTTGACTGGTTGCCTTACGGGATATAATTACATATTTTATCGGTCATCACGACTGAAAGAAAAAGGATAGAATGATAAAATCGATTTTGACAAAAATATTCGGCACCAAACATGAGCGGGATGTCAAAAAGCTCATGCCCTTTGTTGGCGAAATTAACGAGCATTTCGAACCCCTCAAAGCGCTTTCCGACGATGACCTCAAAGCCAAAACGGTCGAATTCAAAGAGCGTCTTGCCAAAGGTGAAACACTCGACGACATAATGTCCGAGGCCTTTGCCGTCGTCAAAGAAGCCTGCCGCCGCCATGTCGGCCAAAGCTGGAGTGTTGTCGACCAGCAGACAATTTGGAATATGGTGCATTTCGACGTCCAACTTATCGGCGGAGTCGCCCTCCACAACGGCACAATTTCTGAAATGGCAACCGGCGAAGGCAAAACCCTCGTGGCGACACTGCCGACCTATCTCAATGCCCTGAGCGGCAACGGCGTTCACATCGTCACAGTAAATGATTACCTCGCCCGACGCGACCGTGAGTGGATGGGAAAAATATACGAATACCTCGGCCTGACTGTCGGCGTCATTCAAAATCAGATGAGTAATCTCCAGCGGCGCGAGATGTACAATCATGATGTGACTTTCGGCACAGCCAACGAATTCGGTTTCGATTATCTCCGTGACAATATGGCCCAGCGCGCCGAAGACAGGGTCCAGCGAGGACACAACTATGCTATCATCGACGAAGTCGACTCGATTCTTATCGATGAAGCGCGTACGCCGCTCATCATCTCCGGCCAGGTAGACTCAGGCGTCAATGACCGCTACCGTGAAATGAAGCCTACAATTGACACCCTCGTTCGGAAACAGACCGGACTCATCAATGATATGATTTCGACAGCCGAAAAACTCATTGAAGAAAATCGCGGCAAGAATGAATTCGAAGCCGGCACGCTCATGCTTGCGGCCAATCGCGGCTCTCCCAAAAATAAGCGTCTGCTCAAACTTCTCAAAGAGACCGGCATGAAAAAACTCATGACCGATGTCGAGTCATCGTACATGAAGGACAAAAAGCTCTATGAAGTCGATGACCGGCTCTACTACTTTATCGACGAGCGTGAGCACTCCATTGCTCTGACTGACCTTGGCACATTACAGCTCACCCGCGAAGAGCAAAAGCTTTTTGAAATCCCGGATATTTCCACCATGCTCTCGGACATTGAAGGGGATAGTTCGCTTTCCACCGAAGAACGCCAAAGGAAAACCGATGCCGCCTATGCCGTCCATGCCGAGCGTTCCGAGAAAGTTCATGCCATAAATCAGCTCCTGCGCGCCTATTCCCTCTATGAAAAAGATGTGGAGTATGTGCTCGAAGACAGCAAGGTAATGATTGTCGATGAGTTTACCGGTCGTATTCTGCCGGGACGGCGGTACTCCGACGGGCTTCATCAGGCAATCGAAGCGAAAGAAGGTGTGCGGATCGAGGCTGAGAGCCAAACCTTAGCGACGATAACGCTTCAAAATTATTTCCGAATGTACCAAAAGCTTGCCGGAATGACCGGAACTGCTGAGACCGAAGCCGGCGAATTCTTTGATATTTACAAGCTCGACGTGATGGTCATCCCGACCAATCAGAATATGATTCGAGCCGATCAGAATGACGAGATCTATCGCACACGGCGGGAAAAGTATAATGCCATCGTCGAAGAGATAACCGAGAATCACAAAGCCGGACGGCCAGTACTAGTGGGTACGGTTTCAGTCGAAGTATCAGAGACGCTTTCGCGGATGCTCAAACGGGGCGGGATACCGCACAACGTGCTCAATGCAAAACAACACCAGCGCGAGGCAGAAATTGTCGCCAATGCCGGAAAATCCGGCGCCGTTACAATCGCCACGAACATGGCCGGTCGCGGAACAGACATCAAACTTGGCCCGGGCGTAGTCGAAGCCGGCGGGCTTCACATTCTCGGCACAGAGCGCCATGAATCCCGCCGAATCGACCGCCAGCTTCGCGGACGAGCCGGCCGTCAGGGCGACCCGGGCTCTTCGCTTTTCTTTTTGTCCCTTGAAGATGACCTCATGCGCCTTTTTGGCGGCGACCGGCTCGGCTCGATAATGGATCGGCTTGGTATCGAAGAAGGCGAGGTTATCGCCCACAAAATGGTAACCCGGGCGATTGAGCGGGCGCAGAAGAAAGTCGAAGTGCAAAACTTCTCGATTCGTAAGAGGACGCTCGAATACGACGATGTCATGAATGTCCAGCGCAAATGGATTTACGAGCGGCGTCTCTCCGCTCTCGAACGCGAATCTATCAAAGATGAAGTTATCGAATTAATCGAATCAACTGTCGATGACCTGCTCAACACCTATTGCCCTGAGAAAGAATATCCGGAAACCTGGAATCTTGCCGGATTTAGCGAAGAACTCCAGACCGTGTTTTTGTACCGGCTTCAGATAAAACAGGAAGATATTCCCGCCCTTACCCGCGAGAGTCTACGAGAGCGAGTGCTAAAAGCCGTTACTACTTTTTACGAACAAAAAGAGACTGCCTATGGTGGCGAAGTCATGCGGCAGTTGGAACGATATGCTGTGCTCTCCACAATTGACCGCTTCTGGCGCGACCACCTTGCAGAGGTCGATGAGCTCCGTACCGGTATCGGACTTCGGGCATATCATGGCCAGATGGGGAAGCCGATTGATATTTACAAAAAAGAAGCTTTCAGTATGTTCGAGAAGATGATTGGCGCGGTCGATAAGGAGATCGTCAGCCTGGTCTACAAACTTCAGATAAGCGTTCCGCAGCAGGCACAAACCCAGCGGCGTATGCCAGCCATGGTAGAAACCCATGTCGACTCAACCGGAATGGGTCTTTCGTCCGGTGTAAACTCTCCCGAAGCCGCTTTGGAAAGCCCGATGGCCCGCGCATCTCAAGCGGGCACACAGGTGCAGACTATCAAGCGGGCAATGCCGAAGGTCGGACGCAATGATCCTTGTCCTTGCGGCAGTGGAAAGAAATATAAAAAATGCCACGGCGTCGACGAGTAGCCAAATAACCAAAGCCCCCCCGTCCGCTTAAGGCAAACCTTCCCGACATTGCACACATCCCCTAGCACGTCATTGCGAGTTTCACTTTCTTAAGTGAAACGTGGCAATCTCATATTCGTGTTCTCTTCCTCTGGTAGCGATTCCACCAACGGCGGGTGACCTGACGGTCACCCCGGTGCGCGACTGGGACGTCCCGCACGAAGATTGATGTGCCGTCAGTCCTAAGTAGGTCAAGATCCTTGTGATCCTGACGTCTTCTCTGTGCTGTCTGGCGCCCCTGCCAGGGGATGGTATCCCCCGCCTGACAGTTTCGACGTGTCGGGCTCCGCCGCGGCGGACTGGCGTCTTAATCATCGGTGCGCGACTGGGACGTCCCGCACGAAGAATTAAGAAGTGCAGTCAGCCTTCTATTTTGTCATTCCAGTCCGCCACGGCGGAGAATCCATCTTCTCCGATATTCGCAGGTCATCCGCTACGGTTTTCCATGGCGAACGATCATGACGTCTTACCTCACTGACAGGGCGCCGTCGGTGCGAGCGAAATAAAGAGATGGTCGATGAGCGCTGTCAAATCGGAAATATCGACAGGTGCATCGCCATCTATATTAGCTTCAGCCTCGCAACACAGCGGAGTCAGAGAGATGAAGAGATAGTCTATGAGCGCCGTCAGATCAGATATGTCCGCTACATCAGCCACATCGCAATCGACATTGCCGGATGTGCCAATACAACAATACTCGACACTGAATGATCGCACAGGGCTTGCCGTTGTCGCGCCCCAATCATCATACGCCAAAACTTTCCAGAAGTAGGAAGCGGTATCAAGTGCCATTTTCGCCTGAGTAAGCACCCCGTAAAAGAAGAAAGACGTGTCTGTCCCGACAGGAAACACGGCGGAATCAGAGAAGTCAGCCTGTTTGGCTATGACTACTGAATAAGACACAATATGACCGGGGTTCGAGTCAACTGCCGCAGACCAATTAAGAGCGCAGGGGAATCCGGTCAATAGTACATTGTCAGCTGTTACGAGTCCGAAATTGCCCGGTGCGCGATTCTCAAAAGTCTGCACCGTGATCGGAGCCGAGGGCATCTGCGAGATCAGCAGATTGTCGGCAATCGTGTCCGGGGTCTGATAGTACGTATAGTTTGCCACCACGGAAAAACGATCCGTGGGATTGGCTCCCGGCGCGGGCGTGATTTCGATAGCTACATCCCCAATCGAATCCAGCGGAACAATAACCACCTGCTCAGTGTCCCCATCCATATCCGAGTCAAACCTATAATACTCCGCGCCGGGGATATTCGAAGAGACATTGTCGATGAAGCGACCTTTGGAATCGGTGACCTTGATATTGATGGGTGAAAAACCACTTACGACGACTGCCTTAGGGATCTTGGGGATAAGACCCAGCAAGATTACCGTGTCGCCAATCGTCGGCTCAAATATCGCCGCAAAAAAAGGATAAGGATTAGCGGCGACTCTGGCATTCAGAAGACACGCATCCGCAGAATTCTGAATAACCTCTGTCACCGGACCGAGGTCGGCTCCAGTTGCAATGGCTGATGCGATATCTATGACTTTTCCAGACCCCGCTCCTGCTATTCCCACCACTATCTGAGATGTCGTCAAGGTCTGAGTCCACAAGGCGTGCTGGCAATCGTCCATAACAGAAGGTAATACCTGATGTGTGAGGTTAACGCCTTCCTGCGCCTTTGCCCAGAGGAGATCACTGATTGTTTCCTTCACAAGCCAACCAAACGAAGCGGCCATATTCGCACAGTCCCCATCCAAAGGATTGAGTGGATTGCACTTTTTCGTGAACATCTCCATATTCTGAGCCACTTGATGATTGACGCCGGAACCAGTCGTTCGATTCCATGACGTAGAAACGTCTCCTTTCATCTGCCCCCACATTGCTTTGGCTCCGCCTATCACATGCGATCCCGCCACTCGGAATGGTTCCACCATGTTCCGCGCCGAGAAGACATCAGCCAGCACCGAGAGAGGCCGATTGACATGACCGGTCGGTATCTGAATCGTGCGAGACCCAATGATGTTGTCTGCTATCGGCTCGGCCCTGCCCACTGGGACATTGTATGCTTGTCTCACTATTCCTGATCCGCTGTTTACGCCGAAGATAAACATCCACACCCCCGACTGGGTCGATACTCCTGTCGTGTAGCTGAAACTGCCATCGACCTGAACCGGCGTGATGGCAGAAAAACTGGTTATCGGATCTTCGACGCCAATGTTTCCGGACGATGGCACGTACGGGGAACCATCGCCATACCGCACCCTCCCGGTCAGGGTGAGTGCGTAGCCAACCATGAAATTCCGGCTTGGTTCATTGATAGTAATTCGCGGATACGGGTCGCTAACCTTCACATTGTCAAACTCGATGGTGCAGATTCCGGCCTCACCGGTATAGCAGACCAGCCCGATCCCGCCAGAATAGAGAGGACTGCTGAAATCGTCGACGCTGATGGCCGGTATACCGGCTACGCTCACCGAAATGTGCTCATCGACACAGTCAATTTGCATCGGAAACCAGACGCCGTTCTGGCTGGGCCATGTCACCGACTGTAAAATAGTCTCAATTCCATTAGCGTATTTCGCGAGAATGAGCTCATCCTGTCCCCCCAAGTCGCTTCTCAGGTTAAGGAAATAGTGATTGTAGCCGTTGTCCCGGAACCGGACTATCTTATCGCTTCCGGCAATGCCTTTGACAGAGTATTCAAACCTGTAGTTTTTCCATGATTCATTGCCGGAGCTTTGCACGCACGACATCTGCGTTCCTGTCAAAGAGGCGCTCCAAGTCCCCCCTGCCGCTGTCCAGAGACATGTGCCTTCGGTTCGGTTCCAGTCAGGTTTTGCGCCAGTTGTAAAATCATCACAAAACATCCCAGCGAATCCGATACACTCGCCCTCATACGCCCCCAGCTTCGCCACAAACGCATCGTAATCTCCCCCATTAAAGCTCCCATCGTAAGGGTTGACGGTCGGGAGATCAGATGAACTTGTCCACGCGCTTACATAGGCATTGCCAGAACCATTTGCAGCTATCCCAGAAACGCGGTCATAGTTGCTCCCACCGAGGTAGGTGCTGTACACAAGGGCATTGCCTGAGGGGTTTAGTTTGGTGATGAAGACATCACCACCCCCATTGTAGCTCCAATCGTAGGCATTGACCGTCGGGAAATCGGGCGATAGAGTAAACCCTGTCACATAGGTATTATCGGCGCCATCGATGGCGACGCGCGAAGCGTTGTCGCCATCACTCCCCCCAAGGTAGGTGCTGTAGAGCAGGGCATTGCCTGCGGGGTTGAGTTTGGTGACGAAGGCGTCACTGGAGCCACTCAAGCTCCCATCGTAGGCATTCACGACCGGAAAATTAGCTGAAGCAGTCCCTCCGGTTACATAGGCATTGCGGGAACCATCGACGGTGATGCTATGAGCCTCATCCGAAGAGCCCCCCCCAAGGTAGGTGCTGTAAACGAGGGCATTGCCTGAAGGGTTTAGTTTGGTGATGAAGGCGTCATAGGTGCCACTCAAGCTCCCATCGTAGGCATTCACGACCGGAAAATTAGCTGAAGCAGTTTGTCCGGTTACATAGGCATTGCCTGAACCATCGACGGCGATGTCACAAGCCCAGTCATCTGATGTTCCCCCAAGGTAGGTGCTGTAAACGAGGGCATTGCCTGAGGGGTTGAGTTTAGTAACGAAGGCATCCCTCCAGAAACCAGACTCCCATAAGCCATTCCAGCTCGCATCGTAGGCGTTGACCGTCGGGAAATCGAATGAAGCAGTTTGTCCGGTTACATAGGCATTGCCGAAAAAATCGACGGTGATGCTACGAGCCTCATCCGAATAGACCCCCCCAAGGTAGGTGCTGTAAACGGGGGCATTGCCTGCGGGGTTGAGTTTGGTGACGAAGGCGTCACTGGAGCCATTCCAGCTCGCATCGTAGGCGTTGACCGTCGGGAAATCGAATGAAGCAGTTTGTCCGGTTACATAGGCATTGCCGAAAAAATCGACGGTGATGCTACGAGCCTCATCCGAAGAGCCCCCCCCAAGGTAGGTGCTGTAAACGAGGGCATTGCCTGAAGGGTTTAGTTTGGTGATGAAGGCGTCATAGGTGCCACTCAAGCTCCCATCGTAGGCATTCACGACCGGAAAATTAGCTGACCAAGTCGCTCCGGTTACATAGGCATTGCCGGAACCATCGACGGCGATGCCCCCGGAGCTTTCGCTACCGTTCAAGCCCTCTTCGGCAGAGCTCCCGCCAAGGTAGGTGCTATACACTAAGCTCACTCCACTGGCGCTTGAAGTAGCCGAGGAGGCATGAGTCTCTAGCTTTGTTGCCGGCTGATCGGCGATCAGGGCACCTTCAAAATGATGTGCGCCAAGCGCGGTTTGAACGGTGGCGATATTGTCATTTGCCAATGCGACGCCGGTTGCGCCGCGATACTCGACTTTCACCGCGGCCAGATTTGCATCGGACGCGGCGGTAATTTCTGTTTGAAGTTTGCCATCTTTCGCAGAAAATGTCATATCCACCCCGGGATACAGGCCTCGCATGGTGACGACGCTGTAATTCGGGACATCGGCTCGTCACTTCGATGGAACATTGCCGATGAAATAGTTGCACTTGTACTCCATCTCATCCAGACCGACGACTTCCACATTTGGATTGGCGCCTACAAACTCGGCCTTGATCATCGTCGTTTCGATGCTGTCGCACTCAAAGCGAGGATCTTCAGACGTCGCTAGCTCAGGTCGAATACGACCGGATGGATCGGAAGTGCTGTTATCAGTGTGTCCTATTTTGCGGAAGAACTGGTGATAGATGCCGTCCTTGGTGAACCACATCACCGAGCCACCAGCTGAGGCTCGGAAGAGTATGCTATCCGGCCATTGGCCTTTGTTTTTGGTGAAGGCCATAGGCATGGTAGACATGGATTGCATGAGTGTGGTCGCTGTCGATGGGTCGGATACTAGTAGTGGTTGTGTCGTCTCTGCTGATATGGAGCCGTATAGAAGAAGCGATGTTAGCATTAGAATACGATTCATAGATTTCCCTCGATCGGTCTCAAAGATTTAACAGTGCGCATGTGTCTGTATACTTCGATAAAATAGTGGTTTTCAGGGATATGTCAAGGAGGATTATGGTAGCAAGGGGAACTGAGTATAGTGTGGTGTCGGGCGCCCTCCACGAAGATGAAGATGGATTCTCCGCCTTCGGCGGACTGGAATGACATTGTGACGGGTTCTCCGATATTCGTAGGTCAGTGACCCTTCGGGTCCTGACGTCTTCTTCTTTCGTTCGGGGCGTCTCGCCCCCGCACCCAGTGACCAAGACCCGACGGAATAGAAAAGAAGACAGTCAGGCGGGGGCGCCTGACTGCACTTCTATTTACCCTGGATTCCGGCCTGCGCCGGAATGACATTTTGAGGGATTGAGATTGTGAGGGGAATGATTT